>JACCEE011216647.1_pt1 | contig 14841 bp, 13 predicted proteins | sample 7449931 | NCBI WGS metagenome assembly JACCEE01 (sample SAMN15323457, study PRJNA562643) | freshwater metagenome | isolation source: river surface water | place: USA:Blue River Watershed | collected 2017-08-19 | reverse complement strand
TTCGTGTTGGTTGGAACTGCTACGGATGTAGATACCTTTAACGATGCTACCGTTACCAACGTAGCAACCCAGCGCTACACCTATCAAGTGGTTGCCATAGACTCGTGTAACCTGAACAACAGATCCGTCGAATCCAATCAGCATACCACCTTCAATCTTGCGGTAAGCAGTGGTGCCTGTCAACCAGCCGTAACTTTGAAATGGACCTCCTACTCTACGTTTACCAATGGTTTGTTGCGTTATCGAGTATGGAGAAGTGCCGGTGGTCCATGGACCTTGGTAGATTCGGTGGCTTCATCGGATACTGACTATATCGATTACACAGTTAATCCTCGATTCTCTTATTGCTATCAAGTAGAAGCTGTTTCAAACGGCCAAACCTATTTAGCCACTTCTGACACTTCTTGCCAAGTTCCTCGCCTTTACCCGAACCCAAACCCGACGACCATGTACGGCATTACAACCACGGTTTCAGGGGTTGCTAATGGTCAATCGAAAATCACTTGGAACCGATTCCCTTTAATAGATTCTTTAGCTCGAGGTTATGTTGTTTATCACAGCACCACCGGAGTTTGGCCTTACTCGCCGATTGCAACCATTTCCCGACCCAATGACACGGTTTTCTTCCATAATAACATCAATACTCAAGATTCAACGCATTATTACACGGTAAAGGTGATTGATACCTGCGGTGCACAATCGGATTCTGCTGCACCATTCAGAACCATCAACTTGAATCTAACCATTGGTAATGGTGCCATGGTGTTGGATTGGCTTCCAGTATTGAACGACACCGTGAGTGGTTATGAAATTGAACGCTCTTCCAATGGATTGCCGTTGGTTCCTATCACCATTTTAACTCCATCGACCACTCAGTACATTGATAGTGCCGTTTCTTGCGGTACTCGATATAGTTACCGAGTAAAAGGGCTTTATTCATTGAAACCGAACTTTACCACGTTCTCCGATAGCGTTTCGGGAATCGCACGAGATACCATTCCACCGGATATTTCAATCGTTGAAAAAGCTAGTGTAACCGTCCCAAATCGCAATGGACAAATTGAACTTTCCTTCTTCAGTCCAACCCAACAGAATCGAAGCGGTTACAACATTTTCCGTAAATCTGGAAATGGATCGTGGGGATTGTTGAGAACCTTCAATACCACGGCATTCGGTTTGATCAATACCACCGATTTTGGGGTGAATACCTTGGATAGTACGTATCAATACCGAATTACAAGTTTGGATAGTTGCGGAAACGAATCTCAATTTGGAGAAATTCACAGTCCTTCCAACATTTCGGTAACTGCTGTAAGCCAAGCCAACACTATTTCTTGGACAGCATATCAAGGGTTTGATTCATTGATTTATCGTCTCGAGCGGAGTATCAATGGAGGGAATTTCCAGTTCTATTACGATCTTACAGGAACATCCTATACCGATTCATCCGTAAAATGTGATACCCAATACACGTATCGGGTGAAAGTGTACGATATTCAAAATCCAACGGTGATTTCCTTAAGTGATACCGCTACCGTAATTGGAATTGATTTAACTGTTCCTGCAACTCCGGTTCTCGGTGTTGTTTCGGTTATCAATACCAATCCGTTCGGTGGAACTGTTCAAGTAAATTTTGCCGCTAGTACATCCACCGATGTTCGTTACCATATCTTGGAACGACGTACCGCCAATTCTTCCAATTGGTCGGTTCGAGCTCGAATTCCGGCAGGAGGATCTACCATCTTCAACGATTTTGGAAATACGTCCGACAGCATTTACGTGTACCGAGTTTACGCCATCGATACCTGCGGAAACGTTTCTCCTTATTCGACTGAACACGCCTTTGTTCATCTGGAAACCACTCCATTGAATGAATCGATGCAGTTGAATTGGTCGCGTTACGTTGGATTCCCGGTTGGAAAGTACGATGTGGTTCGCGATGGAATCGTCATTGCTTCCTTCTTAGGAGGAAACGACACCAGCATGATCGATACCCAATTGATTTGTACCCAAACGTATCAGTACTTCATCCGAACGTATGGCCTAGATCAATTAACGACCTCTCTTTCAAACGTAGAAAACAATTCTCCATTCGATACCACCGCTCCTCTGAATACCTATTTGCAGGTTGCTACCGTTGAGCGTGGCGATGCTGCAAACAAAATTACTTTCCGAGCAAGTACATCTTTTGATGTGCGAACTTACCAAATTTGGAGAAGAACCAACGGGGCTGGTGCTCCGGTTGTGGTTTACCAAACCAGTAGCCCGGTGATTGGATTTACGACCATCGTTGATTCCTTGAACGTAAAAGCTGATGCCGAATTCTATTGTTATAGCATTGTAGCTTTCGACTATTGTGGAAACCAAAGTCCAGAAAGTAATTTAGGCTGTACCATGTTGGCCAAAGCCTCCTACTCCAAATTGAAGTCTACCATTACATGGACGCCTTACAGCCAATGGTGGACCGGTGTTGATCACTATGAGGTGGAGCGAACCACCGATGGAACAAATTGGATTCAGGTTGCGAATGTGGCTCCTAACGTGAATAAGTTCATCGATGAAGATTTGCCAGCCGATGCCGGCCAACTTTGTTACCGGGTAATGGCTGTTGAAGCCGCAGGTAATTTTAATGAAAAATCATATTCCAACACCGCTTGCGTGGTTCCCGAACCCGTAGTTCATATTCCAACAGCGTTCTCTCCTGGAACTTCTGCAGGGCTGAATGATAATTTTGGACCCGTTGCGGCCTTCTATGATCAATTTGAATTGACTATTTTTAATCGATGGGGAGAAAAGATTTTTGAAGGAAAATCGAAGAATGAACGGTGGGATGGAAAACACAAAGGCGAATTGGTTCAAACCGGAGTTTACGTGTACCAATTGATTGTGTATGATTTCAACGGTAAAGCGTACCGATTCCAGGGAACTCTTTCGGTTGTACGATGAAAATTGTGATTGCAGGAGGTTCTGGATTTGTAGGCCAAGCCTTGGTGAAGGAGCTCCTTGCGCAACAACATCAGGTTGAAATTATTTCTCGAAAAACCCATGGAAATTGGGATTCAGCCGAAGGGCTGGATCCCAATTTTATTTCCCAGGTAGATGTAATCATCAACCTGGCTGGGGCGGGAATTGCCGACCGCCGGTGGTCTGCCGAACGAAAATTGGAAATCATTCAATCTCGGGTGCAGACCACCCAAAAATGGGTTGATTTGCTTCAATACGTCCAACATCCAGTAACATTCATTCAGGCGTCGGCCGTAGGTTATTACGGAAGTGAAATCCATCTTCCACCGGCCGATGAGGAAACATCCGCAGGAGCTGATTTTTTATCGGAAGTTTGTGTCAAATGGGAATCACCTTTATCGTCTCTTTCAAATCCAAACGTTCGGTGGTGCATCACTCGTTTTGGAGTGATAACTGATGCTGGTGGGGGAGCCTTGAAAAAAATGTTACCTCTTTATCGCTTGGGTTTGGGTTCTGCCGTCGCACCCGGGAATCAGTGGATGAATCCTGTTTCTTTAGAATCCGTTGTAAATGTGGTGATTCAACTGATTCATCACCCCGAGTATTCAGGAGTGTTCAATGTTGTTCAGCCACTTAATTATACGGCCGAAGGATTCGCGAAGCAATTAGGACGAAAACTTAATCGGCCGGTTTGGTTTCCCAAAGTTCCGTCTTGGCTGATGCGCCTAATCTTCGGAGAAATGGCCGATGTTTTGGTGAAAGGAAGAAAAGTGAAATCCAAGAGAATTCCTAGTTCTTGGTTTGTTCACCCGTTTTAATGGCATTTTATTAACCCATCAATAAATTATTATGGCATGAGAGGATTATTTTCTTTGTTCTTTTTGCTGGTATTGACCTCGGTTTGGGGCCAGCAAAATACCATTTTAATCATTGGGGATGATGTTAGCCCCGATTATTTTGGTTGCTTCAGCACGAATACCGATACGGCCAATGCTCCCAATATTGCTGCGATGGCAGCACGGGGAGTTCGGTTTACCCATGTTTGGTCGGCTCCAGTTTGTTCCCCTGCTCGTTCTCAAATATTAACTGGAAGGTACCCTTTTCGAACCGGAGTTGGGGGCGTTATTACCAACATCTCTTCACCCCAAATTGATACGGCTGAAGTAAGCATCGCAAAAATACTTAAATATGGAACCTCTAACTCATTTCAAACGGCTTGCGTTGGAAAATGGCATTTAACCGCGAATGCTCCAGCACGAAGATTAAATCCGAATAAACTTGGATTTGACCTTTATTCCGGGAATTTTAATGGTGCGATTCCGAATTATTATCAATATGTTCGGGTAAAAAATGGAATGGTAGATACCATAACAACGTATGCCACAACCCAAACGGTGAACGATGCCATTTCTTGGCTAGATACCATTTCACCTTCACAACCTTTTTTTCTTTGGTTGGCCTTTAACGCACCCCATGATCCATTTCATGTTCCTCCCGCTAATTTATGCAATACCATAGGTCTTTTAGGGACTCCAGCTGATATCAATGCCAATCCAAAGAAGTATTTTAAGGCAGCCATTCAGGCTATGGATTCTGAATTAGGCCGACTCTTCGCGTATCTTGCCTCGCACCAACTTCTCGATAGTACCAATATTGTATTTATTGGCGACAATGGAAATCAGTCTCAGGTAGCTCAAAATGCTGTTCCTTCAAAATCCAAAGGAACGATTTACGACTATGGTGTTCGAGTTCCCATGATCGTGGCGGGTCCCGTTGTTGTTCAAGGGAATCGTAATTGCCATGATTTGGTTAGCACCGTCGATTTATTTGCAACCATGGCTGAATGGAGTCGGGTTTCAAATTGGAAATCCTATATTCCTTCCAACAAAGTCGTCGATTCCCGTTCGTTCTTGCCAGTCTTGAAAAACCAATCCAATACCCAGAGATCATGGATCTTTTCGGAGACTTTTAATACACCGTCTACTTCTGCCGATGGAAAGAGCATCCGAAATGCCGATTATCATTTACTTCGTTTTGACCAGGGAGGATCGGAATTTTATCATACTTCCACTGATCTTCAAGAGTTAAATAACTTACTTGCTTCACCGAGCAATATGACTTCCCAAGATATCTTGAATTATCGCAGCCTCTGTGACACATTAATGAGTCTTACAGGCTTGTCTTCTTGTATGCCCTTGGCTATTTCAAATCCGTTCAACGATGAGGCTTGGGCGTTGCGACCTAATCCTTCCAATGGGAAATTTTCGATTTTGAATCAAAATAATTCCTTATTGAATTCCTATGAGGTCATCATTCGAGACCAGAAAGGGCAAATGGTTTTTCAAAAATATGATGTAACGGGTCCCATTGAATTGGATCTCAAGAATCAAGCCGATGGTTTTTATTGGGTAGAATTGATCCAAAACAAGAAAAGATCAACCAAGGTATTGATTAAAGGAGTTGATCGATAATCATTTAAAACGCCTTCAACAGCTTTTCAGCAAAGATATCGGGCAACTCGGTTTGTCGGATGGCTGCTGCTGTAAGCTCCACAGGGTATTCGAAACGTTTGAAGGTTACTTTTAAACTTTGTGGGTTTTGAAAAGGCAATGTAAAATCGAAGTGAAGAATGACATAGCCGCCACGTGGATCGCCATCTTTTGGTTTTCCAATGCTTCCCAAATTGATGGCATGAAAGGTTTTGTCATCAGAAACCAAGTTGCGATGGTAAGGAACATGGGTATGGCCAAAACACAGTACATCGCAACCGCCTTGTTGGAAAATTCGAATCATACTTTTCTCTTCCCGATCTGCAAATAAGTATTCGTTCACTTTTCTCGGACTTCCATGAACCAATAATAATCGTTTCATTCCGTCGGCAAAAGGAAGATCCAACGCGAAGTGCTGGGGAAGTTGCCGCAAATATTTTCGTTCTTCATCGCCAACATTGGCATTGGTAAATGCAATCGATTGTGCACCCTGATGGCGTTCTTCGTCGGTTTTATAGGCGCAACCGCAATCGTCGCTGTTCAAGCCAACGCCCACATCGTAATTTCCAGCGATCGTTGGAATTTTTCGCTTTCGAATTTCGTGAATCACCTCATTGGGCCATGGAGCGTATCCCACCAAATCGCCTAGGCAATACCATGCATCAATGTTTTCACGTTCTACATCTTCAAAAAAAGAAAGGAGTGCCGGAAGATTGGCATGAACGTCACTAAAAAGGGCAATTCTCATGAGAAATATTTCTTTTTAAACCAGAAACTCAGGTTAACCAATAGAATTAGCGCTGGCACTTCGATGAGAGGGCCGATAACGCCTACGAAGGCTTCGCCCGAATGAATCCCAAATACGCCCACGGCCACCGCAATGGCGAGTTCAAAGTTGTTCCCCGTGGCCGTAAAGGCGATGGAGGCCGAACGCGAATAATCGGCTCCGTAAAACTTTCCGACAAAGAAGCTCACCACAAACATGATGAGGAAATAGAGAACCAGCGGAATAGAAACCTTCACAACATCCAAAGGAATTTCAACCACCGATTTGCCCTTCAGCGAAAACATATATACAATAGTGAGAAGAAGGGCAATAAGGGTAATCGGTGAAATTTTTGGTAGAAACTGTTGCTGATACCATGCTTCACCCAGGGTTTGAATCATGATTTTTCGAAGAAGGAAGCCTACCAAAAAGGGGATGCCGAGGTATATTCCCACTGAAGTGGCAACATCCATCATCGGTATTTGAACGGCATCGGATGACATACCTAAACCATTCAAAAGGACATCAGTAAAAAAGTAGGTATAAACCGAATAAAGCAAGACCTGAAAAATGCTGTTCAAAGCCACCAAACCGGCGGCATATTCTCGGTTTCCATCGGCCAAATCGTTCCAAACCACCACCATGGCAATGCAACGCGCCAACCCGATGAGAATGAGTCCCACCATGTAGTGCGGTTGGTCCGATAAAAAGAGAACGGCCAATCCAAACATCAAAATCGGGCCAATGATCCAGTTGAGGAGGAGGGAAGCAATAAGTACTTTTTTATTGGAAAAAACTTTTCCCATTTCCTCGTAACGCACTTTTGCTAAAGGCGGAATCATCATGAGAATGAGACCGATGGCCAAGGGAATATTGGTAGAATTCCCTTCCACGGAAGTAAAAACGATGGAGTCGGAGGGAAGAAGGTTGCCCAACACAATGCCTAAGCCCATGGCAAGAAAAATCCATAATGTGAGGTAACGATCTAAGAAACCAAGCTTTTTCTTAGGGGCGTGAATTAGGGTGGGTTGCTTTTCCATCAGCATTTCTTTTTCTTGATTTGTTTTGCAGAGTCCTTAAAAAACTCTCGAAGTTCTTTGAACACTTCACGATTCAAACAATAACATACCGAAGTACCGGAAACCGTTCCTTGGATGATGTCTACTTGTTTTAATTCACGAAGGTGTTGAGAAATGGTGGCTTGAGCCAATGGAAGCTTAATAACGAGATCTCCGCAAATGCACGTTTCTTGTTCAAGCAAATGTTGGATGATCGCTAAACGTGCAGGATGTCCGAGTGCTTTTAAAATGTTTGCCCGTTTAACTAAATCGGAATCAAACGGCTCTGTTTTTGTAATTCCCATAATGTTGCTTTGATGCAATATTACGATAAATCATTGAGCTAGGAAAGGTGTAAATGGGAATTAAAGAAAAATTAAAGGGAGGAAATTTGGTAGCGTAGATATTTGATGGGAATTCCAAGGGCTAAAAACTTGGTTTCAAAAACGGTTTTGATGGAAAGGATATCGTCCACAAACGATTCTTGGTATAAATCTTTGGTGATGACTTGAATGGAATAATTGCGCTCGTTGGCCACTTCTACGGAGAAATCAAAAAGCATCTCATTATCGGTTTTCAAGTGAATTAGAGCGTCTTTTTTGAGAAATTGGGAATAAAGATCAAGCATTCGATGGGAGGTGAGACGTTTGCTCATCTTCGATTTTTTAGGTTGGGGATCTGGAAATGTGATCCAGATTTCGCTGATTTCTTCAGGGGCGAAATAAGTGTCAATTTTTTCTATCTGAGTTCGAAGAAACGCTACATTTCCGAGGTGTTGCTCTTGGGCTTGGGTTGCTCCGTGCCACATCCGAGCACCTTTAATATCGATTCCTATGAAATTTTTATCAGGGAAGCGTTGCGCAAGGCCTAGGGTGTAGGAACCGGTGCCGCAACCCACTTCGAGAACGATGGGATGTTGGTTTTGAAAAAATGAATTCCAAGTGCCAGCAACGTTTTCGGGGTATTCGAAAACATGCCTCATCTCTTTCATTTCAGCGAAGTGCTTGAGTTTTCTACGTGACATAATGATAAAAAAAAATCCCGCAGAAGCGGGATAAGGGTGGGAGCTAAGGGATTCGAACCCCTGACCCTCTGCTTGTAAGGCAGATGCTCTGAACCAGCTGAGCTAAGCTCCCTTGTGTTTGGGACTGCAAATATGAGACAAAAATTTAAAAAAAACAAGACACGAATAATTTTTTTTTCGCCTACTTTTACCTATAGTCAACTAAACCAAGAAACTATGCAAAAACCGCTACCTATTTTTTTTCTTTTCTTCCTTTTATTTGGCTGCAATGATGCAAAACGAGCAGATCAGGAGTTTTTTTCAAATCAGGAAACGGAAAGTATAACTGAAACTGATTCTTCATTAAGTTTAGAAGAGCCAACGATTCAAAAAGTAACAGCAAGCCAAATGGCTCAAATGCTCGCTTTAGACAAAGCATACTTGATTGATAGCCGTACGGTAGAAGATTATAACCAAAAGAGAATTCTAAATTCTATTCACGTTGATTTTGATCAATTAGAATTGGCCTTAGAAAAATGCAAGAAATTGGATTTGCGTCGAACCTTTTACATTTATGGAAAAAATGAGAATCAGATTGAAAAATTTGGAAAATGGTTAATTAAGCTTGGTGTAAATCAAGTTTATATTTTAGATGGTGGTTTTCAGGCATGGGAAGAGGCTCAACTTCCTACGATTCATTGATTTGAATTTGTTCTGAAATTTTCTTCTGTAGTTCGGAGATTTCCACGTCGCTTACGGGGATTTCATTCATTTTCTTTGCTAAAAAAGAACGAAAGGCTGTTTCAAATTCATAAATACAACGGCAATCTTGGCAGCCGTTCACGTGCTTCAACAATAATTCTGTTTGCTCGGTATTGGCTTCGCCATCCAAATAAAGTTGAATCAACTGAAGCAGAGTTTTACAGTCCATCATGTTCCTCTTCTGTTTTAAATCCCATTCCTTTGGCGTAAGCCGTTAATTGTTTTTTGAGAATATTCCTTGCTCGGTGCAAACGGCTTCGAATGGTTCCTATGGGTACCTTGAAAATGGCCGCCAATTCCTCATAAGAGAATCCCTCTAAATCGGCCAACAAAAAAGTCATTCGATAATCAGCAGGTAATGCATTGATGGCCATGGTCATCTCATCGCCAATCAATTGTCCGAAAATTTCGGTACTTAGGTTTTGAGCATGCTGAGAAATGAGCCCATCCTCTTCTCCCGTTTCTTCCTCCAAAGTATCATACCCCGAAAATGTTGCTTCCTTGGTTTTCTTTCTGTAAAAGGAATAAAACTCATTCTTTAGAATTTTGAAAAGCCATGCTTTTGCATTGGTTCCTTCTTCAAAATAATGCATGAAACGGAAGGCTTTGATAAAGGTTTCTTGAACTAAATCCTTTGCAATATCCTCTTCTTTTACCAACGTTTTCGCAAACCGAAGCAAGGACCCCAGATGGGGATAGAACTCTTTTTCAAACTGAATCTTCCTGAGTCGGTTCTCCTCCTCAGTAAGTTGAGGTTTTCCTTCGAAATCCTCTTCCAATGCAATATCGTCTTCCATAAAAAAAGTCCCGCTCGAAAGCGGGACAAATCTACATTATTTTTTTGAATTCGTTGGAGATGTATTCGGTTTTACAACTTTGGGATCAGCAGCGGGTTTCGTACCTTTTGGAGTCGTAGCAGCAGGAGCACTTCCTTTTGCAGGAACGGTTTGTTTTCTGCTTGTTCCTTGGAAGTTAATAATGCGTTGGGCCGTGCTGTTCATGGGATCTAGGGCTAGAACTTTGGCTGCGTATTCTTTAGCCACCGGGATGTTATCCTTTTGAACGTTGTACGTCATCAAATAACTCAAAGCATCTTGTTGATCCTTTTTAAACTTCGACTTATCGGCTGTTGACGTATCAACCATCATTAAAAATTGCTTGAAAAATGAAGTTGCCTCTATGTATTGCAAAGCGGTATCGGTTTGTGCATTGGTTTTGGCTCTCCATAAATACCCTAGATAGGCTTCAGGTTTGGCAGCAATAACCTTCGAAAAAGCAGAATCGGCCGACACGAAGTTTTTAGCAAAATAGTAAGCACGACCTACGGTGAAGTAATCGGCAGCTGATACTTTAGGTAAAAAAGAATTTTTGGTTTCGAAGGCTGCAGCAGCATCGTTGTAACGGCGCGCTTTGTTATAAACATCACCAATTTCACCCCACAATTCCGTACGTTTGGTTGAATCAATGGCCAAGGCTTTTTTGAAGCTTTCAACAGCAGCATCGGTATTTCCTGTTTTTGCATTAATTCTACCTGCATATTCGTAGTCGTTCACAATGATTTTCGCAGGATTCGCTTTGGCAAAGAATTGGTTCAACGACTGTAATGCAGAATTGTAAAGGCTATCGCCTTCTTCTTTTGAAGCAGCTTTTTTCCCTTGTTCAAAATTGCTATAAGCCGTTAAACGGTACAAAATAGGATTTGAAGCATCTACCTTTTGAATTTTAGCAATTTCTTGGTTGGCTTTTTCAAATTCATCACCCAAAAATAGGAAAGAAGCATATCGTGTTTGAGCTTCAATTGTAACATCTGCAATTTGCAGGTAGGTGCTGTAATTTTCGGCAGCGGCCTTGTACTTTTTCGCTTGGAATTCCAATTCTCCTAGGCCGCGGTAGGCTGGAGCATATTGCATGTCTTTGTTGATGGATTGCTCGTAAGCCGCTTTTGAATCACTGTAGTTTTTATTGCGGAAGAAAATCTCTCCGATGCGCTCGTGGGGACGCCCGGAAGACGGATTCAATAGCGCAGCATCTTCGTAATTGTTTACGGCCGAACCACCGGAATCGGGAAACGTCATGTAGTAATCTCCCCAAGCCATTTTTACTTCGAAATCGTCTTTTTTCGCCAATTTCGCTCGATTCAAGTAGTTCCAAGCGGCATCGGTATTTTTCGCTTTTTCGGAATACAAAGCGCGGGCTGCTTCGGTAAGAACTTTTACGTTTTTGGCTTCTAATTTAACAGCAACGGCCATTTCGGTAGTTAAAGCCATAATATCTCCACCATTTTTCAAATTCATTTGAATTTGTCCAATCTTTGGAAGGGCTTTTTTAGGATTCGCAGCTACACCAAGATCGAAACAAATTTTTGCCGAATCGAATTGTTCGGTGGCTTGGTAAACTTTTCCCAAATAGAAGTAAATTTCGGCATCATTACCTTTTCCAATTAACCCTTTCAACTGATTTTTAGCCTCATTGAAACGATCGGAATACAAGGCGTTTAAGCCTTCGTTCAAACTTTGAGCGGATGCGGCAACGATGCTCATCAACGCGATGAATGAAAAGAGAATTTTTTTCACGGATTTATTGTTTTATACTTTGAATTCGAATGGGTTGTGTGGCGGGAAGAAGTCCTGATTTCAGGAAAATCAATTGTCCTTTCGGACCTGCCATGTAGGAGTTGAAGCCCAAGGCCAAACCCGCATACGATTGGCGGGAAATAGCATACACTTCACGAGTAAATGGGTATTTCTTCTGCGCCATGTAAGCTTGAAAAGGTTGGTATCCCTCTCCCCGGTCACGACTTACCTCAGTAGCTGCAATTTCTGCAACTTTAATTTTTGATAGAAAAGAAACCATTTGCGGATCGTCGGGATCGCAAACCCAACTTACTGGAATAACACCCAAAGAATTGGGATGTTCGGATACCCAATCGATCACTTTTTGATAATCTTGGGTTGCCGTAATGGTTGATGGAAAATCGTTCTTTCCCAAAAACAAATCTTTTAAGGTTCGTGCGCTGCTTCCTCCAGCGTTATCCATCACCAATTGAATTTTTCCGGTTTTTTTTCCTTTCGCTACGTCCTTCCAATCGGTGATTTCGCCGGTAACGATTTGACGAATTTCGTCGTAGGTGAGGCAAGTGTCTATAACCGATGGGTGCATCAGGAAAGCCAAAGCGTCGTAGGCAAGGGGTGTAACCTTAGGAACCACCTTAATGCTGCGAAGGTACTTTTCTTCTTGGGCCGATGGTTTTCGGCAAGAAACGATTACTTTAGCTGAATCGTTCATGAATTGCTTCCATGACTCTACCTCAGTGAGGTATTTGGCTCGAACATCAGCATAAGGATATTGAACAGTAAATGCACTAATCTCCGAGTCAATGATGGGTTGGTAAGCTGCATCGGCAATCAACGGTAGGACTCCGGTTGTTGGAGAGTCCGACGGTTGATTTTTCTTTTCCCCGTTGGAGCAGGCTGCTCCCAAAAGCAGAAAAAGGATTCCGAGCTTACGCATTTTCTTTTTTATTTTTCAATCGAATCCATCGGAAGATGGACATTCCCAAACATGCGGTTCCCAAAAGATAGGCCAACTGGGGTTGCGCAAATTTGGAGGCTGAAATCAGGCAAAATATTCCAATTCCAGCATAGGCCGCAATGGCCACCCAAAGAAAAAGCCGGGTCACCCGACGAATGGTTTTCGTAGTTGATCCCGGCTCTTCCAAGTGGATTTATTCTTTAATTCCGAAACGGAATGGTAAGTTAATCAATACCGAAACGGCTTTACCATTTTGCTTTCCTGCCGACCAATTGGGCATCTTTTTAATAGCAGAAATGGCGGCATCATCCAATAAAGGATGAACCTTGCGAACCACGTGAGCATCTTTGATGTCGCCGGTGCGATCAACGGTGAATTGAACGATAACCGTACCGTCGATACCGTTTTCACGTGCTGCAGCCGGGTAGGTTGTGTTTTTCAACAACCATTCGTTCAATGCTTCTTCTCCACCTGGGAAACGAGGCATTTGTTCTACTGACATGAAAGGTTTATCGTCTTCTCCATCATCGATGATATCTTTATCACCGTTTCCGGTATCATCCAAAAGGGATAAGTCAACACCGCGATCGGGATCTCCCTGTTGGTTTTTCGTAGAAATATCTACGTCTTTCAACTCATCGATTTCCTTGATCATGTTTTCTTCGTTCACCTGATTATCTTCAACGATTTCCGGTGGGGTGTAAGCCACGGTGGTTTTCAACGGTGGTGGTGGTTCGAATTCGGGTTCTTCGGGTTTTTGCTCTTCGGGTTCTTGCACATCAACCACTTCAGCTTCGGTTTTAACCACTACTTCTTCTTTGAACTGTTCTTTGATCGCCGCGATGATCGCTGGAGCTAGAATAGCGAGAACGAAGAGGGAAACCGAAACAACCAAAGCGATGGTGGCGTTTTTCCCGCGCACTTTTCGAACTTGGTAAGCACCGTATTCTTTGTTTTTACCTTCGAATACGAGGTCGTTCCAATCTTTATCAAATATATCGTTTCCGAGCATGATTACTTGAGGTTTTTAGCGCTTAGCATCGCTTTTTCTTGATCGTTGAGATCAACAATAGCGTATTTACCAATTTCGCAAATGTTCAATTCGTCCACAATGTCCACCAGATTTTTGTACTTGGAGTTATCCGTTGCTTTAATCATCAAGGTGGTTGCTAGTTTTTCACCTTTAATTCCCGAAACCTCTTTGCGAAGTGCTTCCATTTGTGCCGCGGTTGGGTTGGTTGGAAGCTTGGCTTTCGCAGCTTTGATTTTGGAAATCCAAGGGGCCTGCTTGGCCAAGAGCACGTCACGAATTCCACCGCTTGGAGCGAAGGAAGTAACTTTGATGCTATCGGCTACGGCAGGAGTGTTTCCTACGTAATAATAAACCTTACCAAATTCACCGAGGATTACGGTAATGGCCGAGCTTTCGGCAACTTTGGTTTGTTCTTCTTTATTTACTTTTTCTTTTGAGGGTAGATTAACCTCCATGGTTTGCGGTTTGCTCATGGTGGTGGTTAACATGAAGAAGGTGATCAACAAGAACCCTAAATCCACCATGGGGGTGAAATCGATTCGGGTTGACTGTTTCTTCCCTTTGGGTTTACCACCTTTGTGTTTGCCACCGCCATCGCCGCCTAATTCTGCTGCCATTTTCTTGTTTTTATGGGGTTAAACCGTTGGACGTTTTTCTAAGTTGGTAACGAAGTTGAATTTGTTGACCTTCTTTTCCTGGAAGATGTCGAAAACGCGCTTCACAACTGGGAAGTTGGTTTCACGATCGCCTTTGATCACCGCTTGGTAATCAGGGTTTGAAAGTCGCGCGAACCACACCCAATCGCCCAACTGATTATTGGTAGAATCGATGGGAATTCCAGCCGAAGTTTTATCAAACGAGGAACGCTCGCTTTTGGACCAATTGAGATATTCTTTCAATTTGGTTACGGGCAATCCAATGGTTTGAAGGTTGGAGAACGTTTTCTTTTCGTCTTCGGAAAAGTTGATTTTGTATTTCTGACCCAATTTTTCCAAAAGTGCAATTCGATTGGCTGGTCCATCGCAAGTGAAGAATACGCGTCCTTTTGCGTCAATCAAAACTTGCATCATGTTGGTTTCCATCAATTTATCTTCAGAAACCGAGGATGGAGTGTCTACCATCACAGGCTCGTCTGGCTTAAATTGGGTGGTCAGAATGAAAAAGGTCAACAGAAGGAAGGCCACGTCGGTCATCGCCGTCATATCTACCGCTGTGCTTTTTCTAGGTACTTTAAC
>JACCEE010525666.1_pt1 | contig 14848 bp, 12 predicted proteins | sample 7449931 | NCBI WGS metagenome assembly JACCEE01 (sample SAMN15323457, study PRJNA562643) | freshwater metagenome | isolation source: river surface water | place: USA:Blue River Watershed | collected 2017-08-19 | reverse complement strand
GCAGCGACATCGGTCAAGGTGATGCCAGTTGTAATTTCGACTGGAGTGCTTGTTGTTTCAGTAGTCATGAGAGGAAGAATACCCGCGTCAGGTTGCCGTGGCTAACCGAAACACATGAGAATAGCCCCATGACAATCTCGCTCAGCGACCTCCTCATCTTGGGGCAGGGTAAAGATCTTGCATCTGAGCGCGGTGTCTCATGCAGCGGCGAGCTGCCTGAAGCCAGCGATCCTCAGTTAATCGAGAGAGCGAAAGTAGCCCGTGCCGCCCTTGGAGATAGAGCTCTCGTTCTTGGGCACCATTACCAACGGGATGAAGTCATCGCCTTTGCAGATATCACTGGTGATTCTTTCAAATTGGCACAAGCAGCTGCGCAGCAGAGCGATGCTGAATTCATTTTCTTCTGCGGTGTGCACTTTATGGCCGAGAGCGCAGACATTCTTACATCAGCGAAACAACGAGTAATTCTTCCTGATCTTGCTGCCGGTTGCTCAATGGCCGATATGGCAACTGCAAATCAAGTCAATGAATGTTGGGCTCAGTTGGAAAAACTTGGCGTTGCATCTCGCACAACTCCCGTTACATACATGAACTCATCTGCTGCGATTAAGAGCTTCACCGGCGAACATGGCGGCACAATCTGTACTTCATCTAATGCAGAGAAAACTCTTCGCTGGGCATTTGATAAATCAGAGAAGGTCCTCTTCCTCCCCGACCAGCACTTAGGGCGAAATACCGCTGTGCTCTCACTTGGTCTCTCTCTCGATGATTGCGTTCTCTGGAACCCATGGAAGCCGATGGGTGGTCTTACCGAAGATCAGATTCGTGGCGCAAAGATGATTCTGTGGCGCGGGCATTGCTCGGTTCACGGTCGCTTCACCAAGGAATCTATTGATGAACTTCGCAACCGTGTCGAGGGAATTCAAATCATTGTCCACCCGGAATGTCAGCATGAAGTTGTCACCGCTGCAGATGTTGTCGGCAGTACTGAGAAAATTATTCAGACAGTTTCAAACTCCCCTGCAGGAAGCAAATGGGCTGTCGGCACTGAACTCAATCTCGTCTCCCGATTGGCCGCACAGAACCCTGACAAGGAAGTTGTATTCCTTGATAAGACTGTCTGTTATTGCTCGACTATGAACCGAATCGATTTGCCTCACCTAGTTTGGGCAATGGAATCAGTTGTAGCCGGCCATATCGTGAATGAAATTAAGGTAGATCCCAGAGTTGCGAAGTACTCGAAGTTGGCTCTAGAACAGATGCTCGCTCTATAGTTGCGCCCATGACTGAATCTAAAGCGGATAAAACAGCAGGCAAGAAAGACCGACCAACTCCTAAGCGCAAGGATGCAATCGCAGCTCGCAAAGTTTCATCACTGGCACCTGCTTCAACTAAGGAAGAGAAGAAGCGCGCTAAGGATGCTGCTCGCGCTGCGAGAATTGCTAACCGTGCCGCATATCTCCGCGGAGACGAGAACGCTCTTCCCATTCGCGACAAAGGTCCAGTAAAGCGCTATGTGCGAAATTACATTGATTCTCGCCGCTCAATCGGCGAATACTTCCTTCCAATTATTTTCATCGTTTTAATTTTGACCCTGATTCCATCTCCAATATTCCAAATTGGAAGCATCATCATCATGTACTCAGTGCTTCTAATCTCTGTTATTGATGGAATCTTCTTGGGTCGTAAGCTCAAGAAAGCTGTTGCTGAGAAATTCCCGGATGCACCAACTAAGGGAATTGCAATGTACGGCTGGTTGCGATCAACTCAGATGAGAAGAATGCGTACCCCTAAGCCATCAATCAATCGCGGAGACGCCTTCTAAACTCAGCTAGCGCTAGGCTCTTGGACGAGGCGTTCTGTCGAGGTTGGCATCACGTTCTGGCAGATTTCCCAAAACTTTATCGATCGCTGCCATCGCATCGCTTGAGAGTTTTACCCCAGATGCCTTCACATTCTCTTTGACTTGAGCTGGCTTTGTAGCACCCATGATTGCCGCTGCAACATTCTGATTCTGCAGAACCCAGGCTATTGCAAGTTGAGAAATTGTTAGATCGTGTGCATCTGCAATGGGGCGCAAATTCTGAACAGCTTCAAGAATTTCATCTTTCATAAATGTTGAGATGAAATCAGCACCGCTCTTCTTATCAGTTGCGCGTGACCCCGCAGGTGGCTTCTTTCCTGGCAGGTATTTGCCTGTGAGAACTCCTTGCGCCATGGGCGACCAAACTATCTGGCTGATTCCTTCTTTCTTTGAGAGAGGCACAACCTGGCCTTCAATTACGCGCCATAGCGCGGAATATTGGGGCTGACTCGAAATAAATCTGTCGTAGCCACGGGAATCCTGAATTTTGAGAGCTTGAGAAATTTGAGGTGCAGTCCACTCGGAGAACCCGATGTAACTCACTTTTCCTTGACGGATTAAATCGTCAAATGCGCGAAGGGTTTCTTCTAGAGGCGTCTCTACATCAAATCTATGTGCTTGATAGAGATCGATGTGATCTGTATTCAATCTTTTCAGGGAAGCGTGACACGACTCCATAATGTGTTTTCGCGACAAGCCTCGATCGTTCTTGCCGGTACCTGTAGGCCAGTAGACCTTTGTTAGTAACTCGTAAGATTCGCGGCGAACACCTTTAAGCGCCTTACCCAAAACGCTCTCGGCCTTTGTTCCTGCATAGACGTCAGCGGTATCAAATGTCGTAATGCCAACATCAAGGGCGGTCTTTACACATTTAATGGCTGCCTCAGATTCAACTTGAGAGCCGTGGGTAATCCAATTCCCATATGCAATCTCTGAGATGTACATTCCTGAATTTCCAAGGCGGCGATATTCCATGTTGGCACCTTAGGACCTAGCGTGGCTTGTTGCCAAGAGAGCTTGCCTATGGTTTGGTTACGCCACAACCCAATACACAACTAAATATACAAATCTAGAGATAGCTCCTTGGGGGAAGATCGGTGCAAATCCGACGCTGACCCGCAACCGTAAGACGGTTAATCTCATTTAACTGTTCAAGTCGGATTACCTAATGAGTTATTTGCAATTGACCAACACCCGCCGAGGTTTGCGGGGCGTAGTCCAAAGGTTTTTGATGCACCTTACGTATCAACCGCTTGCGAGCTACCCCTGTGAGACTCTTCAACTAGGAGACTCCAGTACATGAATAAAAAATTTAAAGGATCATTGGCAGTTTTAATTCTGCTCATTTCGACTACAGCTTCCATCGTCTCATCCGAAGCTGCCTCAAAGGGCTATCGCTATTGGGGCTATTTCCAGGCTGCACCTGGTGCAACAACATGGACTGCAGCAATGACCGGACCGACCGTCGATATTAAAGATGGCGCAGTTGAAGGTTGGTCATTTGTCTTTAGCAGTGATGACATTCCTTCCGAGGCGCCTTCTGTAAAGCCAGATTTCGCAACAATTTGTTCACATATCAAAGCGGTTCCTGGCAAGAAGCGAATCGCACTTGTAATTGACTTCGGCAGTAAGGCATATGCGCCAGCGGGCGAAAAGGTTAAACGCACAATGGTTCGTTGCGTCAGAACGGATAAGAAATCTCAAGGAATTGATGTGCTTGGACAGGTAGTTAAAGTCCGAGCAGAGGCATCTGGACTCATCTGCGGATTTAATGGATACCCACGTCAAGAGTGTGGCGTTGAAATTGAAACCCCAGCTGCACTCCTTAAGAAGTAACTCGGCGATTCAAGAGTAAAAAATGAAGAAACCGCTACACCCATTAACCCTTTGGATTTGGGCACTTCTCACCGCGATAGGTGTCGTGACCCTAGATTCAACCTGGGTGGCACTTGCTGCGATGGGTGTAGCGATTCTCATTGTGAAAATGCGAGCTGATGGATCGCCATGGAATGCAACGTTTTCTTGGTCGCTTCGAATTGCCGCTTTCATCATTGCGATTCGTGCAATTGTCGGAGTACTCATTGGAGTTCCCATTCCAGGAACAGAACTCTTTCACTTGCCGATTTTGCAACTGCCTTCGTGGATGCCAGGTATTCGCATTGGTGGTGCGGTAACCGCTGAGCGACTTACTTCATCTCTACATGAGGGCATCATCATCGCAACAATCATTCTGCTCTTCGGCGCCGCATCGGCGCTGACAAGCCCACATAAACTCCTACGTGTACTGCCCTTCTTCATCTATGAAATTGGGATCACTCTTGTGATTGCTACTTCCGTCTTTCCGCAACTTGTTCAAAGCCTTCAGAGAATCAGGAAAGCGCAGCGACTTCGTGGAATTGAAAAGGTGGGCATCAGAAATCTTGCCCTGCCATTGCTAGAGGAAGCACTGACCCGATCACTGCAGTTAGCTGAATCTATGGATTCGCGTGGATATGGTGTCTCAAAACGGCGTTCGCGTTACAGACCATCCCCTTGGAACTTGCGCGATTCTGCAATTCTCGTTGTCTCGCTCTTAACTGCTGGTGTGATGGTGGCTCAATGATTAAGTTCTCAAATGTTTCTTTGATCTACCCGCAATCTACAAAGACCATTCTTGAAGATCTCACCTGTGAAATCGAAGAAGGTGAAATGGTCCTTGTAATGGGCCATACCGGATCAGGTAAGTCTTCACTTTTACGTTTAATTAATGGCTTAGTCCCCCATCACACGGGTGGAATTTTGGCTGGCAATATCACCGTAGATGGAATCTCGACTCGCGAAGTAAAACCTGGAGCACTTGCTCATCTCGTTGGCATTGTTGGACAGAATCCTATTAATGGCTTTGTCACCGATATCGTCGAGGAAGAGTTGGCATTTGGCATGGAGGCTCTTAACTACCCTGCAGATGTCATGCGTAAGCGAATCGAAGAAGTACTCGATTTACTCTCACTCAATGCGGTCCGCGACCGGTCTATTCGAACTTTAAGCGGTGGAGAACAGCAACGCGTTGCTATCGCTGCAGCTCTGGTAATGCATCCCAAGGTCTTGGTACTCGATGAACCGACTAGCGCTCTTGATCCGATTGCCGCAGAAGAGGTTTTGTCAGTACTTCACCGCCTCGTCCATGATTTAAGTGTCACGGTGATCATCGCTGAGCATCGCTTGGAACGTGTGATCCAGTTTGTTGATCGCATCATTTTGATTGAAGGCGACGGCGAGACATCGATTGGAAGTGCTGATGAGATTTTGCAGAAGGCTGATCTAGTTCCACCCATAATTCGTCTTGCACGTGCGCTGAATTTGAGTGAAATCGGAAGAAGTGTCCGTGAAGTTCGTCGATTAACATCTGGTGTGCGAGAGAAGATTCTGCCTGCGCCCATTACAGCTCCGAATTCAAAACCCACCGTAATCGATGTTGATTCAGTGGTCGTTACATATGAGAAGAAGGATGCACTCAAGAAAGTATCGACAACTATTAAAGCTGGTGAAATCGTTGCCCTCATGGGGCGCAATGGCGCTGGTAAGAGCTCCTTGCTTGAGACAATTGTCGGAGTATCTTCACCGCAATCTGGTTCGGTCACAGTCAATGGAATCAATCCAACTTCTCTACAAGGTCGCAACCGACGCATGGCAATTGGTTATGTTCCCCAGGAACCAAGCGATTTGCTCTATCTGCAGAGCGTTGGTCAAGAGTGCGAGAGCGCCGATCGCGAGAATGAGATCGAAACAGGGAGTACCTTCCAATTCCTAAATCGTTTGGTGCCCAATATTTCGGCAGATACCCATCCGCACGATCTCTCTGAAGGTCAGCGCCTGGCACTTGTCTTAAGCATCGTTCTCTCCAGCAATCCTCGCGTTCTCATCCTTGATGAACCAACCCGTGGGCTTGATTACCAGGCAAAGGCACTCTTCTCTCTTGCTCTTCAAGAGTTCGCAACGAAATTTAATTCACCTGTGCTTCTTGCAACCCACGATGTTGAACTCGTTGCAGAGCTTGCAGATCGAGTGATCTTCCTTGCTGAAGGTGAAATTGTTGCCGATGGTTCCACGTTGGATGTTCTTCTAAGTTCGCCAGCCTTTGCTCCTCAAGTTGCAAAGGTGATGTCTCCACAGCCATGGCTTACCGTTGACGATGTTGTATCGGCACTGGATATCTAACGATGAATACTCACTTAAAGACAAAGAACGTAGTCTCATTTACAGCGGCAAGTGCATCAGCACTCACTCTTGTTAGTGCAGTCAGTCTTCTCGGTTTTCTCTGGCCATTCTTCGTAACATCTGATTCATCAGCGCCACAGTGGGTCTTTCTCGCCTGCACTCCGATCGCGCTTCTTCTCTTCTTTGCCAAGGTAAGCAATGGTGATTTAGATGCTAAGTCAGTTGCACTCCTTGCACTTCTTTCTGCACTGATTGCAGCAGTCCGCCCGCTAGGAACAGGTGCCGTTGGAATTGAACCGATGTGGTTCATCTTGATTTTAAGCGCACGAGTTTTTGGGCCAGCCTTTGGTTTTCTCCTCGGGGCACTTTCAATGGTTCTCTCTGCATTTATTACAGGTGGAATAGGGCCGTGGCTTGCCTATCAATCATTTGCCGCGGCGTGGATTGGTCTTGGCGTCGCGCTCATCCCCCGAACATTGCGTGGACGTCGCGAAATTGTTGCGCTTATTATTTATGGAATTTTCGCTGCGCAGTTCTTTGGAATCGCAATGGATCTGCAATTCTGGCCTTGGTATCTCGGAGTTGATTCACAGCTTTCATATATTCCTGGCGGCGAATTTTCAGAGAACCTCGATAGATTCTTTACCTATCATTTTCTATCGGCGCTAGCGTGGGATATTCCTCGAGCAATTTTTACCTCTGTCTTGCTCGCAATTGCAGGTAAACCAGTTCTGGGCGCGCTGCGAAGGGCGCACACCCGCGCCAGATTTGTTACTCCTATTGAATTTAGAGATGCGCTAACAATTAGCGAACGTGCGATTGAACCATCGGCAAATCAACGATAGTTGCAATTGAATCTCTTCCCCGCACATCGACGATAACTGATTGACCAATTTCATAGCCAGGATTAATCAGCGCTAGAGCAATACCTGACTTTAAAGTCGGTGAAAAAGTTCCACTTGTTACAACCCCAATTTCAGCTCCTTCAGAGTTGCGAATCATCATGCCAGCGCGTGGGATTCCTCGATCGCTTGCCTTAAGTGCGTGAAGGGTTGGAACCGTTCTTTCTTCCCTCTGCTTACGAAGTGTCTGACTACCCCTGAATTGTTCTTTCTTCCATCCAATGGCCCAGCCTGCACTTGCCTGAACGGGTGTGATCTCAAGAGTTAATTCATGGCCATGAAGCGGATAACCCATTTCGGTTCGCAAAGTATCACGCGCACCAAGTCCGCAAATTAATCCATCGAAAGGTTTCATCGCTTGCACCAGAGCGTCCCAAACAATTGAAGCATCTTCCCACGATGGAACTATCTCGTAACCATGTTCGCCGGTATAGCCGGTGCGACAGAGAATTACTTGAACTCCTGCAATTTCTACATGAGCAAATGCCATGTAATCCATCGTTGGATTAACTCCAAAGCTTCGGATCACTTCTACCGCTTTCGGTCCCTGTAGAGCCAGTACCGCGAAAGAGTTATGGAGATTTGTGACTTCAATATCCTTGGGAGCATCTGATTTCAATACCTCGACTACGGCACTCGTATTAGATGCATTAGGAATCAGGAAGAAGTCTTCATCCGAATTTCTATAGGCGATGAGATCGTCGACTACGCCACCATCTTCGTTGCAGAGAAGCGTGTATTGCGCCTTGCTATCTGTGATTCGATTGAGATCATTTGTAAACATCTGATTCAAAAATTCGAGAGCACCCGGTCCTTTAACGCTCGCCTTGCCGAGATGAGAAACATCAAAGAGGCCTACACGCTCACGCACGGCGGTATGTTCAGCAAGAACACCACCACCGGGATATTCAATCGGCATCAGCCAGCCACCGAAATCAGACATCTTCGCCTGAAGGTCGAGGTGCTTTTGATGTAAAGGTGAGTTTTTCACAGTGACAACTTACACTTGCGCACGACCAGAATTGCTCTTTCGCCAGAGCAAGCCTTATAAGGGAGTGCTTAGATGACAACGATCCGCCTTTCAAACGGAATTGTGAAAGACGATCTTCTTGTCGTGGGCCTTTCTGCCAAGAGCGCAAAAGGTGCCCTTCAAATCGAGTCTGGCGATTTAGCTCTTGATACCAAGGCTTTACTTCCGCTGCTGAGCGATCTAGGAGCCACAGGAAAGGCTGATGAGGTAATCAAGATTCCTGGCACAACAACGCGCCTTATTGTTTTCACCGGACTCGGTAAGAGTGCAACCACTTATAACAATGAAGTTCTTCGACGCGCTGCAGGCGCAGCTACTCGAGCACTTGCTGGAAATTCCTCTGCAACTATCTCATTGCCTTCCAAAAGTGTGGCGGCAGTAAAGGCAATCGCAGAAGGCGCTGCCCTTGGAAATTACTCATTCACTGCCTTTCGTGGCTCTACCAAGGCGGCGCAGAAATCGCCGTTGAAATCGATAACGATTCACGCCGAACTTGCCGCATCTGCAGAAGCGAAACGTGAAGTCAAGAGCGCGGAAATTCTTGCGCGTTATACAAATTTGGTTCGCGATTTAATCAATACTCCTCCAAGTCACTTAACTCCCGAAACTTTCTGCAAAGCAATTTCTGATGCGGTCAAAGAGGCTGGCGGCGCATCGATTGGTCTCAAAGTAAATGTAATGAATGAGAGCCAATTGAAATCGAAGGGCTACGGTGGAATTACCGCAGTCGGCCAGGGTTCTGTTAATCCCCCACGTTTATTGAGCATCACCTACACACCAAAGAGTGGCAAAGCGAAGAAGAAGTATGCATTTGTCGGTAAAGGAATTACCTTCGATACTGGCGGACTTGCACTTAAGCCCGCACTTGGCATGGAAGCGATGAAGTCAGATATGAGCGGTGCTGCTGCGGTCTGCGCCGCCACGATTGTCATCGCACTATTGGAGTTGCCTGTCGCAATCGAAACGTGGGCACCGCTCGCAGAAAATATGGTCAGCGATTCTGCAACACGACCAAGTGACGTCATCACGATGTACGGTGGAAAGACAGTTGAAGTTCTCAATCCAGATGCTGAGGGTCGATTAGTTCTAGGCGATGCTCTTGTGAAAGCACAAGAGAGCAAAGATCTTGATGGAATTATCGATGTCGCAACTCTGACAGGTGCTCAAGTAGTCGCCCTTGGCACCAGAACTTCTGCTGTAATGACAAATAATGAAGAATTCTCATCTGAATTTATAAAGTTAACTCATGTGACAGGAGAATCTTTCTGGCCAATGCCACTACCAGTTGAGCTACGCGCATCACTTGATTCGCCAATTGCAGATATGGCAAATATCGGAGAGCGTATGGGTGGCATGTTGGTCGCCGGGCTATTCCTCAAAGAGTTTATCGATGGAGACCTTCCGTGGCTCCACCTCGATATAGCAGGACCTTCCTTCAACGAGGGCGCAGCCCATGGTTACACCCCTGTCGGCGGCACTGGGGTCGCAATGCGTTCACTAGTTGAGATAGCCGCTAGCCAAGGCTGAAGAATGGGAATAACGGCCAGAAGCCCGCGTTAGTAATGCGGCGCGAAGGCTGGCAAGATATCCCCGTTGATGAATCATCTTGACCAGGCTTAAAGGAGTCACTCGGTGTCGAATTTCGATCTAGTAGTTCTTGGCGGTGGCAGCGGCGGTTACGCGGCAGCTCTACGTGGGGCTCAGTTGGGTCTGACTGTAGCGCTCATTGAAAAAGACAAGGTCGGCGGCACTTGCTTACACCGTGGATGTATTCCAACAAAGGCGCTGCTGCATGCCGGCGAGGTAGCAGATAGCGCTCGCGAATCTGCACAATTCGGAGTCAATGCAACTTTTAACTCGATTGATATGGCCGGAGTTAATAGTTACAAGGATGGCGTTATCGCCGGCCTTTATAAGGGTCTTCAAGGTTTAGTTAAATCGAGAAACATCACCTACGTTGAAGGTGAAGGTCGTCTGGTTTCCAACAACACTGTCGAAGTAAATGGTGCCCAGTACACAGGAAAGAACATTGTTCTTGCTACAGGTTCATATGCCCGCACGCTTCCAGGTTTAGATATTGATGGCACAAAGGTGATCACTTCAGATCACGGCACAAAGATGGATTATGTTCCAAAAAGTGCAATCGTCTTGGGCGGTGGAGTCATCGGTTGCGAATTCGCATCGGTATGGAAGTCATTTGGTGCAGATGTCACAATCATTGAAGGATTGCCACACCTCGTAGCTCTCGAAGATGAATCTTCAAGCAAGCTCCTAGAACGTGCATACCGAAAGCGCGGAATTAAGTTTGAACTCGGTGTTCGATTTAAATCTCACCGCGTTGATGCAAATGGCGTCACAGTGACTCTCGAAGATGGTCGCGAATTCACTGCCGATATCCTGCTCGTCTCTGTTGGTCGCGGACCAGTCACAGATGGAATTGGTTACCAAGAAGTCGGTATCGCCATGGACCGTGGATACATCACAGTCGATGATCACTGCCGCACAAACATCCCTGGAATCTTCGCTGTCGGCGACATCATCCCAACTCTTCAGCTTGCTCACGTCGGCTTCCAAGAAGGAATTCTCGTCGCGGAAACAATCGCAGGGCTTAATCCTCGTCCAATTAATTACGATGGCGTTCCTCGCGTTACATATTCAGAGCCTGAAGTTGCATCCGTCGGACTCTCAACAAAGATTGCCAAGGAACGCGGTTATGACGTTGTCGAACTCGATTACAACCTAGCCGGTAATGGAAAGGCGCAGATTCTTAAGACTGCAGGTTCTATTAAGCTTGTTGCGCAGAAGAACGGACCAGTTCTTGGAATCCATATGGTTGGCGCACGAGTCGGCGAGCTTTTGGCCGAAGCACAATTGATCTTCAACTGGGAAGCATCAGCAGATGATGTTGCTCCACTTGTACATGCACATCCAACACTGTCAGAGGCAATGGGCGAAGCTCATATGGCTCTTGCAGGCAAGCCACTTCACGCACACGGTTAAGTCAGAGGAGATATAAAAATGACATTCTCGGTCACAATGCCAGCTCTCGGTGAGAGCGTAAGTGAAGGAACAGTTACACGTTGGCTTAAGAACGAAGGCGACATGGTCGCTGTCGATGAACCACTCCTTGAAGTTTCGACAGATAAAGTTGATACTGAGATTCCATCACCTGTTGCGGGAGTTCTCTCTAAGATCGTTGTTGCAGTAGATCAGACTGTTGCAGTTGGTGCAGAGTTAGCGGTTATTAATGAATCAGGAACAGCCGCGGCACCTGCAGCTGCACCTGTTGCGTCCGAGCCAGTTGCTCAGGTTCCTGTGGCAGAGGTTCCAGCTCAACCATCTGCTCCAGTCGAAGTTCCTGTAACCCCAGCGCCTGCAGCACCAGCCGCAAGTGGCGCTGGAACTGTCATCACAATGCCTGCTCTCGGTGAATCTGTCAGCGAAGGAACAGTTACACGTTGGCTTAAGAACGTTGGCGATTCAGTTGCAGTAGATGAAGCGCTCCTCGAAGTTTCTACAGATAAAGTCGATACAGAAATCCCATCACCAGTTGCAGGAACTCTTCTAGCAATTGATGTTGCAGTTGATACAACTGTTGCAGTCGGCGCTCGACTCGGACTTATTGGAACATCGGGTTCAGTTTCTGCACCAGTTACACCCGCCGCTCCGGTGGCTCCTTCAGTTCCAGCTCCTGCGGCGGCTCCTGCAGCTCCGGTGGTTCAGGCGCCTGCGCCAGTAACTCCTCCTGTTGCACCAGTGGCTCCAGTTGTTCAAGCACCTCCAGCGCCAGTTACGCAACCAACAGATGCTTACGTAACTCCGATTGTTCGTAAATTAGCTAACGATCTTGGTGTCAATCTCTCAACAGTTCGCGGCTCAGGCATTGGTGGACGTATTCGCAAGGAAGATGTCATCGCCGCAAAGCCAGTAACTGCAGCCCCATCACAGGGCGCACCAGCACAGAGCGCACCAGTTGCATCTTCTGCTCCTGCAACACGTCCTGCAGCACCTGTTGCATCTCCTCTTCGCGGAACCACAGTGACGATGTCACGTCTTCGCAAAGTTATTGCAGCTCGCATGGTGGAATCCCTTCAAGTTTCAGCACAACTAACAACTGTCATTGAAGTAGATGTAACGAAGATTGCTCGTTTGCGCGATCGCTCTAAGGCAACATTTGAAGCCCGTGAAGGCGTCAAGCTCTCATTCCTTCCATTCTTTGCAGTTGCTGTATGTGAAGCGCTGAAGCAACATCCGGTTCTCAACTCATCCGTTGAGGGCGATCAGATTATTTATCACGGCGCAGAGCACCTTGGCATTGCAGTCGATACAGAACGCGGACTCCTCGTTCCTGTTATTCACAACGCTGGTGACCTCAACATGGGTGGTGTTGCGCGAAAGATTGCAGATCTTGCAGCACGTACACGCGATAACAAGGTAACTCCTGATGAACTTGGTGGCGGAACATTTACTCTGACTAATACAGGTTCTCGTGGAGCGCTCTTTGATACACCCATCATTAATCAGCCACAGGTTGCAATCCTCGGACTCGGCGCAGTTGTAAAGCGCCCAATGGTTGTTAAGGGTGAAGATGGTGGCGAGACAATTGCGATTCGCTCAATGGTCTACCTCGGACTTTCATACGATCATCGCGTTGTCGATGGTGCAGATGCTGCGCGTTTCCTAGTCACACTTAAAGAGCGTCTCGAAGGCGGCGCTTTCGAAGCTGACCTAGGTCTCTAACTCGATGTCGTCACCACAACGTATCGCCATTACTGGCGCTTCAGGACTTATTGGTACGGCGCTCGTTGGGCATCTCAAAGCTGAGGGCCACACTGTTCAACGTTTAGTTCGCAGACCTGTCGTTGCTGCAGATGAGATTCAGTGGGATCCACAAACCGGTTTCGTAGATATCGAAGCTCTTCGCGGTGTCGATGCCGTCATTCACCTTGCCGGTGTCGGTGTTGGCGATAAGCGATGGAGTAAGAAGTACAAATCAGAGATTCTTAACTCTCGTTTACTCGGCACGACAGCAATTGCCAAGGCAGTTGCCGAAGTAAAGCCTCAAGTCTTTATCTCAGCCAGTGCTATTGGTTGGTATGGAGAATCCGGAAACCGTTCAGTAGTCGAAAGCGATCGCGTTGGTGATGACTTCCTCGCTGCAGTTTGCCGCGAATGGGAAGCAGCTGCTGATCTTGCGGGATCGGTACGAACAGTAAAGATACGAACAGGTCTAGTACTTGATCCGACAGGTGGAGCACTTGGAAAGATGCTCCCCCTCTTCCGCTTAGGTCTTGGCGGAAAGCTAGGTTCAGGTAAGCAGTGGTGGTCTTGGATCACTCTTCACGATGTAATTCGCGCGATTTCATTCCTTCTCGATAGCAAAGTTGAAGGTCCTGTAAATCTCACAGCTCCAAACCCAGTGACTAACCAAGAGTTCACATCAGCACTTGCTCGTGCAATGCATAGACCAGCACTCTTTCCAGCGCCTGCCCTTGGTCTGAAGATTGCACTTGGCGGGTTCTCAAGTGAAATTCTAGGAAGTAAAAAAGTTATTCCTCAAGTTCTGACAGATTCAGGATTTACTTGGGATTACCCTCACGTAACTACAGCGCTGAGTGCGCTCATCGAAGAGTAAATTATTTATTCAGAAGTTCTTGCGCAGCAAGGCGACCAGATAAGAGCGCCCCATTTTGAGAAGCAGATGTCCTGAAATCTCCTGCGATGAATACACCATCACTAATCATCGATGTTGTTGCAAGGGAATTTCCAGGTGCAAAAATCGGCAGCGCCTTAGGGATTTCGTACTTCGCTATTAGCGGCCATGATTGAGTTTCTTTCCCCCACAAAAGCGCTAAATGTCTACGGACTTCAGATTCAGATGTGTGCTCAATCGTCGTCGTGGAAAGTAGCGAACGACCAACCGGTGCGTAGGACGAAACGAAGTTAGAGATCACAATCGAATTCAGAACCGGGCCACGTTTTTCACCATCAAGTAACAATCTATGTGAATTTGAGAAATCTGCGGGCACTTCGTGGTACCAAGTTGTGCAGGAAGCTAGCTTTGGAACGTTTGGAATATCGAGAAGCTGAGCTGAAGTTGTTAAGTCCGTTGCAACAATTACATCACGACCAGAAAATTCTGCGATTGAATCGACTTGAGAGTTGAGATGAATGGTCCTGATCCTCTTTGCGAGAATCGCTGGAAGCGCACCGGCACCTAGTCGAGGTAAGCCAGGTTTTCCCGAGATAAATGAGCGAATGAGCTCCTTGCCCTGCACGGCTCCAATCTCTTTTGGATCTGCGAGAAACACGCCAGATAGGAATGGGCGAAGAACTCGGGTGTAAAGAGTTCCAAGGCCCTCGAGTTCTGCTCCAACCGAATTTTCATTGCGTGCAGAATGAAGCAGATACTGCGCAAACTTCATCTTCTCAGGCAGCGTTCCTGTCCTCGAGTTCAGAGATGAGAGAGGATTACGCCTGGGATCACTTAATGAATAGCGCTTATCGCCAAGTGAGATATCAATGGAACGGCTTGCTGTTTGAAAATCCAGCTCGCGAATGACATCAAGTCTTTGGAGTTCGGGGTAATTCGCATTTATCAGTTGGAATCCTCTATCGAGAGTAAATCCATCGATGTGATCACTTGCGACACGTCCACCTACGCGATCGCTACCTTCAAATATCTCAACATCGCGACCTGCTTCTTGCAGGGTTATTGCAGCGCTAAGGCCTGCCAATCCCCCACCAATAACAACAACTGATTTATCTGACATTGATTTCACGTGCCTTATCAATAATCTGTGCCACCGCAACTATCTCTTGATGAGAAACAGGCCAATCATTCTCACCCGCTAG
>JACCEE010158806.1_pt1 | contig 14849 bp, 11 predicted proteins | sample 7449931 | NCBI WGS metagenome assembly JACCEE01 (sample SAMN15323457, study PRJNA562643) | freshwater metagenome | isolation source: river surface water | place: USA:Blue River Watershed | collected 2017-08-19 | reverse complement strand
TTTTATTTCAAACTAACCTTTAAACATTATGAATAAAATCTACTTTTCCCTTCTGCTGTTTTTTACAGTTTCTTTTTCTTTTGCTCAAGCAGATCAGGCCTATAAAAACAAAGTGAAATTGATGATGCAAGCTTCCGGCGGAATTGAAGCTTACGATGCAGCGATTTCTCAACTGTTTACGATGTATAAACAACAATCTCCAGAAGTTCCAGAGAAATTTTGGAACGAATTTGAAAAAGAATTTTCAAGCACCTCAATGGATGAGTTGGTCTCGTTGTTAGCTCCGGTATATTATCGTCATTTAACCGCTCAAGACCTTGATCAGATCATCGCCTTTTATGCCACACCTGCAGGAAAAAAGTTGTCAGCTTCACAGCCCGCTATCACAGCAGAATCTATGTCTGTAGGACAAGAATGGGGTGCGCGACTTGGCGAAAGAGTACTGAAAAAATTGAAGGAAAAAGGGTATTAAACTAACCTAACAAGCAACAATTCGTTCTCTTTACTAACTTTTAAAAGATTATTCTTTGTTAAGGTTTTTATGGACGTATCCCAAACCTTATTGCTGATGTCAAACTTTGCCCGTAATGCAGACAGTGGCATTTCTCCATGAGACTTCATCACCTCAAAAATCTCTTTTTCCTGATCGTTTAAGGTCACTTTAGATTTACTTTCCGGACGCATTTGCGGGAAGAACAACACTTCTTGAATAGACGGGTTGTTGGTAAGATACATGATTAATCTATCCATTCCAATACCTAAACCACTTGTTGGAGGCATTCCGTATTCCAATGCCCTTAAAAAATCTTGGTCGATAAACATCGCTTCGTCGTCTCCTCGCTCTTGTAACTTTAGTTGTTCTTCAAAACGCTCCCGTTGATCAATTGGATCGTTCAATTCGGAATATGCATTTGCAATTTCTTTTCCGCAGACCATTAATTCAAATCGTTCAGTCAAACTAGGGTCTTCACGGTGTACCTTGCATAAGGGCGACATTTCTTTGGGATAGTCTGTAATAAAGGTGGGTTGCACGTAATTCCCTTCGCATTTGCCACCAAAAATCTCATCGATTAATTTACCTTTTCCCATGGTCTCATCCACCTCTAATCCCATTTCTTTTGCAGCTGAACGTAGTTCTTCTTCTGATTTTCCTTGGATATCAAAACCTGTGAAATCTATGATCGCCTGACGCATGGTTACACGCTTGTATGGGGCTTTAAAGTCTATGGTGTGCTCTCCGAAAGTGCATACTGTTGTTCCATTAACAGAAACAGCACAATATTCTAATAATTGTTCTGTGAACGACATCATCCAGTTGTAATCCTTGTATGCCACATAAATTTCCATCGCGGTAAACTCCGGATTGTGTGTTCTATCCATTCCTTCATTTCGGAAATTCTTCGAAAATTCATAAACACCATCAAAACCACCAACGATCAATCGCTTTAGGTACAACTCATTGGCAATTCTCATGTACAATGGAATATCCAGGGCATTGTGATGGGTAATAAAAGGTCGAGCAGAAGCTCCACCAGGTATTGATTGAAGCACAGGGGTTTCAACTTCCATATATCCGGCATCGTTAAAAAATTGACGCATGGCATTGAACAATTTTGTTCTTTTCACAAAAACATCCTTAACTTGTCGGTTCACTACTAAATCTACGTAACGCTGGCGGTAGCGTAATTCAGGATCGGTGAAAGCATCGTGCACTTTCCCATCTGCGTCTATTTTCGGAAGTGGTAAAGGACGTAATACTTTTGATAAGATAGAAAATGAGGTAACATTTACTGATATTTCTCCCACTTGTGTTTTGAATACAGTACCATGAATACCAATGAAATCTCCAAGATCAAGTAACTTTTTAAAAACTTCATTGTAAAGCGTTTTGTCTTTATTCGGACAAATTTCATCACGATTGAAATAAACTTGAATCCTACCTGAAGCATCTTGTAATTCAGCAAAAGAAGCTTTTCCCATAATACGTTGAGACATCATCCTACCGGCTAAACAAACGCTCTTCCCTTCTTCAAAGTCGCGTTTTAGCTCTTCTGCATAAGCATTTACAGGAAATAAGGCTGCAGGATAAGGATCGATACCCATTTCACGTAATTTGGATAGATTTTCTCTTCTTTGAAGTTCTTGTTCAGTAAGTTCGACTTGACTCATTGGCTTGTTTTTGAGTCGCAAAGATAGAGAACTTGAACCAATTTGATGGAATCAATTCCTATCAATCATGGATTATCTTGCTTTTGAGAAAAGACGTATAGTACATATTCATCAAAGACGATGATGGGATTGTAGCATGTCTTACCTCGGTATTCAAACACCCCAGGAGTGAAAAAAACCACGGCTTTTGTACCTTTTTTAGACCATGGACCTCTTGTCATGCCTATAGGAACAATATAATTGCCCCTAAGTGCTTTGGGAACAGGAAGTGAATCTCCTGGACGTTCTTTAAAACTTAATTTATTAAAATAACAGACTGAATCAGTAATCAGCCCTCGATTTCCGTAAAAAAGTTTCATTTTCTCCGTTCGCATATCAAATTTGTCAGTTAAGGTATCGTGAGACATAATAAGAGAGTGAACATCCATTTGTAAATTTCCTTTTAGCGACAAGGAATTTTCATCCACGTCCTCTATAAATGAAGAATCTTCAGCTGTAGTGGCTAATCGTTCTTTGAAATAAACGAGTGAATACGTATGCCCAAAAATATAACCGTCGAACACATCCTTCCTAGATAGCAAATCGATTTGATTGTCTATAGGTTTACGTTTCTGATATTCCGACATAGAAATGGACTCGTCTTGCCTGTTTTCTCCACAGGAGACTAGTAGCAGAGAAACAAATGAAAAGGAAAAAACCGTTAGCAATAAACGCATAAATTACAGTTTAGCTTTTCTGAATTTTAAAAATCCCCCGACCTCTTGATGTTTTACTTCGTAGGCCTCGCCTGGAAATGTAAAAGCAATACTAGCATTGATGTAAAATAAGGATCCTGCACCTATTCCTTGAAAAAACGGGAGACCAAAGGGACCTACATTCGGTGTGTTTTTCGATTCTAAATCATCGATTAACGCGTCTCCCCAATAGTTGTTATATGCTTCGGGGTTTTCGGCATAGTAGGTGGACCTAAAATCGGTAACACCCTCTATGGTATGTGCGTATTGAAGCCCCTCTTGAAATTCAATACGAAAGTTTTTTGCCCTTCCAAATCGAAATTGTTGACCAATTCCTCCGCCAAATGAAACATAACTTCCTAGTTTAGTATTCAGTGGGTAATCCCAATAATTTGGAAAATCCTCAGTAAACACTGGATGCCAAACTTGGCCATAGGCAACTCTAGCAAAGTAAAAACTGCGGTGGCGTTGCTTTGGAATAGGATATTGGCGATACTCAAAAAACACGTTTGTACCATAATCTAAGTTCCAGATGTAATGTGTGCACAAACCAATTTGATAACTTCTGGAAGCGATAGGTTGGTATTCATAACGAATTCGAAACTTACCAAACAATCCGAAGGTATTGAGGTAAACACCATGTTTAGGCAAGAAAATCTCGTCGTCTTTACTGCTAATTTTTAGGGTGTCTCCGTCAACTGAATGCGCCATGGACATACTAACCTGTGTAAGAAAAAGGATACTAAAGAATAACTTCATTTTATTTTGCTTAAACAAAAGTAATGAAATGTTTAAATGCACGAAACTAATCGTTTCTTTGAACTTTGATGCAAACTTAAACGTTTGAAAAAAATGAGAGAAGAAAAAGAATTAAAGGAATTACGTCCTTTAGTAGCAACAATGCCAACGGAAAACGAATTGGAGGTCTTTCAAAATGAAGTGCTTAGACCAATATTAAAATACCAACAAGAACTCTGGAGTTTTATTTCTCGTCAGGAACCATTTATATCAAAAGCTATTTCTTCAGGAAAATCCGCAGCAGAAAAATGGAATTTATTAATGAAAACGGCAACTAAAAATTCTTCCTTGAAATACCAATGGATAGGAATGGTGACCGGATTATTAACCAACGTAGAATTCGCTTTTTATTATCAAAATAAAAAAGAACTAGATAAGCGAATAATGGGAATGTTAGCGCAGCGAATGGTTGACTCCTACTAAGATACGTGCTCTTGAACGGTGAGTTTTGTTAATTTTTCGTAAGCCTCTTTGATGTGGTGTACAGGTTCAATTACTAAGCGCAATTTATCTTGTTGTTGCACCAATCTGTAACCGTCTCCTGCAGCCATAATATTCGTCAGAAGAGCCGTAAACGCTTCTGTTTCAAAAAATGGAGATTGAGGATTCGCAATGAAATAACCCACGAGTTTCGACGACTTTATTACCAAACGTTCAATTCCTGCATTTTGAGCCGCCCATCGCAATTTGAATGAAAAAAACAGTTCTTTCACTTCCCTAGGAATTGGTCCAAAACGATCTTTAAGCTGAACAGAAAAAGTTTCAAGTTCTTCCTCATTTTTTAATCCATCTAATTCTTGATACAAGCTCAAGCGTTCACTCACCTGATTTACATAATCGTCAGGAATACGAACTTCCATATCCGTTTCAAAAACACACTCGTTAACATATGATCCGAAAGTGTCTGTTTGTCGCTCGTCAAACAAATCTTTAAACTCACTTTCGCGTAGTTCATTCATCGCCTCATTCAAGATTTTTTGATACATCTCAAAACCAATCTCTGAAATAAATCCGCTTTGTTCTCCACCCAGCATATTTCCTGCTCCTCTAATATCCAAATCTTTCATGGCAATATTGAAGCCAGCTCCTAAATCAGAAAACTGCACCAATGCCTCTAAACGCTTTCTTGCCTCAGCAGTCATCATGCTAAATTTTGGTGCGACAAGGTAACAAAAACCTTTTTTATTGCTACGCCCTACGCGTCCTCTCAATTGATGTAAATCGCTTAAACCGAACGTGTGAGAATCGTTTATGATTATGGTATTTGCATTAGAAATATCGATCCCACTTTCAATAATCGTCGTGGCAATTAACACATCATAACTTCCTTCAATGAAATCCATCATCACGCGTTCTAATTTTTCGCCGTCCATTTGTCCGTGTCCGATACCGATGCGCACTCCGGGGCATAATCGTTGAATCATTCCCGCTAATTCTCGAATATTTGCCAATCGGTTGTTGACGAAAAATACCTGACCACCTCTAGAAACTTCGTAGGCGATAGCGTCGCGGATGACCTCCTCATCGAAATGAATGATTTCAGTAAGAACGGGTTGCCGGTTTGGTGGTGGAGTATTGATAATACTCAAGTCACGAGCCCCCATAAGTGAAAATTGAAGGGTTCTCGGAATAGGTGTTGCCGTAAGAGTTAAGGTATCAACAGTTGTTCGAATCGTTTTTAATTTGTCTTTTACCGCTACACCAAATTTTTGCTCTTCATCGATAATCATGAGGCCTAAGTCTTTAAACTTGACTTTTTCAGCCACAATTGCATGTGTTCCGATAAGTATGTCAATTTTCCCTTCAGCTAATTGCTTCAACGTTTCAGTAGTTTCTTTTGCACTTTTAAAACGGTTGATAAAGGAAATGGAACAAGGAAATTCTGAAAGTCTTTCTTTAAAACTTCTGTAATGTTGCATCGATAATATCGTCGTTGGCACTAAAACAGCAACTTGTTTCGAATCGGAAACCGCTTTAAATGCAGCTCGTATGGCAACTTCAGTTTTTCCGAAACCTACATCTCCACAAATTAATCGGTCCATTGGTCGCGAAGATTCCATGTCCTTCTTTACATCCTGTGTTGCTTTGTATTGATCGGGTGTGTCTTCGTACATGAACGATGCTTCTAACTCGTTTTGAAGATAAGAATCGGGAGTAAACGCATATCCGGGTTGACTTCGACGCTTTGCATACAACTGGATCAGGTCGAAGGCTAATTCTTTTATTTTTTTCTTGGTTTTATTCTTTAATGTCGTCCAAGCTTGAGTGCCTAATTTGTTCATTTTGGGCACATTACCATCCTTACCCGTAAATTTTGAAATGCGATGAAGGGAATGAATTCCAACATACAACACATCTCCATCTTTATACACTAAACGAATGGCCTCTTGTGGTTTGCCGTTTACGTCAATCGTTTCCAATCCTGAAAATTGCCCGACTCCATGGTCAATGTGTGTTACATAATCGCCTTTTTGAAGGTTATAGATCTCTTTCAAGGTTAGCGCTTGCTTCGCTTGTCTAAAACCTTCTTTTAACCTAAATCGATGATACCGCTCAAATAATTGATGATCCGTATAACAGGCAAGCTTCAATGAAGGAAAAATAAACCCTTCGTGCAAAGCTATCGGAATTGGACTAAATTCAACATCTCCGCCAATGTCTGCGAAAATTTGAAATAGACGTTCTATTTGTTTAGGTTGATTGGAAAAAATAAGATTTATATGCCCGTCTTTCTGTCGGTTCAACAAATCTGTTCGAAGTAGGTCAAAATTTTTATTAAAACTCGGCTGAGGTTGAATGTTAAAAGTTATAATTTCCTTTGTCGAAAAGTGGTAATCTGGCCCCCATTCAATACAATTACGTTCAGCGAGATTTTGCTGTAAATTTCCGGGTGGAAGGTACAAATCTGAAGGCAACGTTCTTTTCACCGTGTCGGATAATTCTAAGTACCGCGCAGTTGCTTTTTCGTATTCCTTCTCTATGACAAAAAGGAGTCGCGAGTATGAACTTATCCATACCTGACATGAAGGACCTAAAAAATCAAAAAACGAAGCAACACCCTCCAGTATCATTTGTCCTTGGATGTTCGGAATAATCATGAAAAACGCGTGTTCGGAAATAGATAATTGGCTAGCAGCATCGAAGGTGCGAATTGATTCTACTTCGTCGCCAAAAAATTCTATTCTAAAAGGGTGATCGTTGCTGTAGGAATAAACATCTACAATCCCACCACGAATGGCAAATTGACCGGGTTCATAGACAAAATCAACGCGCTCAAAATGATATTCTAATAAAAGCTCGTTCATGAAATCTAAGGAGTAGGATTTCCCTACTTCTACGCGCATGGAGTTCTCCACGAGTTTTTTCTTTGTCGGCACTTTTTCAAAAAGAGCTTCAGGATACGTAACAACCCAAGCATTTTGATTACTTGAAATTCGCTCCAATACCTCGGCTCTAGCTACGACGTTAGCGTTGTCAATTTCATCAATTTGGTAGGGAATTCGGTATGAAGCAGGATAAAATAAAATGCGTTTATCATTCGGATAAAGACCTTCTAAATCATTTAAAAAATAGGCAGCTTCCTCTTTATCATTGAGAATAAACAACTGATGAGCCGGTAATTGTTGCGCAATACTTGTCGCCACAATACTTTTTGAGGAACCTATCAACCCTTTGAGGTGAAGTCGCACGTTCTCCATACTCAAGGTACTTGCTGCGTAATCTACTTGAGGTAATTTGGCGAATGCCGTGAGAATCGCGCCTAATTCCATAATCGAACTACAAAGTTACGGAATTATTGTTTCGAGGTTTACGTTTAAGCTGGCTTTTGCTTACTTAAAAGAAAGGTATATCGAAATCTGCTATATTCGCAGTACAATTAAAATCTTCAGAACGGAATGCTATGAAAGTGCTAATCAAAAATATTAAAGGTCTTGTGCAAGCAGGCGAAGATATTCCACAAGTTATTTCTGGTTCCAAAATGAAAGATCTCCCCATCATTCACGATGCTTTTTTGGCTCTTGAAGACGGCGAAGTTGTAGCCTACGGTCCGATGAGCGATTGGGAAGGAATTTCTGATTGGCGTGATTTAGAAATTATAGACGGGTCCGGATCTTATGTATTTCCTTGTTTTATCGACTCGCATACACATACGGTTTTTGCTAAAACGAGAGAAGAAGAATTTGTGGATCGTATCAAGGGCTTGAGTTATGAGGAAATCGCGTTGAAAGGGGGAGGAATACTGAATTCTGCGCGAAAACTCCAAGAGATGACGGAAGAAGAGCTCTTCACTTCTGCTCAAAACAGAATTAATAAAATGAGGGCACTTGGAACCGGAGCTTTGGAAATAAAATCTGGTTACGGCTTAAGCGTGGAGGGTGAACTAAAAATGCTAAGGGTCATCAAAAGACTCAAAGAATCCAACCCGATTCCCATTAAAGCTACTTTTCTCGGGGCACATGCCTTTCCAACGGAATTCAAAGAAAATCATAGGGGGTATATTAATTTAATCATCAACGAAATGTTACCCCAAATAGAAAAAGAGGACCTCGCAGATTACATTGATGTTTTTTGTGAGCGCAACTATTTTTCAGTAGGTGAAATGGAGGAGATTCTTTTAGCGGGTAAAAAGTACGGGCTGAAACCAAAAGTTCACGTGAATCAGTTTTCAGCGATGGGAGGTGTTGCAAAAGCAGTAGAATTGGGCGCATTATCCGTGGATCACCTTGAAGAATTAACAGATCAGGATGTACATGCCTTGAAAAATACAAGCTGCATGCCTGTGTTTTTACCTGGCTGTTCGCATTTTCTTTCCATTCCTTATGGAAATGCAAGATTATTGATGGAAAATGATATTCCTGTGGCTCTTGCAAGCGATTTTAATCCAGGTTCTACACCCAATTACAACCTCTTTACGATTTGGTCTTTGGCCTGCGTAAAAATGAAAATGACACCCGAAGAAGCATTTAATGCGTTAACTGTAAATGCAGCATGCGCCATGGATTTAAGTGAAACGCACGGTAAAATCTTCCTTGGATATCGTGGAGGAATCGTGCTGACCAATGAAATCCCCTCTTTTTCTTACATGCCATATTCTTTCGGAGAAAGCCATGTTCAGCGTATTTTCAATCTGTAAAATTCCCAATTGTTTCGTAACAATTTGTTAAATTCTCTATTCTTAAAGGTGTTAGACCCACGAAAATAGCTAACTTTGAGTATTCATGAGGATTGTTAGTTTCATCTGCATATTTTGGCCTTTTATTTCGTTCGAACAAACCACTTATGTGGAGAACGAGAAACAATTGTTATGGGAAATTTCACATCCCAAAGTAAAAGAGAAATCCTACATTTTTGGCACTATTCATTCCAACGATAAGCGAGTTTTTGATTTGGCTGATTCTGTCTATGTTTTGATGGATAAAGCAAAAATGATTGTTTTAGAAACGGATGTTTTCGCTTTGTTTAATAAGATTGATACGCGAAAAGGATTACCCAATACGCAATACGACAAAAACGGAAACCCATACACTGCGAGTACGCAAGCATCCAGAACGTCCTATGGAGATGAGAATGGAATGCCCCAGTTTTTGGATGCTTTTTTTGAAGAATTTTGCTACAACAGTAAAAAGCAATTTTTTGCACTCGAAAGCTACGACGCACAAATGAATGTATTGAATAATGTTAATTATTCCAGTAGGAAACTTGTTAATACCTCATTGAATAATTTTGCACAGGATAAAATCATGGATTTGTACCTTCAAGGCGATATCCAAGGACTTGATAAATTAACAAAAGCTTCCTTAGCGGTTGACCCTGAATTGTATCCTAAGTTAATCAGTGGTAGAAATATTAGAATGTCGCGCCAGATAGATTCTCTATTAAAAAATCAAAATAGTTTTTTCTGTGCCGTAGGTGCCGCTCATTTAGGAGGTTCTGAAGGAATTATCAAACTTCTACGAGATAAAGGATACAGATTAAGGCAAGTAAGTTGGACGATTAATGAACAGCCTTCTAAAATTAAGAAGCGTATCCGAATGGAAAGAGCATTTGCCTACAGAGACTTAAACACCGGGATTACTGCTGTTTTTCACGGAAAACCGTACGTAGAAGAATACAGCGACGGAAGCATTAAAATGATTTACAGAGAATTGGGACAAGGGAATAGTTATGTGGTGGAAGTTTTTCCTCTCGATACTACCTTGTCGCTGGATCAGATTGCGTCTACTTATATTGCTAGTCCACCAAATACTGTTTTCAAAAAGAGATTTTTGGAAGATGGTACCGTGCAATTTGAAGGGTTGAGTGACACGTATCCTGAGGGCCTCAATTGGGTAAGAATTCAATTTAACCCAACCCATTTCTCAGTGACAAAAGTATACGGCGGAAACAAATTTTTGCATTCCGATCGTCCGCAAAAGTTTTTTGATAAAGTTTGGTTTGAATAGTTACTGATGTCACGTATTTACGACGCCTTGTTCAAAGAAAAATTGGTAACCAACAAGATTATTTGGTTAGAAGGTTCGATCGGAGTTGGAAAATCAAGCTACGCATCCGAAGCTTTAATGGAAAAAGGAGTAGCGTTTGAAACGATAGATTTTCGATTAAAAGAAGTACGCACAAAATTCAATAACCTTACAAGTGAAGAAATTGGCTGGTATTTCAATCAAAATAGTGCATATATTTTGAAAGATGCTCAGTATTTTAAATCCCTTCAACTCCTTATTGATTTAGTGTTGAGTCAAGAGGTTAGGTCGTCTCTTGTTCTGACCACAGCCTTTAAACCAGGAATGAATGAAGAATTAAAAGAAGCGATTAAATGGGAAGGCCTTTCTTTCTATTTTGCACCAAAAACATATTACGAAAACACGATGGCCAATGGAATGGTTTACGAAGAAAAAAATCTAGAAAACAGATTAGTTTTTGGAAATATGTTTTCGAAATTCGAACAAGACACTGCGTATTATTCCAATCAACTCGCTCTAAAAATAGACCAAATTCTGAATCACCAACTTGGAGCATTTGAACGTATCAATAAGAAAAAACCCCTGCAACGCCTTCTTCAACTACTGGCACTGAAAATTGGGGAGAGCGTTTCATACAATGAATTGGCTGAAATGGTCGAATTGGATAACGAAACAGTTGAACGCTATATATCTTTATTTCAATCAGCGCATTTGCTCATCGTGCTTCCAACACTATTTAACGATAAAAGATACGAAGTAAAAAAACAACATGTGGTTTACTTTATTGACAATGGTATAAGAAATGCACTCGTTGATAATTTTTCCGCATTTGAAGATCGCTTCGATAAAGAAGTTCTTTGGAAAAATTGGCTAATTGCAGAACGCTATAAGTGGAATAAAACAAACCAAAAAACTCCAGAATTTTATTTTTGGAAATCACATACAAGGCAATTCATCGACCTTATTGAAGTAGAAGAAAAAGAGATTTTTGCCATGAGATGTTCTTGGAACAAAAAGAAAAAGGTAAAAGAACCACCTCTTTTTTCCGCATATTATCCGAATGTGATATTTAAGTCGGTTAATCGTAGTACCTATTTGGGATACTTAACAAAGAAATAATGGCATTCATACCGCGCGTAGCAAAATTCATCCACGATGGAAACTTTGATTTAAAAAGTTTGACAGTTGTATTGCCTTCTCAGCGCGCCATAAAATACCTTTCCAACGCACTTGTAAAGGAATTCGGAGGTCCAATTTTCGCTCCTAAAATGTTAACCATTGATCAATGGGTGAAAACATTTTACCCTAATTGCATTGATCGAACGCGCCTTCTGCTTAATTTATATGAGGTTCATCAAGAAATTGAATCCAACCCAGAATCTTTTGAAGATTTCGTTCAATGGGCAACCATGTTGTTGAGTGATTTCGATGATATTGACCGCTACCTGTTGGAACCGAAAGAGGTGTTTAAAAATCTTCTCGATATTAAAGAATTGGAAGCTTGGAACTTAGAAGAAAGGGAAATTTCGGAAACTCAGAAAAAATTCTTGGCGTTTTGGGAGAAATTGCCCGAATATCATGCAAAATTAGAATTAAGGTTAAAACAACGAGATAAAATTACGTCGGCAAGAGCATACCGCAACTTGGCGGAGGAGAATTTACAATTATTGACCAGTAATCCGGTGATTTTTGCAGGTTTCAACGCATTAAGCTCAGCTGAAACCACCATAATTAAAAAACTTATTCGTTCCGGAAACGCACATTTTTTAGTGGATGCCGATACCTATTATTTGGAGGATACGATTCATGAGGCAGGATTGTTTATTCGGAGAAATACTCAGCAACTTGAACTAAATAACCCTAACTGGATAATTTCTAACATCGGAAACAATCCATTGGATGTCCGCATTGTTGAATGTCCTCAAAAAACGGGACAAGTTAAGGTGGCGGCAGCGGCGCTGGCTCAATTAACAGAGGAAGAATTGCAGAGTACCGCTGTGATACTTGCGGATGAAACGTTAATTTCTGCATTGGTACAGAATATTCCTGCGAATGTGAAACAAGCCAATATTACCCTTGGTCTTCCACTAACACAAACACCAGTAAAGTCATGGGTAGAGGCCATTTTTAGAATTCAGGAAAATAAAAAAAGATTCAAAACAGCAGCCATTTATCACGCCGATTTGATGAGTTTCATGCATCAGATTTTTGTCCTAATGGTAGCTTCTGATTTTGAGAAAAATAAAATGGCAGATATTGAGCTGAAAACTTCGACTAAAAATAAAGTTTTTCAGTCTCCAAGTAAGCTAGACATTTCTCCTAAAATCAACGGAATATTACGTGCAATCACCGAGGCATGGAACGATGATTGGATAACAGCAATCTCGCAAATTCGTGAGCTAAATCAACTTTTAATTCAAGCCACGCCATCCTCCAATCAATTCGAATTAAATTGTTTGTTGACATTTGACAACGCCATTGCTTCTTTTCAAAAAATCGTGGAAGAAGGTCTGCCAAAAATGGCTTTAAAAAGTTTTAAGTCGCTATTTTATCAGCATTGGAGTACCGCAAGTTTGGCGTATCACGGAAATCCGACCAAAGGATTGCAGGTTATGGGAATACTCGAAACGAGGATGTTGGATTTTGAACGTTTGATTATCCTTGGTTTTAACGAAGGTAGCCTACCAACAACAAATCCAATAAAAACATTAATTCCATTAGAATTAAGAAGCATGTTAGGTCTTCCTTCAACACGCGACAAACAAGGTGTTTTTGCCCACCATTTCTACCGCTTGCTTCACGAGGCTAAACACATGACAGCAACATTTACAAGTGCTGCAGATAATCTTGGTAGTCAAGAAAAAAGTAGGTACTTGCTCCAGATGGAACTTGAACTAACTTCACATAATAAACAGTTGAATGTAAAACACGAAATGTACGCAATCCCGATCGAAGAAGTATCAAAAATAGAAACGGGTATTCTGCAAAAAACACCTTTTATAATAGACAGGGTTCATCAGTTTTTTGAACGCACGATTTCTGCTTCGAGTATCTCTAAATATATAGCTTGCAGCTTGGATTTCTATTACCGTTACTTGGTTGAATTTGGGGAGGATAAAACCGTCGAGGAAGACATTGAAACACATACTTTCGGAACTTTTATTCACAATACCTTAGATACCTTGTATGCTCCTTATGCCACCTATAACAAAGACGGTGAACGTATGCATAAAGTCACGCCACCGATTACTGTAGACATCATTGATAAAATGATAGCGGATTTCCCCGAGGTTTTAAAGAAAGAGTTTATCGACTATTTCGATGGAGATGATACACTTTTCCAAACTGGAAAAAATGCACTTAGTTTTTCTGTAGCCAAAGAAATGACCTTGAAATTTTTAGAGGCTGAAAAAGACTTTGTGATGAATAGCCACGAAACCCTAACAATTGAACGTTTAGAATCTCGTTTTGACACCTCTTTTACTATCGAAATTGAAAATGAGATAAGGACAATTAAAATTGGAGGGTATGTGGATCGGGTTGACAAAGTGGGAAATCGATACCGTGTAATTGATTATAAATCGGGTAAGGTAACGAAAGAAAACGTAACCATTGGTCGAAAAAAAGGAAGTGAAAAGTTAAATTTTAAAAAAACAAAACACGCACTTCAGTTGGCTTTTTACGCATTAATGTTTGAAGAAAAGTATGGCATTTTACCAGATGAAGTACTCATCATCTCTTTAATTGACGCCAAAGGAAAATATCCCTTATGTGGAAAAGAAAACCAAAGTATAAATGAAATTTCCGAACAAGTAAAGGAGTTTGTTCAAGAAATATACTCGGAGATGATTGATTCAACTATTGATTTCACACACAATAAATCCGCGTTTTACTGCCAATATTGTAAGTAATTAAAATAAAAAAGCCTGAAAAGAATGAAAGAAACCACGCTTAAATTCTTTTCAGGCATCTGCAAGTTAAATAAAACCAAAAGTGAACAAACGTTTTTGTTCGACAATCTAATGACGTTGGTATACTAATAAAAGTTGCTTGAAAAAAATATTTTTTTCAGAATTAATATAATTCTGTCTTTAGAGCTGATCGGTAATCCTTAATTTCCTCACGATTTATCTTGTGATCTGCGTTTTTTAACAAGTTGAGCAGATACAATAAGTTTTCTTTGTCCTCAATTTCTTCCACCGGATATTCATTTCCTTCTTCGTCTTCCTCGTACTGGGCTTGAACGTCAAAACATTTGTTTTCCTCAAGAAATTCGTAGGTAAGACGCAATACTTTAACAACCAATGGGTCTTGTTCTTGCAACGCTAATTCACGTAAAGATTTCAAGTCAGTTACCAAACCAGTGGCTTCGATACCTTTCTTTTCAACTTTAGCAATTATTTCATCTAATTTAATGTTTGCAGTTGCAGTTCTCATGTTAAGGGTAATTAATTACTCCGCAAAGGTAAAGAGTTTACTTGAATTATTCACAATTGAATATTGGAATCATTATATTTTTATTAAAATAATCATCAGAATTGTACATATTTTTGAGTATGCAATTTTATGTTCAAGCCATAGGTATAGGATTTTTATTAAGCGTTATTCCTGGCCCAATATTTTTTTCATTGCTAGAAACGAGTATTACAAAAGGCATTCGTGCTGCCTTATCATTTAATTTTGGGGT
>JACCEE011297116.1_pt1 | contig 14862 bp, 15 predicted proteins | sample 7449931 | NCBI WGS metagenome assembly JACCEE01 (sample SAMN15323457, study PRJNA562643) | freshwater metagenome | isolation source: river surface water | place: USA:Blue River Watershed | collected 2017-08-19 | reverse complement strand
GGCGACCAGCACCGCCAGATGGCAGACGATGGCGAGCGGGTTCTGCATCGCGGCGAGCCAGCCGTTCCACGCTGCTTCGCCTTGACCCAAACGCACCAGACCGACCAACACGGTGATCGCATAAGCGGCAACGAACAGCGCGGTGCCTTCGTGAACCATGTACTCGACGTAGAACGGGTTCTTTTTCCACCAGCCGTCCATCGGACGGACATAAGGACGACGCTTGCTCACTTGGAACCCCCTTTCGGCGACAGGAAGCGCAGGAAGTAGTCCTTCGCTGCGTTGATTTTGCTGATATTGACCGCATTGCCCGGATCGACGTGCTTCGGACAGACTTCGGAGCAGTAACCGACGGCGCTGCAGTTATAGACGCCTTCTTCCGACGCGACGAGTTCCATCCGCTGTGCCTGGCCGCCATCACGCGAGTCCATGTTGTAGCGGTGCAGCAGCGCCATGGCGCCCGGGCCGATGAAGTCGGGGTTGAGACCGACTTGCGGGCAGGCGGCGTAGCACAGCGTACAGTTGATGCACGAGGTGAACTGGATGTACTCGGCGAACTGTGCCGGCGACTGGATGTACTCACCCTGCGCCAGCGTACGCGGCTCCTTCGGGATGATGTACGGCTGGATGCTTTCGAGCTTCTCGATGAAGCCGGACAGGTCGACGACCAGGTCCTTCTCGATCGGGAAGTTGGCGAGCGCTTCGATCGTGATGCGATTCGGGTAGTAATCGCGCAGGAAGGTTTCGCAGGAAAGCTTCGGGATACCGTTGATCATCATGCCGCAGCTGCCGCAGATGGCCATCCGGCAGGACCAGCGGAAGGTCAGCGAGCCGTCGAAGTTGTCCTTGATGTACTGCGCGCCCTGCAGCACCGACATGTCGTCGGTGAAAGGCACCTTGTACACTTCGCTGTGCGGAGCTTGATCGGACTCCGGCAGATAGCGCAGGACTTCGATCTCAATTACTTTTTGCGTCTCAGACATGGGATGCTTTCCTTTCCTGGTCTGCTTTTTCGCCGGCTGCGCCATAGACGCGAGCGGCGGGCTGGGACTTGGTGATCTTTACGTCGCCATAAGCGATGCGCGGAGCATTGCCAGGCTGATAGTAGGCTTCCGAGTGCTTGAGGAAGTTGACGTCGTCACGCTGCACGTAGGCTTCGTTCGGGCCATCAAGACGCTGGTGGGCGCCGCGCGATTCCTTGCGGTTGACCGCCGAGTGCGCCATCGACTGCGCCACGTCGAGTTGGTAGTCCAGTTCGACGGCCATCAGCCAATCGGTATTCCAGACGCTCGACTTGTCGTCGATGCTGATGTTCTTGAAGCGCTCGCGCAGTTCGCCCAGCTTGTTGCAGGTCGCCTGCATCGTTTCCTCGACGCGGTAGATGCCGCAGCCGTCTTCCATCGTCTTGACCATTTCCTTGCGGATGTCGGCAATGCGCTCGGTACCGCCAGTCTTGGTCTTCAGTGCCATGACGCGCGCTTCGGCCGCCTGAGCTTGCTTGAGCAGGCTCGCCGAATTGCCCGGGGGCAGCGACTTCGCCTTCTTGACCGCCTGGTCACCGGCGACCTTGCCGAAGACCAGCAGTTCGGTCAGCGAATTCGAACCGAGACGGTTGGCACCGTGGATACCGACGCTGGCGCATTCGCCGATGGCGAACAGACCCGGCAGCGACGTTTCGCAGTTGCCGTCAACCTTGACGCCGCCCATCGTGTAATGCACGCCCGGACGTACCGGGATCGGATCCTTGGCCGGGTCGAGGCCCATGAAGGTTTCGGCCATTTCATAGATCAGCGGCAGACGCTCGCGCAGATAGGCTTCGCCGAGGTGGCGCAAGTCGAGGTGGACGACCGAGCCCATGACCGGGTGCTCGATCGTGCGGCCCTTCTGCTGCTCGTACCAGAACGCTTGGCTCAGGCGGTCGCGCGGACCGAGTTCCATGTACTTGTTCTTCGGCTTGTCTTGCAGCGGTCCGAGGCCGTAGTCCTGCAGGTAGCGATAACCGTCCTTGTTGACCAGGTAACCGCCTTCGCCGCGGCACGCTTCGGTGAAGAGCAGGCCAGTGATCGGCATGCAGGTCGGGTGGTATTGCACGAACTCCATGTCGCGCAGCGCAACGCCGTGGCGGAAGGCCAGTGCCATGCCGTCGCCAGTGACGATGCCGCCCAGCGTACTTTCGCGGAAGACGCGGCCGGCACCGCCGGTTGCGAGGATGACCGACTTGCCTTCGATCATCACGAATTCGCCGGTGCCCATCTGGATGGCGACGACGCCCTGGCAACGGCCATCTTCTTCGAGCAGATCGACGCAGAAATATTCGTCAAAGCGCTTGATCGAGGGGTACTTGATCGAGGTCTGAGACAGCGTGTGCAGAATGTGGAAGCCCGACTTGTCGGCCGCGAACCAGGTGCGCTGGATCTTCATGCCGCCGAACGGGCGAACATTGACCTTGCCTTCCGGCGTGCGGCTCCATGGGCAGCCCCAGTGTTCGAGCTGGGTCAGCTCGACCGGCGCCTGCTTGACGAAGTACTCGACGACGTCCTGTTCGCACAGCCAGTCGCCACCACCGACGGTGTCGTGGAAGTGGTAGTCGAAGCTGTCGTCGTCACGCTTGACGCCAGCCGCGCCACCTTCCGCTGCCACCGTGTGGCTACGCATCGGGTAGACCTTCGAAACGAGCGCGATCTTCAACGACGGATCGGACTCTGCCACGGCGATCGCTGCACGCAAGCCAGCTCCGCCCCCCCCTACGATTACTACATCAGCCTTGAAAATTTCCACGCTCAATCCTTTCTCGCTTAACGCGAATCAGCTACGGCCAGCGCAAGTAAACCCCCCCGGAAACTCCCGACGGTGCTTTGATGCTAAACAGCCGCGGATTATCGCGTCTTTTTGAGCCTCCGGCAACTTTTGCCCGGTTTTGCTGTCGCACCGAGCCGCTATTTGCAAGGGTTTTGGCCCAATTGGGTTATCAAATGCTCGACGAGCGTTGCGCGACGCACTGCAACCTCAAGACGGCGCACGCATTGCGTGAAGTTGCCGCTGCGACCTCTCCGCCGGACATGCCACGCAACCCGGACAGCACACCGGCTATTCGCGCCAACTCAACTGGCGTATTGCGCCCGCTGGCGAGCCAGCTGGGCGGAATGTCGGGCGCGTCCGTTTCGAGAACAATTGACTCGAGAGGAAGGCTCGTCGCCAGCTCGCGGATGCGCGACGCACGCGAGTAGGTCATGGTGCCGCCGAAGCCGAGTTTGAAGCCCAGCCGGATGAATTCATCGGCCTGCTCGCGGCTGCCGTTGAATGCGTGCGCAATGCCGCCGCGAACTCTGATGCGGCGCAAGCACTTCAGCACGCCATCAACCGAACGCCGAACATGAAGCAGTACGGGCAAATCGAAGTCGCGAGCAATCTTGAGCTGTTCGATGAAGACGGCTTCCTGATGCCCGGCGTCGTGGCCTGGCATAAAGAAATCGAGCCCGATCTCGCCGACGGCGACGGGCGGATTCGCCGACTTCAGCTCGGCCGCAAGCCACTCTCTCAAGTTGCGCATGGCGGACTCCGCAACTCCGTCGACGTAGAGAGGATGAATACCGTACGCCGGAAAGAGTCCCGGGAAACGCTGACAGCAATCGTGGACCGCCTCCCAATTACCGGCATCAACCGACGGCACGACAATGGCGCCAACGCCGGCACTGCGTGCGGCAAACACCAGCGCATCGCGATCGGCGACGAACTCGGCCGCATCGAGATGGCAGTGCGTATCGATCAGCATGCCTGATCAGTCAGTTCAATCAATTGTCGCCAAAAACCGGTTTGCGCTTGGCGAAGAAAGCGGCTAGTCCTTCCGCGAAGTCGGCTTCGCTCGCGCACTCGACAAAACATCGCTGCTCGGCCAACAGCTGGTCTTCAAGGGTATTGTCGAACGACTGATTGAGCAGAGCCTTGGTGCGTGCCAGCGCACCGGTCGCACCCGCCGCGAGCCGGGATGCCAAAGCCATGGTTTCCTGTTCGAGCGACTCCTTGGGCACGAAGCGGTTGATCAGACCGAGCTCCAGTGCATGACGTGCGTCGAAGCGGTCGCCGTGGAGGGCGACCTCCATGGCACGTTTCAAGCCGATATGGCGCGGCAACGACCACGTCGCTCCGCCATCGGGAGAAAGGGCGATGTTGCTGTAAGCGAGGGTGAAATAGGCGTCTTCCGCCGCCAGTGCAAGATCGGCGGCCAGCATCAGGGACAACCCGAATCCAGCCACGGCACCTTGGACAGCGGCAATCACCGGCTTGTCCATGCGCTTGAAATTGGCGATTGCTGCATGCACGCCGGCAATCAGCTCGGCGAAACCCGATTGCCTCTCCGCGACCGGCAGTGCCAGCTGCTCGCGAAACCAGCGCAGGTCACCTCCGGCCATGAAGCTCTTGCCTGCGCCGCGCACGACGACCGCACGTGCGGCCGGATCATCGGCTACACGCGCACTCGCCGCGAGCAGGCCGGCGACCATGTCCGGATTGACCGCATTCAGCGAATCAGGACGATTGAGCGTCAGGATGCCGACGCGACCATCAAGCTCGTAGCTCACCGCACTCATGGACTTCTCCCGCTGACTATGAACCAGACAAAGCGCGCCCCCGGTGCAGGCGACGCTACTCCTGTTCGCGCGCGATGCGAATGACGTCGGGAATTCGGCGCAAACCCCGCATCAGGTTCGCCAGATGCGGGCGTCCGGAGACCTGGACAAGGAAATGCAACTCGGTGAAGAACCCCGATTTGGCGCTATCCATGTTGACGTGCGCGATGTTCGCACCCGACTGCGAAATGCTGGTAGCGATGCGACCGAGCACACCCCGCACGTTCTTGGCCGTCACCCGCAGGCGCGTTTCGAAAAGCTGCCCGGGATCAGGCTCCCACTCGACGTGGATCCAGTCCTGCGGTTCGGTGCTGCGCAAATTGCGCACCGTCTGGCACGAATGGGTGTGAATGCGCAGCCCTTGACCCTTGCGTAGCAGACCGACGATGGGATCGCCGGGGATTGGCCCGCAACAGGACGCCAGCTGGATCGCCATGCCCTCCGTGCCGCGAATGATCAGCGGCTTCGAGACGGTCACCTCGGTCTGCTGGACTTCCTCCTGCGCCGCCAAGCGTTGGGCGAAGCCTGCGGCCAGGCTACGGCCCAAGCCGATGTCGGCGTAGATCTCGCGCTTCGATTTCTTGCCTGCCTCCTGAATCACGCGCTCCCAGACCTCTTGCGGAATCTCGGACGGCACGACGCCGCGCGCCTGCAGTTCCTGATTGAGCATGTTTTCGCCGAGCGAACTGGACCCGTCCTGCTGCAGCGCCTTGAGGGACTGGCGGATCTTGCTGCGCGCCCGCCCGGTCTTGACGTAGTTCAGCCACGCCGGGTTCGGGTTGGCATTGGGCGCCGTGATGATCTCGACCTGATTGCCGTTGGCCAGCTCGGCGGAAAGTGGGATCAGTTCGTGGTCAATCCGCGCCGCCACGCAGCGATGGCCGATATCCGTGTGCACCGCGTAGGCGAAATCAATAACCGTCGCGCCACGCGGCAAGGCAAGAATCTTCCCTTTGGGTGTGAAAACGTAGACCTCGTCCGGGAAGAGATCGACCTTGACGTGTTCGAGAAACTCGGACGAATCCTTCGTCGTACTCTGCAGTTCGAGGAGCGACTGCAGCCATTTGTGCATCTTCACCTGCAGATCGGCGCCGCTCTCTTCGCTGTCCTTGTACAGCCAGTGCGACGCGATGCCTTCCTCAGCCAGGTGGTGCATGCTCTGCGTGCGGATCTGGATCTCGATCGGCGTGCCATAAGGGCCGATCAGCGTCGTGTGCAATGACTGATAGCCGTTGCCTTTCGGGATCGCGATGTAGTCCTTGAACTTGCCGGGCACCGGCTTGTAGCGCGAGTGCAGCGCGCCCAGCGCGAGATAGCAACTCGGCACGTCCTTGACGATCACCCTGAAGCCGTAGATATCCAGCACCTGTGAAAAGCTGAGATGCTTGTCGAGCATCTTGTGGTAGATCGAGTACAGGCTCTTTTCGCGGCCGAACACACCGGCCTCGATGTTCGCTTCCTGCAGCTTGCTGCGAATACCGTCGAGGATCTTCGAAAGGAGTTCCCGGCGATTGCCGCGGACGGTGCGCAAGGCCCGCGTCAGCACTCGGAAACGCATCGGGTGGATGTGCTTGAAGGAGAGATCCTGCAAATGCCGCGAGATGTTGCTCAGACCCAGGCGCGTAGCGATGGGCACGTAGATCTCGAGCGTTTCCTTGGCGATGCGCTTGCGCTTCTCGGGGCGGACCTGCGCCATCGTCTCCAGGTTGTGGCGGCGATCGGCCAGTTTGATGAGCACGATGCGCAGATCGCGCGCCATGGCCATCAGCATCTTGCGGAAATTCTCGGCCTGCGCGTCCTGGTAGGACTGAAATTCGAGGCGATCCAGCTTGGACAGGCCGTCAACGAGTTCGGCAACTTCCTTGCCGAAGCGGTCGGCGATCTCCGATTTGGTCACCGCCGTATCTTCCATCACGTCATGGAGAAGGGCAGCGACGATGGCCTGCGCGTCCATGCGCCATTCGGCGAGCGCGCCGGCTACGGCGAGGGGGTGCGTGATATAGGGTTCGCCGGAGAGGCGGGTCTGGCCACGATGGGCCTGTTCGCTGAAGCAGTACGCTTCGAGGATGTGGTCAATCTCTTCCTGAGGCAGGTAGCTCAGGGTATCGACGAAGACCCGGTAGGCCGGATCTTCGAACTGATAAACAGTCGGGCTGAACGTCGATTGCGCGGCGGAACCGTTGGCTTGTTGCGGGGTTTCGGCGTCCTGATTCACGGTCGCGCACCAAACGGCCTGCCGCTAACGGTCAGGCCTGACCGCGGTTGAGGACTTCCAGACCGTACATACCCTGCGCCATTTCGCGCAGAGCGATGACCGTCGGCTTGTCACGATCGGCCTCGACCATCGGCGACGCGCCCGCAGCGATCTGGCGGGCGCGATACGTCGCTGCCAAGGTCATCTGAAAACGGTTGGGGATGGTATGCATGCAATCGTCTACGGTCACTCGTGCCATGGTTTCTTCCTGAAAATCAGAGGAGTTTCGCGAACAGCGCGGGATGGCGCTGACGCTGGGTTTGATATTGAAGCCGCGAGGCGCTGACAACCGATCTCAGGTTATCCAGTGCCTGCTGCAAATCGTCGTTGATAATAACATAGTCGAATTCGTCGGCATGCCGCATCTCGTCTTGCGCAGCGGCGATCCGGCGCGCGATCGTCTCGGCCGAATCGGTCCCGCGGCCTGACAATCTCGCCTTCAGCGCTTCCGTCGACGGCGGCAGGATGAAAATGCCAATCGCATCCTGAAAGACCTTTCTCACCTGTTGCGCGCCCTGCCAGTCAATTTCCAGCAATACATCCCGCCCGTCCTGCATTTCCGCTTCGATCCACCGCTTGGATGTGCCGTAGTAGTTGCCGTGCACCTCCGCCCATTCGAGGAACTCGCCTTGATTCACGCGCTCCAGGAAAGTCGGTACGTCGACAAAACAGTACTCGCGTCCATCGACCTCCCCGGGCCGCGGGCTGCGCGTTGTCGTCGAAATGGACAAGCGGATGAGCGGATCGTTCTCGAGAAGCATGCGGACAAGCGTGGTCTTCCCGGCGCCCGATGGCGCTGCCACGATGTAAAGATGACCTGTCATGTACGTCGCCTTGGTGATGGGTAGAAATCGAGCCGAAATTGTACCTGCGAAGCGGCGCGGCTAGACGCTACGAGTCAATCCGGCGAGAATCGGTTCATTGTCACGCAACCAGAACAAGGGAGACATGGATGTCGAAGGACGTTTCACCGCGACTCGGAGTATTGCTTGCCGTCCTGCTGCTATCGCTCGACGCCGGGGCCGCACCTCTGAAAATCGTCGGTTTCGACGACATGTCCTGCCGCGCATGGATCCAGTCAAAGGATGACGCGGAAGTGCACAATAGCCATCTCGCCTGGATCCGCGGCGTGCTGACCGGGCATAACTACGCCAACCAGTCGCAACAGGTATCCGCCATGTCTCCCGGCACGGTGCAGAACTTCGTCGACCGCTACTGCGTCGAAAACCCGCAGGGCGAGTTCAGCGACGCCGCCTTCCGGATGGCCGACAAGTTCTCCGGACGTAATCAGCCGCTCAAGAAATAAGCACGTCTTCGTGACTTTTCGCACCGACGCCGTGATCGGCGAGCGCTATGTTTGGCACCGTACTGGAGCCAAACATGCAAGACATCATTGAAGGTGACGACATTCCACTTGGACAGCTGCTCGCTGCAACGCTGCGCGCCCTCGCCATGCTACTCGTCGTTGCGCTGACACCACAGGCCGACCACTCGGAAGCGTAGAGTACGCGCGGCGACAGACACGGCCGGCAGCGCACTCGGCTGGATCTGAATCTGAAGTATTTAGTTCAAAGTGCTTCTAACACAAGGAGTCAATCACTCCACTTTTCAGGTAAGTACACGTATAAGTACACGATTTTTGTGCGATTAAGCGCGTCAATGTGAACAGCCTCTCAGCCAAACTACACGAGAAAACCCAACAGGCGCCGCTAATGTCGTTTCTTTCGGATTGCAAAAAGCGTCCGTTCCGTAGGTAATCCCCCCGGAAATTAGCGGCGGTTATAAGTAGAATTTTCTCCAAAGCAGCCCGAGGAAGTTTTACATGAAGACATCACGCTTTTCAGACAGCCAGATCATTGCCGTACTCAAGCAAGCGGAGGGCGGTAGCCCGGTCCCCGAACTCTGCCGGGAGCACGGCATCAGCTCCGCCACGTTTTACAAGTGGCGCAGCAAGTTTGGCGGCATGGACGCCTCACTGATGGCCCGGCTAAAGGAACTCGAAGACGAGAACCGGCGGCTCAAGAAGATGTATGCCGAAGAACGGCTGAAGGCCGAGATCGTCCAGGAGGCGCTACAAAAAAAGTGGTGAAGCCATCTTGCCGACGCGAGATGGCGCAACGAACCGTAGAGAATGGCGTCAGCATCCGGCTGGCCTGTGTGGCGTTCGGTATCAGCCAGACCTGCTACCGCTACCAGGCAAAGCAGTCAGCAGAGAATGTCGAAATCGCCGACCACCTCATCCGTTTGACCCACAACCAGCGCAACTGGGGATTCGGGCTGTGCTTTCTGTATCTACGCAACGTGAAGGGCTACCGATGGAATCACAAACGGGTGTATCGCATTTACCGCGAACAGGAGCTGAACCTGCGGATCAAGCCGAGAAAGCGGATCATCAGGGAGAAGCCCGAGCCTTTGGCCGTGCCGGCAGCCATCAATCAGTGCTGGTCGATAGATTTCATGCACGATCAACTCTCGGATGGCCGGAGCTACCGGCTGTTCAATGTCATCGATGATTTCAACCGGGAAGCCTTGGCAATCGACATTGATATGTCATTGCCGTCAGAGCGGGTTATACGGGCGCTGGAGCAGATTATCGAGTGGCGTGGCAAGCCGCAGGTCATTCGCAGCGATAACGGCCCGGAGTACATCAGCGGCACCTTCATCGCCTGGGCCGAACGCCAAGGCATCAGGCTTGAGCATATTCAGCCTGGCAACCCGCAGCAGAATGCTTATATTGAACGCTACAACCGGACGGTCCGTTACGACTGGCTCAGCCACTACCTGTTCGAGTCGATTGAGGAGGTGCAGAACTATGCGACTGAATGGATGTGGTCCTACAATCACGAACGCCCCAACATGGCGCTCGGCGGCATTACCCCGAAGCAGAAGTCAGCACTCTTAATCCGTTCTACTTCTGACCGCTGCTAAAAATGGGGGGATTACCACCTGTTCCTCTTTCTTCCCAGTGTATTTGCGCGCGAATTCGTCGACAAATACGGCGGGAACGTGTTCAAGACGCTGGCCGAGGCCGGCTATCTTGTGACCAGCAAGGACCGGGGGAATCAGTTCTTGGTCCGGGTTCCCGGAAGCCAAGAAGACCGAAGATCCTTCGTTGCGATCCGCGCGAGTATTCGTTTTTGCTCTTCCTGACGCGCTTGTCACAACGTCACAGCGGTTATTCGGGGCGGCAGATGTATTGCTGCCGCCCCCGTAATACATGACATCGCTGACAACCGTAAGAGCTTCCCCCTGAGCGAGCCAAGTCACTACGCCAAGAGGCACCAAATGATAGACACCTGCAAACCGATCGTAACTATGACGAAGTCGATAGAGCGTGTTTTGCGCGCGGCGCAAACTCACCCAACACCTTCCGTCAAAGTCTACGGCAATCACTTCTTCTTACCTCATCCGTTCGGATTTCAAGCCATCCGAGTCAACTTTAGCCTGCCAAAGCTGTTGCTGCGTGTTGAAAATTGATAACAGGCAGGAGGTAGTGCGCGCCGAAAATTGACCAGGGTGATTCACTCAGCACTCGACAAACGAGTGGAAATTTGGAGATGATCACCATGAACATGATTGGCAAGATAAGGCGGCTCAGATTTCGTGACGGATTGACGATCAGCGAGATATGCCGGAAGACGGGAATATCGCGTAACACCGTCAAGAAATGGCTGAATGCGGCGGACGATACGGAGCCGAAATACCAGCGCAAGGCGAAGCCGACACTGTTGACGCCCTACGAAGAACGACTGAAGGGCTGGCTGGAAACGGATAGCCGGCGGCCGAAGCGGGATCGGCGCACGGGGCTTGCACTCTTCGCGAAACTCCAGCAAGAAGGCTTCACCGGGAGCTACACACGTGTGACCGAGTACATCCGGCGCTGGCGGGACTCAGGCGGAGCGGTGGCGAAGTCGGCGTTCGTGCCGCTGAAGTTTGAACTTGGCGAAGCCTTCCAGTTCGACTGGAGCGAGGAATCGCTGGTCATTGGCGGCATCTGGCGCAAGCTGCTGGTGGCGCACACCAAGCTATGCGCGAGCAAGGCATTCCTGCTGGTGGCGTATCCAACGCAAAGCCACGAAATGCTGTTCGATGCGCATACCCGGGCCTTCCGGGTGTTTGGCGGCATCCCCAAGCGCGGGATCTACGACAACATGAAGACGGCGGTCGATAAAGTAGGCGTCGGCAAGCGGCGGATCGTCAATACGCGCTTTGCCGCCATGGCATCACACTACCTGTTCGATCCTGACTTCTGCAACGTGGCATCGGGATGGGAGAAAGGCGTCGTCGAGAAGAACGTGCAGGACAGCCGGCGGCGCATCTGGCAGGCTGCCGGCACTTTACGGTTTGGCAGCTTCGCCGAACTCAATGTCTGGCTGGAGAAACGCTGCCGGGAACTGTGGGCAGAACTACCGTACCCTGACGTCGAGCACCTGACCATTGCCGATGCACTGACCATGGAACAGGACGCCTTGATGCCGATGGTGCCGGAGTTCGACGGCTATGTGGAAACCACGGCCACGGTATCGAGCACCAGCCTGGTCAGCATCGAGCGCAACAAATACTCGGTACCGTGCGCACTGGCCAACCAGAAAGTCAGCGTGCGCCTCTACCCTGAACGGATCGAAGTCCATGACGACACGGGCAAGGTGGCCAGCCACGAGCGTAGTTTCGACCGGGGCGAGGTGCGTTACGACTGGCGACATTACATTCCGCTGATCGAACGCAAGCCGGGCGCGCTCAGGAATGGAGCACCCTTCGATGGGCTTCCAGAGCCCTTGCAGAAGTTGCGTGCGACACTGATCAAGCGACCTGGCGGTGATCGGGTCATGGCCGATGTACTGGCCGGCGTGCTGACCTATGGACTCGAAGCCGTCCTGGTCGCTGCCGAACTCCTGCTGGAATCCGGCAACCCGAGTCAGGAGCACGTGAAGAATGTGCTGGCCAGGTTGGCCGAGCCGCCACCGCCGGCCAACCTTGAAACTGCGCACACGGTCACCGAGGCGCCCGTTGCCAATGCCGGCCGTTATAACCACCTGCTGGCGGAGGTGGATCATGCGTGATGTCGTGGCTGAACTCAAATCCCTGCGCCTGCATGGCATGGCCAGTGCCTACGAGGAACTCAGCGGTCAGGGCGGTGCCGTCATCCAGACCTCGGAATGGCTGATCAAGCATCTGCTCGATGCCGAGGTGACCAGCCGTCATGCCCGTTCGATCAGCTACCAGATGCGGTTGGCCAGGTTCCCGGTGCATCGTGACCTCAACGGCTTCGATTTCAGCCATTCTAAGGTGGATGAGAAGCTGATCAAGCAACTTGCCACGGGAGACTTTACCGATGCCGCCGCCAATGTGGTGTTCATCGGTGGCACGGGTACCGGCAAGACGCATCTGGCGACAGCACTGGGTGTGAAGGCGATCACCCAGCATGGCAAGCGGGTGCGCTTCTTCTCGACAGTCGATCTGGCCAACCTGCTCGAACAGGAGAAGGCGGCTGGCAAACAGGGACGGCTGGCCTACAGCCTGATGCATGTGGATCTGGTGATTCTGGATGAGTTGGGCTATCTGCCGTTCAGTCAGGCCGGCGGTGCCTTGCTGTTCCATCTGCTGTCGAAGCTCTATGAGCGGACCAGTGTGGTGATAACCACCAACTTGACCTTCGCCGAGTGGCCCAGCGTGTTTGGCGATGCCAAGCTGACGACAGCATTGCTGGATCGGCTGACCCATCACTGCCATATCGTCGAGACCGGCAACGAGTCGTTCCGTTTCCGTCAGAGCAGTCAGACGGCGAAGGCGCGCATCAAGTCCAGAGAGCAGGCAAAACGGGGCAAGGCAACACAGCCAGGGATGGAGGCAGCGGAGGAAACCGAACCGTTCTGATCGCCCCCGCGCTGCGGAAACCGGCTTCGGGCTACGCCCTGCGCCGCTTCCCGCAGCGCACCTGTTTCCTCTACACTTCGCTTCAACCGGTGAATGACAACCGGCTACGTGCCCTGGTCATTATTCAACGCGCACGACTGGTCAAAATTCAACGCGCCGCGACACTTTTCCCCTCGACAAGTTGTTGAGGGGGTTTTCCCTCCCGGCTTTCACGAGGCCAGGAAGAAAAGCTTGCACGAACGCCGGCGATTAGCCGGCGGAATGAGCGGTGGCGTCCACGACGCCTTCTGCACGCAGCGAAGAGCCCAGCAGGCCGTTGCGCGTCAGGAAATCGGTCGCGGTAGCCGGTAAGGCGCTCGTCGGGTCGGCCTTGGCCAGCGCGCGCGAGAGACGCACGACGAGCATCGATAGGTCGCCTGTCAGGTTGTCTAGGCGACGTTTCTCGACCTCCAGTTCGCGCATGACCTCGATCACGCTTTCTTCGTGCCGTTGCAGGATCGTACGAATCAGATCCATCGGCGTTTCGATCATGGCGGCAGCGGCGCGCTTGACCTTGTCAGCCTCGGTTGAGGCGCTCTTGATCGCTTCGGTGTGCTGTTTGCTGAGCATGGCGTTGGAGTCCCTTTCTGCGCCTAGCGCTTCTGGCTACGCCAAAGATCCAGGGCATCCGTGCCGTTCTGCGCCTCGATCGTGCCGATGACTTCACGATTGCCAAGAAACCTCTTGCAAGCCTTCGGCGTCCCTTCCCAAGCGAAAAGCTGCATCGTGTAATTGCTATAAATGATCGAGAACGTACGCATGACTATTCCTGTTTGGGGTTGCTCGGCGGGCTGACCACATCATTATCCTCGGTCGGGTCAGGGCTTTCCGAAATGACTTTGGTGTCTGCAGCGGACACTGGCACGACCCGAGTCCATGAACGAACCGAGTGCGTGATACCGCCTGTGCGGCGGCGAACCGAACGGGGAGCCGAGGCCTCCGGTGGCAGTACTTTAAAGCCGCCTTTCAGCGGTTATCGTACGCGGAGAGACCTGCACGTACGGTTCTTTCCTATCGGCCGCCTTTCGGCGGTGAGTCGACGATCGAACGGCGAAGCAAGCCTTGTCCTATTAGCCGCCTTTCGGCGGGGAGCCGGCAATGTTTCCGAGAAAAAGCAGCCGAGGTCTCCGGTGGCACCAAACAGCCGCCTTGCGGCGGTGAACCTAACCTGCAGTCATACCTCTTGGGACGGGTTGGCTGGCCCGGTAGTCAACTAGCAGCCCAAGCATTCCATTGGCGCCGTCAAGCCGTCCCTTAACGGCGTCGAATTGTACTCGCATGGCACGCAAGTCTTCTGCCGGAACCACCCCGTCAGTGTCGTCTGTGGCACATGCAGCCACCGTCAGGATGGGCAGGCAAGCCGCCAAGAGTTCCCTGAGTGCAAGTTTCATCTGACGGTTTTCGTGAATCAGATCAACAAGCGACGGTAGTCCCGCGCTGGACTTGCCCAGATACGTTGTTGTTTTGTCGGCTTCCGCCTTGATTCGTGCACGATACTCACTCGGGAGTAGTCGCTTTGCGGCATCTGATACGGCCACTGCGCGAGCCAAGGTGGTGTCTTCTTTCAAATACGTTTTGGCCTCGGCAACCTTGTGCTTTTCGGCGGCGTCCACTGTGCGTTTCTCTTTAGCCTTCGAGTGGCGAAGCGTGCGATGAAGCACAAAATGGACGTGATCGACCAACCCTCGCAGTCGGTAGTATTGGGAAATTCCAACCATGAGTTTGTGCCGCCAGGAGATTCGCTGCTCAGTTTGTTCTCCGCGAATTGCCAACACAAACTGCGCCTCGAGATTCTGTAGCGCCTCATCGATCGCCGCTCCGTTCTTCTGGGTATTGGCCAGACATCTCGCGATTGTTACCGGGGTAGGCTCTCTCATCGCAAGCCGCCAGGTTTTCAGGAGATCCTTTCGCAGCGACAGGATTTGCCGCCTAATGGTTGTCCGTGCCTCCCGCGCTTCCGGTTCATTCAGGACATCGTCAGCGCCCCCTGTTTGTTCGATCCGTTCGATGGCCTGAATGGCTGGAAGGTCTCCAAGGGTGGTCGTGGCCTGTGAAAGCCTCATCTTCCTG
>JACCEE011315006.1_pt1 | contig 14870 bp, 9 predicted proteins | sample 7449931 | NCBI WGS metagenome assembly JACCEE01 (sample SAMN15323457, study PRJNA562643) | freshwater metagenome | isolation source: river surface water | place: USA:Blue River Watershed | collected 2017-08-19 | reverse complement strand
CAATTCCATGCAAAACGCGGTTCATGTTGGTGAGCGTTCCGCCAAAAGCTTCGCCAATGGCCTGATGCCCGAGACACACGCCCAGCATACTTTTAGTCGGTGCAAATCTACGGATAATATCGAGCAACAATCCGGCTTCTTCAGGTATTCCGGGGCCCGGCGACAACACAATTTTATCGTATTGCTCCAGATCGTCCAGAGCAATTTCATCGTTGCGAAACACATCAACCGGCAGACCCGATATTTTTTTTATGGCGTGAACCAGGTTATACGTGAACGAATCGTAATTATCTATGACTACTATTTTCATGATTTTCTATGTTTCGGGTTGCGAGTTCCGAGTTGCGGGTAAACTCGAAACCCGTAACTCGTAACTCGCAACAATTTTTAATTAATCTCTTTCGCAATTTCCAACGCTTTTTTCAAAGCCGCCAGTTTGTTGTTTACTTCCTGAAGTTCGCTTTCTTCCTGCGAATCGGCAACCACTCCGGCACCCGCCTGATAGTACAGCGTATTTCCCTTACTCAGAAACGACCGGATCATGATGGCATGATTCAACGAATTATCGAATCCGAGATAACCAATACATCCGCCATAATAGCTGCGTCGCTGGTTTTCGTAGGTATCAATCAGTTGCATGGCGCGATGTTTCGGTGCTCCCGATAATGTTCCGGCCGGAAATGAATCGCCCAAAACGGTGATCATGTTGGTATTTTCGGGCAATTTACCTGAAACTTCGGACACCAAATGAATAACATGCGAAAAGTATTGAACCTGTCGGTAGCTGTCAACCCGAACATCGCTGGCATTGCGACTCAAATCGTTGCGGGCCAGATCGACCAGCATCACATGTTCGGCATTTTCTTTGGGATCGGCACACAAACGTTCAGCCGAACGGCGGTCTTCGTCGTCGTTTCCTGAGCGTTTAAAAGTTCCGGCAATCGGGTTGATGATGGCGCGATCTTTCTTGATACGCAATTCAGCTTCCGGACTTGATCCAAAGATGCGGTACGTTCCGTAGTCGAAAAAGAACAAATAGGGAGAAGGATTTACCGAGCGCAGCGCCCTGTAAACATTGAATTCGTCGCCCTTAAACGGTTGTGAGAACTGACGTGAAAGTACAATCTGAAAAACATCTCCGCGGAAACAATGTTCTTTGCCTTTGCTCACCATGTACTTGTACTCTTCGTTGGTGATGTTCGAAACTTCTTCCCCAACAGTATCAAAATGGGTGGGCGAAAAAGTCAGGTTCCGGAGCAGCGATTCAATTTGTCCGATTTCTTTGGTTTCGCCGTCCATCAGGTTTTCGATCAGGTAAATCATGTCCTTATGATGGTCGATAGCCACTATGTACTTGTAAAAACAGTACTTTACTTCCGGAACCGAATAGGCTTCTTTCTTCGCGGCAGTAATCTCAATTTTCTCGAAATATTTCACCGCATCGTAGCTGATGTAGCCGAAAAGTCCGTTGGCCGGGAGGTTTTCGGTTTCTCCGGATAATTTGAACGACTTAAAAAACGCATCCAACTGCTGATCGACCCGACATTCCGGAGAAACGATTTTGCTCAACTTTTCGCGGCCATTGTATTCGATCGTGATTTCGCCGCCATCCGCTGTAAAGCAGGCCATTGGCTTGATGCAAATGAACGAATAGGCATTTTCGTGTCCGTGATAATCGGAACTTTCGAGCAAAATGGAATTCGGGAATAAATCCCTGAATTTCAGGTAAACACTCACCGGGGTTAAGGTATCGGCAAGGATCTTTTTTACGCTGACTTGTACATTAATTTCTTTCATGCGATATGTGGTTTTTTGTTGTAATCGTTGTCTTTGTTGTCTTTGTTTTGTTCTGAATTTGTTTTTTGCCTTTCCGTCCGAGAGAGAATTTTTGTTTTGTATTACATTTTCTCGCGGACGGCATTCTGTTCCTCTTTTTCCACAGGGCGTTGCCCTGTGCTAGTAGATGTCGCCCATACAGGGCTATAAAAAAAGCGGCTTACCGTGTTCCGATAAGCCGCTTTTTTTATTCATTTTATGCAATGATAGCTACTTCCTTCCACGGTATTGCGAAAAGTTACTGTGCCACCACCAAATAGTATTCATTGTTATCATCATCTTTTGCTTAAAATAAAAAACCTGCTTTCAATCTTTTGGAAGCAGGCCTTGTATGGTTAAAAAATACCAATATGGCTATTACTTCCTGTTATTTGCAGAAAGACCCCACCACGGAAGCCATATTGTATTTGTATTTTGAATCATGTCTTTAAAATCTGCTGTAAAAAAATGAAATTAATTCCTAAATAACAAGCCTTACACTAAGATTGTTTTCTTTTTATTTATTCGAAGTGACTAAAAATTAAACTATCATCCTTGTACAAATGGGTTTCACCATGCCAATTGGTATAGGTAAAATGCTCATTACTATAACGAATTCCGGAAGCAGTTCTTTCCTGCTGCAATTCGATACGTTCGCCATTCAATTCTAAAATGCAGGTTCCCGTTGAATTATTGAACGTCTGTTTCAGCGTAATCCCCTCTTTATTGGTTATTGCAGAGCTTATTATTTCGTTATCCATAACAGCAGAACTGTCGGCCTTTGTTTCTTCTCCGGAAACAATTGCCCCTGCACTGCGACTGGAATTCTGGTTTTGACAAGCCCAAAACAATAAAAAAGCAACTACTACCGGAATTAAAATTTTCATGTGCTTATTTTTCCAATATTGATCGTATAATTTTCGTATTAACTATTGTTTTTCAATTATGTCGTCAACGCATGGAATAGCCATAAATAACCATTTTAGGTTGGCATGAGCTTTAGCTCTTATGGCTATTTCATGATACGATTAACCTTTACTACTGCGCCAGAGTAAACCTGAAGCTCACCCCGAAATTGGTATTTGATGTTTTAAACGAACCTTTGTACGGGTTATTCAGGATTTTATCGTAATACAAACGTAACTGGAACCGGTCGCTCAGCATATAATCGGCCGTGGTTTTCAGAGTAACGGCTCCCTGACCGGCTGTTAACTGCTCGTCCTCTTCCACAATCTTCCGGAGGATGGTTTTGTTTTTCCTGAACGAAAGGTCGGCCCGTACATTTAAATCGTTGGAATAAGCCTTCTGCGATTTTTTTGTTTTGACGATCAAATCCATCCTCGTGAACCGATAGCCCAAGCCAAATACCATTTCGTTGCTCAATATTTCAGTAATTTGGTTATTCGAGAAACTCAGAGCCAGATTTCGTGAAGTTTTAAGTTCGGCACGGGTTTCAAAATCGTTAATCCAGGTTATATCCACGTTAATTAACGGACTGAACTGCTCCGAAATACTGACCGAGTTAATATCATTCGGACCAACAAAATCGCCCAGCGTATTTCGGATATAGCTAAACCCATCGTTGTACAATTTTTCGTTGTAATCGAGGTTCGAAATGAATGATCCTACATTATAACTCGACCGGTAAGCATGGTTAAAACTTAATGTTTTCATGTATTTCTTCAGAAAATCGGATTGAGCCACTACCCCTTCGTACGAAATACGCCAGTTTGGACGCATGTATTTAAGCGACGGGAAAGGACTTAAAGCCACTTTATCAGGCGATTGTCCGGTATAAGCCGCAATGAAAGCCGGAACCAATACTTGGGAAGATGTTGGCCCGTAACCTACCGGGAACTTTGTTGACTCGTCCAGTGCCGCCGGATCGTATCCTTCCGCAGCATTTATTACTCGTGTGGCTGCAAGCCGCTGGGCAATTATAATCCGGTAATCTTTCAGGTTCTGGAAAGCCTTTGAAGCGGGTACACCTTCATCGGTTCCCATTTTGCTGAAGGCCGTTTTCATGGAATTGATTGACATGGTAAAGTTACCCCGAACCGACCGGTTTACCGCGTCGAATTGTCCGCTGGTATTGTTGTAGTTATAGAATTCGGTGGTTCGCTCGGAATAAGTCCGGTTGGCATTCATGTCGATGCGTAAATCGGGGAAAGGTTCGATATTTGCCCTGAAGTTCCAATTCTCGCTGTGCGACATTACATACGGCGAATTGAGCGTTGAGTCACGGGTGATCCATCCGTTTTTGGCAGCTTTCATGGCAAAATCATCGTCTTGCCACCCCAGCAGGAATGGTAACCCGGGGGCATAGCTCTGACTGGAAATATTGCCGAACATGTTCTGGTCAGGAGTGTATTTTCCGTTTCCAAAAACTTTAGGTTCGGCCATAAAACCGGGTAATACCGTACCATCGGTACCCGAGTAGCTTAACGTGATACTTCGGACACTCATCAGCGCCCGGGCTGTATATTGAATAATCTTCTCGCCTAAATCGCGGTTAACCTCAACTTTACCCTTGACAATAAATTTAACCCCTGATACACTCTTCTCCGGAGTAAAACTTATCCGGTTTTCGTTGACCACGGCAACCTGCCCTTCCACTTTTTTCCCATCTTTAGTGATGGCTATAAGTTCAACGTTCTGCGTATTCAGTTTATGGAAAATGGATTTCGGAGTTTTGGCCTTCAGCTTAACATTATCGGTTGTATATTGAACTTCCTTGATACGGGGAGCCGATTTTTCCTTTTCGTTAGGAGCTGTTTTCCCCTTTTCAGTAAGAGCCGACTTCTTTGCCGCGGGTTGGCCTTGCCGTGGCCGTTGCATCCGTTGCGCCTGCCGCGAACTGGTTCCATATTTCTGGTTTATTTCCTTTAAAAATCCGACTTTGTTGTATAAGGTAACCATATTCAACTGCCCGTTCAACTGCACCTGGCGCGAATTCTCGATTACGTTACCTAACTCGATTGATTCGTCGGTTAATGGGCCAGCCTGCCAGTCGTACATTCCCTGGTAACGCGCTGAAAGCGAAGTCCAGTCGAGTAATGGGAATTTGTTGATTGGCACCATGTAGGTTGCATTGACTAAGTGGTGATACAAAGTTGGCCTGCCCAGGTTAAACAAATTGGTCAGGATCGAATCCTTTTTCATCGCGTAATCGTCGTCGTGCCGATTGATCCGTCCTTCAGGTTCATCAATACGGGCTGTGCTTTCCGACGAGAAATCGAGTTCGAGGCTACGGGTTAAATTGTAGCGCAAATCGAAATAGCGGTTCCACACAAAATCTTTATTAAACGTTCTCGGAATAATCATGTTAGGGTTGGAGATACTCCGAAGCTGTATTTCGTTGTAATGCCGCCAGATATCGGTCCGGAATGAAAACTGGGAAGGCATTGGGGTGAAATTAAAATCTTTAATGAGCTTAAAAATACTCTTATTCAATACTTTCGAATTCTTAAACGGTTCAACTATTTCTGGTCGTCCGTTAAAATTATAACTGAACAATCCCCGGTAGTTCTTTTCAAGATTCTGCTCAACGTTAACGCTCCGCTTCATCGTCTCGTTAAAAGAATAAGTGAGCGAGAAGTTGGTCGGATCGTAAATTTTAGGTTTCCCGTCTTTGCTGCTTTTATCCACTTTTACGTTGGTAAAGTTGATACTTTTTCGGGTAACCAAATCTTGCGCCAACTGCTTGATGGAATCCCGTTCGGCCTTGCCTCCAGCCATGCTTAGCGCATCTTTCATGGTGATATCCGGATCGAGTGGATTGTATTTCGGATTACTCTTGCTTTGCGAATAGCCAAAATAAACCGGGATTCGGACCTGAGCCTTTTCAGGGAAAAATTTACCCAATTCAAGATTGGCCGATACATCCACTTCTGTCAGATCGTCCATTGCACGTTCGTTCACCTTTTGGTCGATGCTCCCAAAACCGGCGCTACGGGTTCTCCCGGCAAAAATTACGGATCCCAGATCGGCTAATCGGGCCGAAACCCTACCTGTTGCAGCCCAACCGCCACCTTCTTCAAAATCGGATAAGCGAAGTTCGTTTAACCACACTTCAATTGCCCGTGGGCCATAATTATTTACATCAATGTCGTTGTAGCGGATCCCAACCATCATCACCTCCACATTGCCCAGATTAGGGTTCCCTTTAATACTAATCGTCCGGGTTCCGTCGGCGCCAAAATAAGGTTTTACAAGGCTCACTGTTGTTCCGGTCTGCCTAAGCTCGTCGTTTCGTTTTAATTTTAAATCGGTGAATGCGTCCAAACTTAAATCGAGCCTGTTGGCATCGGGCCAAACGGCATAACGATCGGCTTCATTGTCGCTGTTGTACGAATCATTCGGATCGGTCAACGAGAGCGGAATTTCGTATTCGTAATAGTTGTTGTAATAATCGGAGCCAATCCGAACAAACAACGACAGATCATTATCATTTAACGGATATCCGGCAATAGCTTCGGCATGAACTTCCATTAAGAGCCGCTTGTAATTTCTAAAGTCCATGCTCAGATTCTTATACGCTGCACGCGCATCACCTTCTTCGAGATCGACCGTACGCAATACCAGAGATTGTTCATTCAACTGGCGAAGCTGCGGATTAGCCGGATCGATCACCCGTTCGATTCCGGGTGGCAAAACGTAATGGATGGGTTTGCGGCTGGCATTTTCTTCAATGTTTACAGCCGAAATATCAAATTGGGTGTTCAACGCATTAGATCCCGCCCCTCCGTCAACATCCTTGGTGTATTTACGCCAATCGGCACGTACCAAATCGAGAGTAGCAAAGCGCAGGATTGTTGAATCAGAGAATCCTTTCATGAACATACGCATAAAGCGGATCGACTTAAAATCGGAGATCGAACCAAATGCTTCATCCGGACTTTTAACCGGAATTTTAAACTGGTACCATTTTACGATTCCTGTAGTGGTGTTTTTCAATTCTACTTTAGCTTCCTTTATATCTGTAATAAAGTTTTTGCCAACCACCATGTCTTCGCGGCGAAGGCTAACCTTATACTGGTAATAGCGCTCGTATTCGTTCAACGTATTGTCTCCGTTGATGTCTTCCATGTCGGGCTGGGTAGATGCTGAAGTGGTGTACGATTCAGGTGACATTTCTGCTGTTGGCGAGTTCCCGTCAGGACCATTAAAGTCTTTATAGCGCTCCAATATGCCCAGCTTCTGGTCGTCGTAATCAGAACCCCTGAAATAATGATAGTTATCACCAGCCGGGTCGTTTTCAAATTTCTCCAGTACATTCTGGTTTAAAATGGATTTTAACGATTCGAGATAAGTCTTATGAAATACGCTTTCGTCATTATTGTTTAAACCATCGAAACCCAAATCCTGATATTGACGGCTTGCTGAATTATTATCGAATTCACGTACGAGCGACTGCAAAGTAGAAACCCTCCCCCAAATGGTGGTATCGGTATTGGCAACTACCGAGGTTGTTGGCAATCCGTTCTCGAACGATTTACGCGAGTCTTTTAATACGTCTTCCGAAATGTCACCAAGGTTAAAATACAAATCACCGCCTTTATGCTGTAAAAGGGAGTCGTTCACAAAGGGGTCCATTACCCAGAATTCGATAAACTCGATATTGGCAGCTTCAAAATCGCTGGTCTCAATTTTACGCATAATTCCCCCCCAGCGTGATTCTGGATCGCGCAAAGTACCATCCGGATTAATCCCGCGCGAATATGAACTTGGGTTACTATCAAAATTATACGGACCACGTTCCTTTGGATAAAATGCCAGATCGAGCACCGAAATGTTCGTTGGTAAACCCACAGGTGTTTCGCGATCAGGAAAAATCTCTTTTTCATATACCTCGCGAACAAAGTGATTGGACTGGAGATCCTTGTCCGCTTTTATATAGTCAGGTGTATTGGCATTACTTCTTAAAAAAAGCGGATCAATAACGTACCAGGCGAGTTTGGCCCGGTTGTATCCGTATGCCAGATCATCGTTGGTCGAAGATTCAGGAAACATACTTTGCTTCTGCGGAGTACTTGCCAAAACCCATGATGTGCGGGTTTTAAGGTCGATAGATGTTTTGGTTGACTCAAAATCATCAATATAGGCAGTTCCGCTCTTGTTAATCACTTTGGAGTGGCCCGGAATTAACTTCGCAAATTCTCCGTCAAACGAAATAGACGATTTTTCTTTAGTCGAATAAAACGGCAGTTTGTCCACCAACTTGGTCAGTAACATCGACTCATTCGTGTAATTGAGGTCAAGCCCGAGCATGGTGTTCGAAATCGGATCATCCCCATAATTTACTTTCTGTGTCAATGGCCTTTCCTGCATATGCAGAACGGTAGCTCCCAAATTAAACCGGTCGCTGAAAGCATAATTGGCATGTGCACCTATCATGGTTTTCCGCTGCATACTGAACATGTCCTGACTTTCAGTGGAGATCTGAATTGGGCTACCCGATTCGAGCAATCCTGAATTAATAATTTTTACAATACCTGAAGTATAATCAACGGTATAGTCAATATTTTCGACGAGTGTCCGCCCGCCGGTTGTTACCTTAACCGAACCTTGTGCCAGGTTTTGCGAGTTGACCATAAATTCGGAACTCGAAGAACCTTTATACGACCCTTTCAGTTTGAATTTATTGTGTTCGGCATCCTGCTCGGCTACCGTCTTGGTAGAATCGTAAAGCGTTGGATAGGTATATCTGTTAATCAGGGCCGGGTCTCCAATCGAATCGGCCAGGTTTTTACCGAAAGGTTCCAACACCGGGAATATAATTTTACCTGACGATGAATTTACGCTGACTCCTTCCACATAGTCGAATACTCCATCGCGCATTAAATCGAGCTGCGAATTCAGGTTATCCAGGTTCAGCACATTCAGCAGGATATGGCCATCCAGGCGGCCTTCAGGCAAATAATTAATGTAAGTACCAGTCTGGTCGTTCTGGTACATGATGTCGAGTACAAATTCATCATTGGTCAACTGATAGGCATTCAGGTCGTAAACGTTCTTCATCATCAGTTTCCAGGTCGGAATCCGTGGCGAAAGGTTTGTTCCCTTCAACAATTTCAGGAGCAACGTATTTGGGGCATCAATACCATCGGTTGAAAACTCCCCAACCTGATAGGTTTTTCCATTAGCAGTATAGTTGAAAGCAACGGCCAGAATCTCGTCGGAATTTAACGCCGAACGCAAAGAAATGTACCCGAGATTCAGGTTTATGGAATATTCGGATTCGCTCAATAAACGAGCCTGCTCTATTTTTTCAAAATCCTGACCGCCCACAAAGTTGGAAGCGGCAAGAGGCGACATCGTTTTGTTAATGTTATCTGATTGCCTTACACCCGAATAGTTGGTCTTGACCTGTTCGTACAGCCCATTGGCATCGTTGAACGGGTAAACACTCTCCGGATACTGTAGTCCTGAATTTTCCTGAAAAGCGCCAATTTTATTGTATATATTGGGGTCGTGTTCACCCATATCCATAAAAGCCAAGATGTTGCGGGCTTCTTTAAAGTTGCTCGATTTGTTGGTGACCCAAACTTCTATTTTGTTGATGGTAATTGACGAACTGACAATCGGCAGGTTTTTGAGCGCATCGTCGTATTGATCGCGGAAATATTGCGCGAGGAAGAAGTGACGGTTGGCATCGTAATCAGAGGCTGCTATTTCAAATGTTTTCTTCTGGGCACCGCCTTCCGATTCAACCACCTGTGTTTCACCTTTGTGTTGCGAGAAAATAGTTGTCAGGTTCAGCTTCCCAAATTGCATTTCTGCTTTTACCCCAAACAAATTCGAACCTCCGGTAATTAATGATCCATTCAAAGGAAGCGAAACATTACCTGCCTCAATTTTTTTAATGATCTGATCCTCGTCGCCCGTATAACCCAGGTTCATTTTATTTTCATAGTCGAACGTGGCTTCGGTATTGTAATTCACACGCATTTCCATGCGGTCTCCAATTTTTCCTGTCACATTCATCTGTATTTTCTGGTCGAAATCGAATGTTGGAACTTTACGCAAACGCTCTGGAATGGAAGGGTTTTCGGTAGCATTCATTTGGTAACCAAAACTCACCTCCACATATCCTTGCGGGCGAATATCGATGGTATTACTTCCGAATATTTTATTGAAGGTTTCCCCTCCTACAGTAAGGCGTGGAATTAATCCACCTTTGTCTTCAAGGCTTTTAATATACGTTTGACTGCGCCAGTAATTTTCAATCGATCGTTCGAAATCGTATTTCTGAAATTCCTTTTTAGTCATCGATTTGGGTAATCTGTAATTCATGTCACCCACTTTTTCAACAAAGTTGTATTCACCGGTAACCGGATCATATTCAATTTCAGTACGAATATTCGAAGGCCGTTTCAGGAAAAGGCTGGCGCTATCCTTTTTGTCGGGGTAAGCAAATGCGGGTTCGTCCTTAAACTGATAAGGCAAAACTCCGGTAGTATCAATCCGAACCGTATCGTCAGGATGGGTCAGGATGGTTAATGCATTATAATCCCTGAGAGTAGTCCTTGATTCTGAAGGATTTCCGCCAAGAGCATAAACAATAGATACAAAAAGAATTAGAAGTATGTTTCTGCTGTACTTTTTCAATTCCGAAATCTTTTTCTGATTAAAGGCTTTTCAGCGCAAGTTTTATTACCGTTTCGACCGAAAGATTTGGTTGGGCAGCCAGAATTTTATCCAATTCTTTTTCGGCAGGCTTTTTCGCAAATCCTAACATGACTAATGCAGATAACGCTTCATTTCTTAATGTATTGTCTGCTGATGCCACAATTTGTTCACTTGCCGGCGACTTTCCTACTTTATCTTTTAAGTCGATAATAACCCGTTGTGCTGTTTTAATGCCGATACCTTTAATACTCTTCAGCAGGTTGATGTTTTCATTCAAAATCGCAGTCCGGATTTCGTCGGGAGACAGGGACGAAAACATCATAATTGCCGTGTTTGATCCGATACCACTCACCGAAATCAGCATCCGGAACAATTCCCGTTCTGCCTCCGTAGCAAAACCATAAAGCGGGTGCGCATCTTCGCGAATAACCTGGTGAATAAACAGTTTAACTGTTTCTTTTCCGTTTAACTGGGTATAAGTATTCAGCGAAATGGTTATGAAGTAGCCAACCGAATTGGCTTCCAGTACAATATGTGAAGGTTTCAGTGTGGCAACTTCACCTTTGATGTATTCAAACATATCCTGAAAAAATATTAATTTCCTTCTTCCAGAGCCTCAAAGTCGATCGACTCATCGACCTGTCCCTGATTGATTTCGTATTTCTTTAGCGGATTTTTAGTAATTTCCTTGTACAATGCCCGGTTTTTATGGATATCGATAGCCAAATACAGCGCTTCGCGAAACGAGTCGGGCGAAGCTTTGTCTTCTCCGGCAATATCAAAAGCAGTTCCGTGTGCCGGAGATGTACGGATGATGGGCAGTCCGGCGGTATAATTTACACCACGGTCGAACGATGCCATTTTGAAAGGAATCAGTCCCTGGTCGTGGTACATCGCCAGGATGGCATCGAATTTAGAGAAATCGCCAGAGCCAAAGAAGCCATCGGCCGGGTATGGCCCAACAGCAATAATGCCTTCATCTTTTGCGCGTTGAATAGCAGGAATGATGATGTCATTTTCTTCGTTGCCCAATAAGCCATTGTCGCCTGCATGTGGGTTTAAACCAAGCACTGCGATACGCGGCCTTTTAACAAAAAAGTCTTTTTCGAGACATTGATTAATGATTCTCAGTTTATTCAGTATAGCACCCTTGGTTATTTTTGATGATACTTCTGAAATTGGAACGTGCCCAACAACAACACCCACTTTCATCGATTCGCTGACCATCAGCATCACATAATCGCGGGTTTTAAACTCTTCAGCCAAATATTCCGTGTGCCCGGGGAAGTTAAATTTTTCCGACTGAATGTTATCCTTATTGATTGGCGCTGTAATTAAAGCGTCAATTTCGCCGCTTTTCAAATCTTCAACAGCTTTTTCCAAAGCCATGTACGAAGCTTCGCCTGCCATTTCGCTCGATTTGCCCAATTCAACGCGAATATTATCATCAATGCAGTTAATAATGTTGGCTTTGCGCGGATCGGCTTCGCTGGCAATACGAATATGGTTAAAGTTGAATGTTTCAATATTCAGCGCTTTTTTATGGTAGGCCGCTACTTTAGGCGAACCATAAACAATCGGTGTACACATTTCCAGGATTCGCGGTTCCATCAAGGTTTTCATGATTACTTCGTAACCAATACCATTAATGTCGCCCTGTGAAATGCCGATCACTATTTTATCTCGTTTCATCTTTTTTCTCCTTGTTGAAGTGTTTGATTGAAAATGTATTTACCAAGTCAGATTTTTGGTTGCGCAAATTTAATTTATTATTTAAACTATTTTCAAAGTTGCACAAACATACTGACTTAAAGCATCCATGTTTTTCCTGAAGGGGCTAATAAAACGGAGGCTTGTTAAAGGATAACGATCAGGAGCAGAACTAAAATCATAAGCATAAACAGCACAAACTGATTACGGACAAAAAGGCCAAGCAACAGCAAGATCTCTATTTCCTCGGTACAACCGGTGCAAACATCAATCGTTCCTTTATCCTTGGTTAAAAATTCGTTGCTCTGATAGGTGATTAGTTCGTCGCCGTTAAATTTCCATGACCAACGCGACTGCCAGAAGTTTTTCACCTCCAGTTCAAAGCGCTTCCCATTGATAATAATATCGCTTTTCGGGTTGAAAAGGTTGATCATGATAGTCCCCAAAAGCGCCTGGTTATTGGCATCATATATCTCAAGCTTGGAAAGAAAAAACTCGCGGCTAAGAATAAAACGACGACCTTTAATCATACCATGTGCTTTGGAACCCACAAAGCTTTCCCACACAATCGACCCGATTCTTTCGGACCCATGCATGATTTCAAGTTGGTTCTTTAATATCCCTTTCGTCCAAAAATATCGTTCCATAGTTACCCCGGATTACAAACCCTGAAAGTTACAAAAAAATGAGCAGAAACGAATTTTCTTATTCGCAGTCGTCACCCATATTCAGCAATTCCACCTTACGGAAGTCAACCGGATGGCTTTCGGCCTGAAGTGAAATGGTACCTTTTTTCAGCAATATATTTTTATCAGCCGGCAATAGTTTCTGAAAAGATGGGTCGCGGTCGTCCAGTTGTGGTTTTGAATATTCAATAACGGTCTGCCCGTCAATAATGTGCTTGATAATCGAATCGCCGCAAACTTCAACCTCAACGGTCACCCATTGGTCGCCATGATACGTTTTGGAACTCGAATTGGTGCAATGCTGAGTCCACAACGAATCCTTATAAACCACATTGGTTCCGGGAGTACATAAATTTAAAGTCGAACGCTCATCGGTTCCGTTTCCTCCCAATAACTGCACTTCAATGGAAACCGGAAAATCCTGGTTCAATTCCATGCTTTCGGCACTCTGCCCGTGAATCATGATCCCGCTGTTGCGAAACGCCCAGCCTGCGCCTTCGGGGCACTGATCGCCCACAAAACGATATTCGACACGAATTTTATAATGCGAATACGGATGTTTGTAAAAAATATGCCCAAAATGCCCATCAAATTTTTCATACTGATCATACCTCACTTTCAGCAAACTATCTTCAACCCTGAACGTGTTTCCGAAATTCTCGTTCAAAGGGAATCCGGTAATTTTTATGTTCCAATCGGTTAAATCTTTACCGTTAAAAAGTTGTATCCAACCTTCGTTTTTGGGTTTGGTTGATGTACACGACAAGATTGTTGCCAGCATCAGTAGCACAATAACTGGTTTTACTGAAAATCGTTTCATAGTATATTTAGTTAATTTGGTTATAAATTCAGATGTTGAAAGATAAATATTTATTGCTGAAATCAGAGTTCTTTGTTTTCAATACCCATAAAAAAACTAGGAGCTGCACATTGTTCAGCTCCTAGTTCAGCAAATTCAGAAAAATCCAAAACATTTTAGATTCCCAAAAGCTATTTTTTATCTTTTTTTGCTTTTTTCTCTAGCCTTTTTTCCTTTAACGTTTTGGTTGGCTCTTTCTTTGCTTCCTTTTTTGAATCTAATCCTTTTGACATAGCTTTTGATTTTTATGATTACTCTGTTGATTCTGAATACATCTGATGAATCCAGGTGTTCTTTTCGGGCTATTCAATTGCCTGAGTCCAAAAATATCATTTTTTAAAAAATAAATCTGTCGATTGATCAGAATTCGTTCCTTTTACCATTAAATTTTCAAAATTTAACCACATGGTTAAATTTTGTAGTTAAAACATTTGGTAAATTCAATTGCACATTTTATTTTTGCCGCATGATTTAACCAATCAGTTAAACCAACAAAAAAAAATGGAAACAAAAAGAGATAACACCGAAGAAAAAATTCTGGAAGCAGCAAAGAATGTGTTTGTTACCAAGGGGATGGATGGAGCCAGGATGCAGGAAATTGCCGATGAGGCCGGTATAAATAAAGCCTTACTACACTATTATTTCCGATCAAAAGAGCGCTTGTTCGAAGCCATTTTTGGCGAAATAATCAAATTTGCTTTCCCGAAAATTACAGGCATCATTTCGTCTGACGAACCGGTTACGACCAAAATCGAGCAGATTATCGATGCCTACACGTCGCTGCTCATCAATCATCCATTTATTCCGGCATTTATACTGAAAGAACTTAACCGCGATCCTTCAGGAATATTTAAACTCATTACCAAATACGGATTTAAGCCTGAATCTGTTTGGGGAAAGCTGGAGGAGGCAATGGACAAAGGTGAAATTGTACGCATGGATCCCCGCCACCTGATTATCAACATTGTATCCATGTGTGTATTTCCTTTTGCAGCACGACCGATACTTAACTATGTCATTTTTAAAGAAAACAAGGAAGCACTCGCTGCATTTTACGCCGAACGGGCCGATGTGGTAAAACAATTTGTTATCAATGCCTTAGTGGTCAGAAAATAGAAACACTCCATAAATAGCCTTGAAATGAAAACAATTAAACTCCTGTTCATCTT
>JACCEE010916342.1_pt1 | contig 14881 bp, 13 predicted proteins | sample 7449931 | NCBI WGS metagenome assembly JACCEE01 (sample SAMN15323457, study PRJNA562643) | freshwater metagenome | isolation source: river surface water | place: USA:Blue River Watershed | collected 2017-08-19 | reverse complement strand
CTCCGTAGTAACAAAATGACAACATTAAGGCTAAATGTAACAGCTTTTCGCAAAGCGACCTAGATGATTTGCATCAAAAATTTTGAGTGAATCAGATATTTGTGATTCGTTACTTAGTTTGATTGCCAGGTGACATCGATGAATGCTTTGTGAAAGGAAAACGCACTAACTCGCTTGTCCTGCATCACAATAAATGCCTGTTGAAATCGCTTAGCTAAGGCAGGTGAGTGCGGCAGTGACCACATTAGCGCAGCATGGATTGATAACGAGTCGTACTTTGGTCAGGGAAAAATTCCTAAAATTAGTACTGTTTTTTACCGTACTGTAATTTTCTGCTGGTAGTCTGGTACCCTTAATATTTTTCTGGCACGATCGGCAATCATGACTATTCAACCGGGTGAGATCGGTCACATCATTCAATTAGCGATTGCCCCCGTTTTTCTGCTGACTGGGGTCGGTACAAATATGCTGGTGTTGACTAATAGGCTGGCTCGCATCATTGATCGCACCAGAGTGCTGGAGGAGCGACTGGAAGAAGGAGCGCCTAGCATTACGGCTAAGGCAAGAGCAGGTGCTTTTGATGAATTAGATGTTTTGTTTCGCCGCGCAAAGAAGATTAATCGAGCGATTTTCCTCTCGACTTTTTGCGCATTATTAATTTGTTTAGTTGTGGCGGTTTTGTTTGTGGCGGATGCTTTAGATTTGCGATTGGTGACACCGATTGCCGGCTTGTTCGTGTTGGCTTTAGTGTCGCTGACGGGAAGTTTTATTTATTTGTTGAGAGAAGTGTTACTAGCCACGGAGTTTCAAGACAGTTTGCGACAGAGGATGATCCGAGACAATACGCCCTAAATCATTGTTCGATTAAACGGTCATAATCTGTCGCCACAGCGTGAAATTTTATAAATAGCGTATCAATTCACAGGTAGATTCAAACAAGGGATGGCCCGGTGTTCCGAAAGCATCGCAGATTGTCAGATGGTTAAAGCCATTAAGTAAAACATCATCACGATGATTTTCAAACCAGCTTTCTGCAATTAATTGATTTTGGCGTTTAAATTCTTCAGATTCGAGATCGCCCACTGAGGTTATAAAAGGAGCAGGATGCGACTGCGGCATCCAAGCGGGTGACAAATTATTGACGCGCTCAGCCGTTAATTGCAAATCATCCGCGACAAAATCGACGTGGCTCACCGCATCCAGATCAAATAATCCCGACATCAGTACACCCGCTTTGACTAAATCAACAGGCAGATCGCTTGACCATTCATCCCATTGCGCGGCCATCATCATGGCAGCTAAATGACCGCCGGCCGAATGACCCGCTACCACTATCCTTTCAGGGTCGTACTCATAGCGGCCGGCATTTCGATAAAGCCAAGCTAAAGCGCGTAACTGCTCTCGCGTAATGTCTTCAATACTTGCCGCTGGTGCGAGTGTGTAATTAGTCAATGCCACATTGAAACCTGCGTCTCTATAGCCCGGCACGACAAAGGTGAAATCAGATTTATCTAACGAACGCCACCAGCCGCCATGAATAAAGACGAGCAAAGGTGCTGAGCTTTTGTGCGCAGGATAAAAATCTAATCGTTCACCGACAGTTGATCCATACGGTACGTCGAGCAAACCAGCATGGGTACGGCGAACCAAGGCTGAGTCACGCTGCCAGCGCGAGAAAATTTCTGGGTGATCTGGAATAGAAGCTCGTGCGTTGTATTGCTGGCTGTAATAAGAAACGAGCGATTGCTTGGCGGCGGTTGTGTGGGACATTACGATCTCCTTTTTTTATATTTTTCAGAAGTGTAATGGGTTTCTTAGCCTGACATAGACTGGGCGGGTGCATTTGACGTTGACGTAAAGGTCAATCGTCGCCTAAACTAAACCTGTTTTGGTGCTCGCCCGTCGGTTCCGACGGGCAGTTAAACGGGAAACACGAAGCTTTAGCTCAGTCCATTTGCTGAGATAACGCCAGCGTGTGCTGCCCCCGCAACGGTAAGCAAGCGCATGGTTCGCCATGCAGTCTGTTTCGAAAGCCACTGTGTGTTTTTTCGCATGGGAAGGCGAAATAGATCGCTTGTTAGCCCGGATACCGGCCATAACAGGTGGGATAGACGAATCGGGATGGTGTTCGTCGGACCGTTAATGCAGTGGGCTTCGCCCTGCACATTTTCGCCCGATAGTCTCGTTGTCTTTCCTAGTAGGTCGACCTGCGGGGAAGCAGGTGGACGGCTCCATCGTTCAAATACTATGAAAACTTTTTATACCCAACCGACGTCGGGTAAGCGTTTGTCGCTGCTCGTCTCCATTTTAGCTTCGGCTTTTTCTACTCAGGCATTTTCAGAAGAAGATAAACCCAGCTTGCCACCTGTGGTTGTTACCGCAGCACGAACACCGCAATTGCAAAGCGATGCTTTGCTCCATACAACGGTGATTACGGCTCAGCAGATTCGCGATAGTCAGGCAACGGATCTGCCATCCTTGTTATCACGTGAAGCGGGTTTGCAAATCACTCAAAGCGGCGGAGTTGGTTCAGCGACCGGTATGTTTTTGCGTGGTACAGATACTCGCCAAACTTTAGTGGTCATCGATGGCGTGCCGATGACTAAACAAGATGCGACTGGTACGGTCAGTATTGAACACATGATGCTCGATCAGATCGATCGCGTTGAAATCGTACGCGGTAATGTCTCCAGCATTTATGGCTCGGGTGCGGTAGGTGGTGTCATACAGATTTTTACCAAGGCGGGCACCGGTACGCCAGGATTTTCTGGTTCGGTAGAGGCGGGGGCAAGGAATACTCAGCGGTTGTCCGCTTCGGCCAGAGGAGGCGAGGACGGATTAAGTTATGGCTTGGTGGTCTCTGACTATGCCAGCCGAGGATTTTCTTCCTTGAACACCAGTCAATCGCCCTTGGCTAATTCTGACCGTGATGGGTATCGTAATCAAAGTGTGAGTGGATCGATTGCTAAATCTTGGTCTGATGGGCATCAGATCGGTTTACGCTTTATCAATAGCGTCGGCAAAGCAGATTATGACAGTGCTTACGGCTTAGCGACTGATCGACATGAAAGCCGGACTGCGGTTAATTCATTCACGGCGTTTAGTAATAATCGTATGACCGACAGCTGGACTTCACGGCTGTCATTATCAGAGTCGGCAGATGATCTCACCACGCGTGAGTATTCCACTGCCACGACCCGTAATCACTATCAAACGAAAACTCAGTTGGCTGAATGGAGTAATGAAATTGTTGTGTCGCCACAATGGCTAGTTACCGCAGGTGCTAATCGTCAGTGGCAGCGTTTCAGCAGTGAAGCTTATGGATCGAACGATGATTATCGACGCTCTACTTACAGTGTGTTTGGCGGCCTTCAAGGAACGATCGACCGTCATCAGTGGCAGTTCAATGCGCGTCAGGATGATACTGGCGGACTTTCGGCAACTACGGGCTATGCAGGCTATGGCTTTAAACTTGACCAGCACGTCAAGCTCATCGCCAGCCTATCGAATGCGTTTAGTGCACCGCCATTAGGTTATCTCTACGGTGCGTATGGCAATTCAGCATTGAAGCCTGAGTATGCCAGTTCGGTAGAAGCCGGTATTCAGTACAGTGATGGTCCAACTATTGTGCGCGCTACGGTGTTTGAGACGCGTACAACCGATCAATTCCAATGGGTATCAACAAGTTTCACTAATGTGAAAAAGACGCGTAATCAGGGCTTGGAAGTGAGTGCGATGCAGTACTTCATGACATGGGAATTGCGCGCTAGTCTCACTTTGCAAGATCCCATTGACTTAAGTACCGACGAGCGTTTAATACGTCGACCTTCTGTATTAGGTTCCCTAGGAGCCACCACTCAAATTGATCAATGGCGTATTGGTGGTGATGTGTCATACACCGGTTCACGTTCTGATACATCAACCCTTGCAGCATATTGGTTGGCTAATGCAACAGCCCGCTATCACGTCGATAAAAAGCTATCGGTATTCGGTCGTGTTGAAAATCTCTTAGATGCAAATTATCAAACTGCATGGGGCTATAACCAGGTGCGACGCGGCGTATTCGTTGGACTTAATTGGCAACCCTAAGAGTATGACGATATGAACCTTCCACCGCATAGGCTCACGTATGGTTTGCTCATGCTGGCATGCGTGGCTACCGCCGCGATACTTCTAGCGGGACTATGCGGTGCGACGGGATGTTCAATTCCAGCATCGACATCCGATGTGTTGTGGCAGCTACGCATGCCACGTGCGTTATCAGCATTTGCTGTTGGGGCCTCGCTGTCCTTAGCCGGTGCGTTAATGCAGCTGCTGTTGCGCAATCCACTGGCTGATCCTTATGTATTGGGTGTATCAGGTGGAGCCGCTGCGGGAGCGCTGGGTCTGACATGGTTCATTCCTGCTTCGTTAATGACTTATGGTCTGCATGTAGGATCATTAGCGGGCGCGCTGTTAGCGACTGTTTTACTGTTTGGCTTAGCGAGTCCTGAATTGATCTCTCGTCGTCAGCGACTCAGTGATGCTCAACCGGGTCTACGTTTAATTCTTACTGGTGTCATGATTGCTGCTGGATCAGGCGCATTAATCACTTTGCTGCTAAGCCTCTCCGATGACACCCATTTGCGTGGTGTTTTATTTTGGTTGATGGGCGATCTCGATGCTAGCGAGTTGTTATGGCCAGTCTGGCTGACGCTAATGCTTGCGGTGGTTTGGTCGCTACGTAATGCGTCGTCACTGAATGTTCTTGCTCATGGTGAGCTAACTGCGTTTCTAGTGGGCGTCTCTACACGTCAATTACGTGTTATGACCTTACTTGTGGCTGCCACCACTACGGCGGCAGCTGTCTCGGTGGCAGGAACCATAGGATTTGTTGGTTTGGTGGTTCCGCACGCTATGCGTCTGTTGATCGGTAATGATCAGCGAGTGCTGCTTCCCTCTGCTGCCTTAGTGGGTGGTGCAGCATTGTGTTTGGCTGATCTTGTTGCACGCAGCATTGTCGCACCAGTGCAGTTACCCGTAGGCGTGATTACGTCATTAGTGGGTGTACCCGTGTTTTTATTTTTACTGACGCGGAGTCGCTAATGCTGAAAACTCAACAGCTAGGCATTAGTGCAGGGCAGAGAAGCTTAATTACCGGACTTAACTGGCAAGTAAAGCGTGGCGAATTCTGGTGCGTGTTGGGTAAAAATGGCGCTGGTAAAACAAGCTTACTGCATACTCTGGCGGGTGCTGCTACACCGACGCAGGGATCTGTTTTACTTAGCGGACAAAACATAGCAGCATTAGATACGCTCACACTTGCGCGTCGACGTGGATTGCTGCTGCAATCGTATTCGGATGTTTTTCACGAGTCCGTATTTAACGTCGTTGCGATTGCAAGGACGCCGCATCGATCTGGCGCACAGTGGGATACCGCAGCCGATACTGCGGCAGTTCGTCTGGCTTTGCAGTGTGTGAATCTGGAAGAAAAAATGAATTCAGACATTACCCAGTTATCGGGTGGAGAGCGACAGCGCGTCGGTTTAGCTGCGCTGATAGTTCAGTCGCCGGATTTACTGTTGTTAGATGAGCCTACGGCGCATCAAGATGTAGCCTATCAATTAAAGACGATGAATTTATTACGTGATTTGGCGCAGAAGCATGCGGTAATTGCGAGCTGTCATGACATCAATCAAGCAGCCCGATTTGCTACGCACATGTTGCTGCTGGGTGATCATCAGCATTGGCTAGGGCCGGTTGATGAGGTGCTTGAGGCGGAGCGCTTGAGACAGGTATTTGGTTGTAGCTTTCGACGTGAAGGTGAAAGCTGGCAAATGCATTGATGAGTGTGTTGCTAAGTTTAGCTTGCAGGTGAGGGCCACAGCACCATCTGCGTACAGCGAAACAGGGCCAGTGTTTTACCGTTTGCAATAACGGTAGCATCCCATACTTGCGTCGTTCTTCCTTTGTGCACAGGCTTTGCATGACACTCAATGCGTCCATCACGCGCCGTACCAAGGTGATTACTCTTTAGCTCGATGGTCGTAAAGCTGAGCGCACCTACAGGAAGATTTAACATGCAGCCCAAACCGCAGGAAGTATCCGCCAGCATCACAATCGATGCGGCATGCAGATAGCCATTCGGTGCTAGATGGTGAGGCTGTACCTCGAAGCTTGCCGTTAGTCCTTGATCATCGGCGGCCGTGACTTCATAGCCAAGATAATCCGGTAAAGTACCTTTGAATTTCGCTTGAAACTCAGGTGAGTTCGTTATATCCATCACAAAAATCCTGTAGTTATTGTATAAATTAATTTCGTTGGACGGCGGATCAAAAGCTCAGCGAATGTGAAGATGATCGCGAGCCATCTCGATTTTTTCACAGAGTTGTGTTGCGCCTTCGATGACTCGTGGACCCGCGCGATTAACCAGCGTGCCGTCTAAAGAGAATAAGTTATCGAAGCGAGTCGCTTTCATTTCAGGTAGAGCGCGCCAGCGATCAAGGCCTGAGCTTTCTGTATCGGTCATCAGAATGGCATCCGGATTAGCTTTAGCTACAGCTTCTGTGCTGACTGACGGCGTAAGTGGTACTAATTTCCCAAAAATGTTCACTGCGCCACACAGCCGAAAAATTTCTGCAACCAGGTGCTTGTCATTCAGCGTCATCAACGGGGATGGCCAGATCTGATAAAAAATACTAATTGTTTTTTTGCCGGCATAGCGCTGCTTCAATCTTTCATGATTTTCACGAAATGTTTTTACGGCATTAGTTCCGTCACTCGCACCTGTTAATTTTGCAAAGCGCTCAATCGACGTTGCAATATCATCAAAACTGCGTGGCTCGCTCTCAAAAATAGTCAGTCCTAATTTTTTGAGGCGTTTGATTTGGTGTGTATTGCTACCACTTTTCCAGGCAATTATGAGGTCAGGTTTTAAATCAATAATGCGCTCGAGATCCAAACGGTTGCCGTCAGCGACGATGGGTAATTTTTTTGCCACGGCTGGATAATCACTCCACGCTGAAACACCCACTACAGTATGGCCCGCACCAGCAGCGAAAAGTAATTCGGTAATGTGGGGAGCGAGACTAACGACACGTTTTGCGGCAGTGTTTAGTCTTACGGTATGCGCACCATCATCCACTACAGTGATTTGTGAGTGCGCTGGATTTATGAAGATGAGTAGCGAAATTAAGCTCGAAACAAAGCTGAGCCCAAAGCGATTTTTCCAGCGACTAGCGTGAATCATATTTCGAGGTTGTCGATCAGTCGCGTAGCTCCCAACTTTGCAGCGGTGAGTACGATTAGCGGCTCATTCTGTGCAAGATCATCATCGGTAGGCGGTTGCAGATTAATGCGTTTTCTGATCGATACGTAGTCTGGATTCCAGCCGCGTGAAGCTAGTCGTTGCATCGATTTTTTTTCCAGCATCGATATATCCAGATTGCCATCGCGTACAGCCTGGGCTACCGCCTGTAATTCTGCATACAGAGTCGGCGCTTCAATACGCTCGGATTCAGAGAGATAGGTGTTACGCGATGATAGAGCGAGTCCATCGTCGGCGCGCCAGGTTTCTGCGGCTATGATCTCAGTGGGTAGAGCGAACTGGCGCGTCATATTCCGGATGATCATCAGCTGTTGATAATCTTTTTTACCAAAAACTGCAACGCTAGGCTGTACGCAAGAAAATAATTTCAGCACAACGGTTGTTACGCCATTGAAAAATCCAGGGCGAAATTCACCTTCGAGAATATTGCCCAGGTCAGAAGGAGGCTGCACGCGAAACTCTTGTGGCTCGGGATATAAATCCCGCTCGGTCGGCGCAAATAAAACATAGACGCCTTCTTTTTCTAATTTTTCTATATCGTCAGCAAAAGTTCGGGGATATTTTTCAAAATCTTCATTCGGACCGAACTGCAGTCGGTTAACGAAAATTGATGCCACCACCGGATCACCATGTCTACGTGCTAAACGCATCAATGATAAGTGGCCTTCATGCAAATTGCCCATCGTGGGAACAAATGCCGTGCGCAGCTGACCACGTAATTGGTCGCGCAGCTCATCGATGGAAGAGATGATTTTCATGTAAATAAATAAATTTCAGGTGCTGAGATAAATCACGTCGGTATGTTAGGTTCATACCGTTGATAAGAAAATGAGAATATTGCTGTAGCGCTGGCTAGAAAAGATGTTCTCTACGTAGGTGAGTAAGACAGTCTGACGTAGATGGGCGCAAAGGCTTCAGCTTGCGTGATTTCGATTAAGGTTTCTTTCGCTAGCTCTAGCAGAGCAATAAAGTTAACCACGATAACCGGAACACCGCGGGTTGGGTCAAACAGTTCATGAAACTCGACGAATTTTGCTGATTGCAATAGACGTAATATCGAGCTCATGTGTTCGCGTACCGATAGTTCTTCGCGCGAGATAGTATGACGTGCCGTCAGTTTGGCGCGACGCAGTAAATCATTCCATGCTGTTTGCAGATCGACGACATTCACATCAGGGAAGCGCGTCACCACCGTTTGATCGACATAAATTTGTGTGCGCACAAAATCACGACCTACTTGCGGTAGGGTGTCGAGTTCAAATGCGGCTAATTTCATTTGTTCGTATTCAAGCAGGCGACGAACCAGTTCAGCGCGCGGATCTAAGACTTCTTCATCGCCTTCTACCTTTTTCATTGGTAGCAACATGCGTGATTTAATTTCAATCAGCATCGCGGCCATTAGCAAATAATCGGCGGCGAGTTCTAGATTACGTTGTCTGATTTGTTCGATGTAATCCAGATATTGCAGGGTCACTTGGGCCAGCGGAATATCCAGAATATTGAAGTTTTGCTTACGGATTAAATACAGCAAGAGGTCAAGTGGCCCTTCGAAGGCCTCTAAAAAAACTTCGAGCGCATCGGGAGGGATATATAAATCATTGGGCAGCTTAAACAGAGGCTCGCCATATAGCTTGGCAAAAGCGACCCCATCGATCACATCGGGGGTACTGTCGACGGTGGTTTCAGTAGCGGTATTCACTCGTTACGCCTGCTTAATGATTTTGATACACGTAGGCTTGTTGCTTAACGCGTGATTCTTGCGTTCTGCGCTGGCTGTCCAGATCGATCGGTTCTTTGTCCCATAAACGGGCACGACCCGCGTGCTGACCTTCTTCGATCGCCGGATCGTGGGTTTTCATTTCGGCCAAAAACTGAGTAAATTCAGAGACATAGCCGTTTTTTTTCTTGAACAGATTCATGGAGTCACCCGCGTGTTGCAGAGGGGGCGTATTTTACCCCGCGGCGGACGTTTTTCACCGAATTCGCATACCGGGCTGCGCGCCGGGCCAAGGCTCAAGAATATAAAGACCAGGATTCGCTTTTTCATCCTTAGCTGAGGCGGCGAGCACCATGCCCTCAGAGATACCGAATTTCATCTTGCGCGGTGCTAGATTGGCAACCATCACCGTCAACTTGCCCTTCAAGTCTTCTGGTTTATAAGCGGACTTAATACCGGAGAACACGTTGCGGAGTCGGCCTTCGCCCACATCCAGTGTTAAGCGCAGTAGTTTGTCTGAGCCTTCGACTACTTCGCAGTCAACAATCTTTGCAACGCGTAAATCAACCTTAGCAAAATCGTCAATCGTGATTTCAGAGGACAGTGCTTCAATGCCTGTTGCGGCTGCTGCTGCAGATGCATCAGCAGTAGGTACAGCATCAGCGGAGGGTTCGAATAATTTATCTAACATGGCTGCCTCTACGCGCGTCATTAAATGTGAATACGGTTTGATTGCATGCTGATCAGGCATTGCATGTGAAACATCCGACCACGTTAGTGGATCGAGATTCATCATGTGTTCAACCTGCAGTGCCAATGAGGGCAAAACAGGTTTGAGATAAATGGTGAGAATACGGAAAGCTTCCAGCAAGCGACTACATACTTCCTGAAGCTTGGCATTGTTAGCCGTATCTTTCGCTAATTCCCATGGTTTGTTGGCATCGACATAGGCGTTGACGTTGTCAGCCTGTTCCATCACTGTACGTAATGCTTTGCCGTACTCGCGTGCTTCGTAAAGTGCAGCGATCTCAGGGCCAGCAGCGCGCAAAGCAGAAAGAAAGCTATCGCTATCGGTCGCCCAAGTCATGCCCAGTTTGCCATCGAATTTTTTAGCGATGAACCCGGCGGCACGGCTAGCGATGTTGATATATTTACCAATCAAATCGCTATTCACGCGTGCAATGAAATCTTCGGGGTTGAAGTCCACATCTTCGACATGCGAATTCAGCTTGGCCGCAATGTAGTAGCGTAGCCATTCGGGGTTCATACCCACATCGAGATAACGCAGCGGCGAGATACCCGTGCCGCGCGACTTCGACATTTTTTCACCGCTAACCGTAATGAAGCCGTGTACAAAAATATTATTCGGTACTTTCATTCCCGCGAAATGCAGAACCGCAGGCCAGAACAGCGTGTGAAAGTACGTAATATCTTTACCGATGAAATGATATTGCTCAGTAGTCGGATCGGCCATGAACGCATCATAGTCACGCCCAGTTTTTTTGAAATAATTTTTCAGTGAGGCGAGATAGCCAATCGGCGCATCCAGCCACACATAAAAATATTTACCGGGTGCGTCAGGAATTTCAATACCAAAGTAGGGCGCATCGCGACTGATGTCCCAATCACCCAGACCAGAATCGCTTTCTAGCCATTCGCGTGCTTTGTTGGCGACTTCTGGTTGCAAGCGAGCCGGATCTAAAGCCCACTCTCGCAAAAACTGGCCACATTTAGGATCAGATAATTGGAAAAAATAATGATCTGACGATTTCATCACTGGCGCCGCGCCAGTTAAGGTTGAATAGGGATTTTTAAGATCGGTGGGTGCGTAGACCGCGCTACAGACTTCGCATGAATCACCGTATTGATCTTTAGCGCCGCACTTCGGGCACTCGCCTTTGATATAACGATCCGGCAAAAACATATTTTTTACCGGATCAAAAAACTGTTCAACAGAACGCGACGTAATCAATTTAGCGTTATCACGCAGTCGACGATAAATATCTTGTGAGAGCTCGTGATTTTCTTCGCCGTCGGTCGAATGCCAATTGTCGAAGCTAATATAAAAGCCATCCAAATATTGCTTGCGACCCGCGGCGATGTTGGCAACAAATTCCTGAGGAGTCACGCCCGCTTTTTCTGCGGCGATCATAATTGGCGCACCATGCGTATCGTCGGCGCAGACAAAATGAACTTCATTTCCGCGCATGCGCATAAAGCGCACCCAGATATCGGCCTGAATGTATTCCATGATGTGACCAATATGGAATGCACCGTTGGCATAGGGCAGGGCGGTGGTAACGAACAGCGTGCGGGGATGGGTATTTGGCAGGACGGCGCTCATGGCGGTCGTTTGGAAGATAGAAACAAAAACAGGATTCTATCAGTGCAGCCTTATTATCGGGCCAGCCGTTAAAATAGCGCTTTATTTCAGGCGACAGCAGTAACTCTCGCCATCACCTCATTATTTACCCCACACATGACCGTACGCACACGTTTTGCACCCAGCCCGACCGGATATTTGCACTTGGGCGGCGCTCGCACTGCCTTGTTTTCATGGGCTTATGCCCGCCGTTTTCAGGGTAAATTCATCTTGCGTATTGAAGATACCGATCTCGAACGCTCCACGCCCGAAGCCGTGCAAGCCATCATCGACGGCATGCAGTGGCTGGGTTTGCAGCACGACGAAGGTCCGTTTTATCAGATGCAGCACATGGACCGTTACCGCGCAGTAATCGCCCAAATGCTGGCCGAGGGCACGGCTTACCACTGTTATGCCTCACCCGAGGAAGTGGAAGCCATGCGCGAACGTCAGCGTGCAGCAGGCGAGAAGCCACGCTATGACGGCACCTGGCGCCCAGAAGCTGGGAAAAGCTTGCCAGCTATACCCGCAGGTCGTCAGCCCGTGGTGCGTTTCCGTAACCCGCTGGATGGCGATGTGACCTGGGACGATGCAGTCAAGGGCAGCATCACGATCTCGAATCGCGAACTGGATGATTTAGTCATTGCGCGACCCGATGGAACGCCGACCTACAATTTTTGTGTCGTGGTGGATGATTGGGATATGCGCATCACCCACGTTATACGTGGCGACGATCATGTGAATAACACTCCACGTCAGATCAATATTTTGTCAGCGCTCGGCGCAACCTTGCCAGTGTATGGGCATGTGCCCATGATTCTCGGATCCGACGGCGAAAAACTCTCCAAACGTCACGGCGCGGTTAGCGTAATGGAGTATCCCGCACAAGGTTATTTGCCCGAAGCTATGCTCAATTATCTGGCGCGATTAGGTTGGAGCCATGGTGATGAAGAAGTCTTTTCTATGGATCAATTTTGCGAGTGGTTTGATTTGGATAATCTCACCAAATCACCTGCGCAATTCAACCCAGAAAAACTCGCTTGGCTAAATAATCATTACATAAAGTTAGCCGACAATGCTCGACTGGCGGCATTAGCCATGCCTGAGCTTGAACGTGACGGCGCGCAATTAGCCGGTGGCCCTGATCTGAGTGCAGTGATTGCCGTGCTCAAGGATAGAGCGAATACCGTTAATGAATTAGCCGATGCGGCGATGCTTTTTTACCGTCAACCTCTGCCCGATCCTGCTTTATTGACACAACACCTGACCGATCAGGCACGCGCTGCGTTAAAACAATTTGTTGCTGGCGCTCCAGCAATTGATTGGACCAAAGAAGCCATTACTGGCCTGATCAAGCAAGTTTTAGCGGATCATCAGATGAAAATGCCGCAGCTAGCCATGCCGCTGCGGCTGTTGGTAACAGGGCAGTTACAGACACCTGCGGTCGACGCTGTATTGGCTCTATTTGGCCGTAATGTCGTGTTAGATCGAATTGCTCAGTATGTTTCATAGGATAGTCATGCCTTTGGAGATTTACAGTCTGGAAAAGATTCGGCTATAATCCCGCTTCTGCTGTACAGGGGGGTATAGCTCAGCTGGGAGAGCGCTTGCATGGCATGCAAGAGGTCAGCGGTTCGATCCCGCTTACCTCCACCACCGAGCTAACAACCATGGGTGCGGCAGAAAATAGGTCAGTAGTACGGACAGATCATTGTCCCCATCGTCTAGAGGCCTAGGACATCACCCTTTCACGGTGAGTACCGGGGTTCGAATCCCCGTGGGGACGCCAAATAAAAAAACCGGCATCGAAAGATGCCGGTTTTTTTTGCCAACGAGCGTGTCATTGCCGAAGTAGCGGGGCGATTACAGTAAAGTCACTGGCATCCATGCGAAGGGCCAGATATCCACTTACAGGTAGATAATTACTTTATTAGGTCGCGATAGAAATTAGATTTTAAGTTTGCTTAATTTACGAGCTGCCTCGTCATTGCCTTGTTCAACTGCTTTGCGATACCACTTAGCCGCTTCGGTTAGATCTTTTTTAACCCCTTTTCCAGTGGTGTAAAGTTCACCTAGAGCGAGTTGTGCTTTTATGTAGCCCTTCTCAGCCGAGAGCTTGAAGAAATTAATAGCAGTAGCAGAATTTTTATCAACGCCATTTCCGTACTGATACATTAATCCTAAATAAAACTGGGCAGTGGGATCACCCTGAATAGCTGCTTTGTTGCACCAGTGCGCAGCCTTTTTGGGGCTTTTATCAACTCCACTTCCATTATCGTATGCCATTCCCAATGTAAACTGAGCTTTAGCATCACCCGCTTCAGCAGCAACTTTGAGCCAACTTGCGGCTGCACAGAGGTCAATTTTTACGCCTAGGCCTTTGGTATAAATCTCAGCTAATCGAAGCGAAGCATTGGCAACTCCATTTCTGCCGGCTTTTTGGAACCAAGATATCGCTTCACCTATATCTCTTTGAACACCTTTGCCTAATTCGTACATTTCGCCTAATTTATATTGTGCTTCTAAATCACCTAATTTAGCTGCCTCTGCATACCACTTAGTAGCGAGAGCCTCATTTTTTTCGACTCCTTGTCCGTACTCGTATATCTCAGCTAAATTAAATTTAGCAGCGATATTGCCTTGAATCGCAGCCTTCTGGTACCAGTCGATTGCTTTACCAACATCCTTATTGATACCTTTTCCAGCGTCTAATAACACACCTAAATTACACTGAGCATTAGGATTGCCTTGTAAAGCTGCTTTTTCGTACCACTCTGCCGCCTTTGTGAAACTTTGCTCAATACCTTTTCCTGTTTCATACATACGTCCCAGGTTGAATTGAGCAAGAGCATGACCTAATCTGGCTGCAGTATTAAAACATTTTGCTACTTCAATGAAATTTGGATTGTTATCTTCGCCCTCGTAATACTTAAGTCCCAGTTCGTAAAACTTTTCAGCCTCTTTAGATTGGGTACTGTTTCCAGAAACTTTTACTTCAACATTTGTATCAGAATCAGAACTCATAATTTTATTAGAATCTGATTTATGGGTGATAGTTTGTGAACTTTTTGAATGATGGCTTTGCCTAGATCGCAATTGAATAATGTTTTCCCATTCCTTTTCCATATCCTTTCGAAAATCACTGTGAGTATCACTTAGGTAATGATTCGGTAATGATTTTTCAAGAACGTACGAAGAACGATCTGTATCAGGATCGATAATTTTTGATTTACTGCTAATTTTAGGAGGTTGATTTGACAGCGCTTTAGCCTCATGGCTACTAGAGTCATTAACTGGTGGTAGGTTAGAAGTTGAAATTAAAGAACTTTTTATTTTGCTTGAATCAAATTGATATAGAGGATTGTTATTAAGAACAGAATAAAATAATTCGATTTCATTTTTCATGACAGTGATCTCGGAAGATGAATATATTTATCTAGTAACTACTAAACAAAAATAGTTCATGCAAAAGTCACAATAATTAAGAATTAGTTAT
>JACCEE010632724.1_pt1 | contig 14891 bp, 15 predicted proteins | sample 7449931 | NCBI WGS metagenome assembly JACCEE01 (sample SAMN15323457, study PRJNA562643) | freshwater metagenome | isolation source: river surface water | place: USA:Blue River Watershed | collected 2017-08-19 | reverse complement strand
CTCACGCTGCAGTCCAGCTGGAACGGCCGCAAGGTCGGGATGTGCGACGCCGGCCCGGAGATGACCTTCCATTTCGGCCAGCTGATCGCCCACATCTGCAAGACCCGCAATGTGCGCGCGGGCTCGGTCGTTGGCAGCGGTACGGTGAGCAACCGTGGCGTGGAAGTCGAGGGCAGAAAGGAATGGCCCAAGGGCTACAGCTGCATCGCCGAGAAACGGGCCATCGAAACCATCCTGGACGGCAAGCCCTCGACCGAATTCATGCAGTTCGGCGACACCATCCGCATCGAGATGAAGGGCAAGGACGGCCAGAGCCTGTTCGGCGCCATCGACCAGCAGATCGCTCAGCTGGCGTAAACCGTCTCGAGTGACTCGAAGCCCTTGACCTCGATCGGGTTGCCGAAAGGGTCCAGAAAGAACATGGTCCATTGCTCGCCGGGCTGGCCGGCAAAACGCAGCTGCGGCGGCACAACGAAGGCCACACCTGCCGCCTGCAGCCGCTCGGCCATCGCCTGCCAGTCGGCACGTTGCAGGATCAGGCCGAAATGCGGCATGGGCACCCGCTGCTCGCCCACCTGGCCGGTCGCTGCGGTCTTGAGCGGCTCTCCCAGGTGCAGGGAGATCTGGTGCGTGAAAAAGTCGAAATCCACCCAGGTCTCGGTGGACCGCCCCTCGCGACAGCCCAGCACCTGTCCGTAGAAACGGCGTGCCTCGGCCAGGTCGGTGACATTGAAAGCGAAATGGAACAAGCTGCGCATGCCGCAAGCATAGCAGTGGGCAATCTGGCCATGGCATTCCTTAAAATGCCGGCCTGACTCCCGGAAAACATTTCCGGACCCGAGAACAGCCTCTTCCGGACCCTCCGATGTTCAATCAATTGCGCCACAGGTGCATTGCCGCTGGCACGCTCCTGGTTTTCCCCTGGTTCATTCTGGGCGTGCTTGCGCTGAACTTCTCCCAAGCGCTGACCGCGACCGGCCCCGGCATCTGGCTGTTGGGGCTCGGTGCCGGGCTGCTGTGGAGTCTCTCGGTCCTGGTCTGGCTGGTGCGACCGCTGGGCCAGGGTCTGCTGCAGGCCCGCAACCACCTCGTTCAGGGCCTGTCTGCCCCGCCACCGCCAGCTGGCCCCCTGCGCGAGATCGACCAGATGCTCGCCCCTTTGCAGGGGTGGCAGGATGCACACGCGGCACTGCGGCGCGAGACCGAACAGCTCAAGGCGGAACACGAGACAGAGCGGGGCAGGATCGAGGCACTGCGGCAGGTCCTGCAGCACATGCACAGCGAAGGCCTGTCTCCGGAGCAGGCGGTCGCCCGCATCGGACCCCACGCCCAGCATGATCGGCGGCTGGGCGAGCTGCTCGGCCTGATCCTGGGGGGCCACGGCCGGCTGGTCAAATCGATCCAGTCCATGACCGAGGTGGTCGAGCGCAACTCCACCACCTTGGCCGAGCTGTCCTGGCAAGCCAAGAGCATCAGCCAGGCCATGACCATGCTGGCGGCCAGCGGTACGCAGGCGGCCAGCGGCTCGCAGATGCTTTCGGAAAACTCGCTGCGCGTGAGCCAGCAGGCGACGCAGGTCGGTGCGCTGGCACGGCAGGCCGAAGAAAACTCACGCCAGGGCCAGCAGGAGCTGCAAACCACCATCGCCTCCATGCGCACCATGGGCACCCACACCCAGGAAGTCAACACCTCGATCATCCGGCTGCAGGACAGCTCGCGCAGGATCGAGAACATCGCCCAGCTGATCCGCGAAATCGCCGACAAGATCAACCTGCTCTCGCTCAATGCCGCCATCGAAGCGGCCAGGGCCGGCGAGCACGGACGGGGTTTCGCGGTGGTGGCGCAGGAGGTCAACAACCTGGCCGAAAAAACCTTCAACGCCACCCAGGAAATCGATGCGAGCATCGGCGGCATCCTTGGCGAAACCGAACATGCCGTCCAGAGCATCAATGTGCTCATCACCGATGTGCAGAACAACGTCCAGCACATCGACCAGGTCGGCCAGCGCCTGAGCGGCATCCTGGAGTTTTCCGGCGTGCTGACCCAGCACATGGACGGTATCGTCAAGGCTTCTGAACAGTCGGCCCGCGAGGTGCAGGGCATCTCGGGCTACCTGGGGGACATACGCAACGAGCTGCTCAGCTTTGGCGAGCGCATCCAGACGCAGGAAAGCCAGATCGTCGGACTGACCGAGCTGGGCGAAGGCTTTTTCGACAACCTGATCGAGCTGCGCTTCGAGACGGTACACCACCGCATGTACCAGGTGGCCCGCAACGCCGCCGACCAGGTGCAGCAGTTGCTGGAGACGGCGGTGGCAGACGGTCTGATCCGGCGCGAGGACCTGCTCAGCGAAGACTACCAGCCCATCCCCCACACCAACCCGCCCAAATACAGCTCACGTTTTGACACCTTCTGCGACCGTGTGCTGCCACTGGTACAGGAACAGGTACTCCAGGACAACCCCATCCTGATCTTTGCCATCTGCACCGACAAGCGCGGCTATGTGCCGACCCACAACAACAAGTTCGCCAAGGCCCCAACCGGTGATTACGCCATCGACCTTGTCAACAGCCGCAGCAAACGCATCTTCAATGACCGCACGGGCAGCCGCTGCGGTGCCCACACCAAAAAAATGCTCCTGCAGACCTACAAGCGCGACACCGGGGAAATCATGCACGACCTGTCCGTGCCGATTTACCTGGGCGGCACGCACTGGGGTGGCTTCAGGATGGGCTACCAGGCGCACGAGGGCACGGCGGCCTGATCTGTGCCGGCAAGGCGCCCCCAGCCGGGCTCCGCGCTCTCCGCTAGGGCTGGTTGAAAAAGGACAGCATGGCCTGCTTGCCGCGTTCGGTCACCTCCGGGCTGTAGGTGATGCGGTTGGTGCAGTTGGTGCGCCCCTTGCATCCACCGCGCACGGGAAAACTGTAATCTCTGCCGTGATCCCAGCCATGTGAAGCGTTCGGGAAGACTTGCACCTGAGTGATCTCCCGCTGACGCGGGTCGGGCAGCTGCCTGACCATCTGAGGACAGGCATCCGCATCCAGTCCGTCATAACTGTCCTTGCCCGCTGCCAGGATCAACAGGGGCACCGAGGCGAATCTCTGGAAATGGTCGGCCGGCATGCCCTGAAATGGCCGGATATCGCCCGCATTGCCCCGCAGCGCCTCATCGTAAAACCAGCATACCGGGTAGAGCGCGGCCAGCTTGTGAAAGCGCAGAGCGCCCGCCTGGTAATGGTCATAGAACCAGCTGCTCGAGGCGTCCATGGCCAGGAACGCCCCCAGCGACATGCCCATGGCGGACACATGCCGGACCCCCGGGATCTGCGCCAGATGCTTCAAGGCCCCCATCATTTGCCCTCGCAAGACCAAGGGCGCCGGTACATCCGAGCTGACATCGAACATTTTCAGCTCGAGGGTCACAAAGCCGCGCCTGGAGAAGAACGCAGCATAGGGCCCGGTGGTGTTGAAACTGAAGCCGCCCCCATGGTGCAGGATCAGCAAAGCCTGCCCATTGGGAGCGCCTTCTGCAGCCCTCAGCAAGCCCTCGACTTGCTGGGTCGGGGTGCCGGCGCCCGTGTCGTAGTGGATCTTGACCCATGACTGCGCCGTTGCGGAAAAAGCAGCCAGGAGGATGGCCACGCCCATCAGCCATGTTTTCATCTTGTCTCCTTGTCAGACCCGGAACCGACGATACCCGCTCCGCACAGGCTCAACCGTGTGGCCTGGGATGCGGCGCCTTGCGCCCGGCGTCCATGAAGTCATGAATCCAACATGCATGGGTTGGGAATGTGGGCTTCAAAACCAAAATACGGTGGCCTTCAATGGCATTGCGCTCAATTGACACCACGCATGCCCAGCGGCATCAAATGCCTCTTTCATTTTGGCGCCGCAGCGGATAGCACAGCGCATCGGCCAGCGAACTGGCCACAGAGCCGCCATTCAATACAAAATCATTGTCGAATTGGAAATCACCAGACATGTTTGTGGTGACCAGCTTGCCATTGCCCTTATTGCAATCATCAACCTTGGCATACCACTTGACGAATTCGATCTTTGAATCTTTCTTCCAGAAAATCCGGCCTTCGGCAAAAATAATATTTTCACCACCACGGTTCTTGCTGAAATCCCTGGTGCCGGCCCTGAAGTCCCAGCGCCCAGTCGACGTTTCAGCGAAAGTCAGCCAGTCCTGGGCGTGGCCTGAAACATGAAACGCAAAGAAAATGAAAAACAAAAATATTTTCTGCATTCAGAGCTCTGGCATCGACTGAAGAAGTGTTGATTTCCAACCTGGCAAGCAGCAGTTCCATATGAACTGCAAGCCATGTCCCCGATTCGCTGATGGGCCTGCGCATGGGTCAGCGTTGCAGCCAGCAGAGCGACCCAGAGTCCCTTGGGCTTGACTCAAACTATTGTTTAGCCAAAGTGAGGGCCTCCGGTGTCTGGCACTCTACATGTTTACGCATGCCAAGGCAACAAAAGAACAGCGGCCAGCAGCATGGCCGCCCGCAGCTGCAAAAAGGCCAGCGATCGTTCAGCACCCGTCCCGATGCACCAAGGACGAAGTCAGTCCTCGCCGAACGTCCAGGCTGCCAGCCTCACTGCGCGGGAAGCCTGCTCCATGTCCCGGCAGTTCAATCGGACCAGCGCCCCCGGAAGGTGGCGGATCAAAGACCGCATCCCCGCGCTCAAGATTCTGCTTTTGCTGACGATAACAAGACACTCATCAACCCATGGGGCTACAAATGCTCACCCTGTCCAAAACATCAGATTCAATCGCATACCCCCCAAAAGTGAGGTATGCATTTGAAGAGATGTCTGTCGGTGAGAGCATTTACATCTGCGACTTCAAAAAGGCAGAGAGTGCACGCGTCAGCGCCATCCAGTTCTCCAAAAGAAAACAGCTGGGCTGGCGATTCAGCATTCGCAAAATGGATGGCGGCTGGCGGCTTTTCCGCGTCAGTTGATCAACGACCGTTGCAAGAGTTCACCGTACAGGGACAGTCGTACAAGTCAGCGATGAGCGTTGTCAGATATCGTGCCGAACCAATATCAACGCCATCCCGGAATATGATTTGCTCATCGTTCAATTGCACTGAATTTTCCATTCGGTCCACTTCACGGTGCGCCACGATGGTGATCCATTTGGCCCCCATCAGTGCCGCCCTGTATTTCATCAGGTTCATGGACCCCGTAAAGTCCGTATTCGTGACGATCCTGTAACGCTTGATGATTTGGCAGGCATTGACAGCCGCATAGACCTGCGATCCGACGATGATCGATTTAGATTGCGGGGTCTCCAGGAACTGGAAATTGGGCGCAACCAATGTGGCATCTTTTGCAGCCGAATTGGTCATGACCGGCGCCGAGTCCAGGGGCATGTGATGGCAGCCAGCAAGTCCCAGGGCCATGGCGATTGAAGCGAGAATTTTTTTCATCATTGACCTCATTGACAGCTTGTGAATTGGAAAGAGTTGTAGTTTTTTGCAATCACGGACTGGATCGCTGTCTGGCACAGCGGCAGCACATGCTTCTGCTGCTCGACCAAATTGATCTGCTGCAAAGTGCCATCCTGCAAATTGGCCATCGCCGCGGCTGTATCGTCTATATAAAATGACCTTGTTTGCCTGGTCACCACCTCATAGGTCCTGGGCCCATTGATATTGATCGAATTATTTATATTCTGTCTGTTGTATTCGCGGACAGAATAATTGTAAGACGGCGCGTATGTAGAACTGTACCTGGGGGAGTAATTATAAAACCCAGGGTAGTGGCCATGATAATAATGAAGGGGGCTTCCATGATAATAATATCCACCATGATGGATATTGTCATGAATATGCGCGCAGCCAGCAGCCGACAAAACAAACACGGAAAACAGTATTCTCGAAATCATTTTGAGTCCTTGAGCCCGTGGATTGGACAATTGAATACCATTGCCGGGACCAGCGCTATTTGCGAACCGTTCAATAAAGTATCACGATGCAGGACTTTAATGGAAAGCAAACCCAAAGCAAGCGTAATCGACGTAACACCTTTTTTGTTGGAACATATGAACTAAAGAAAATTCGCAAATCACTGGATAAGGATGCGCGCCATGGCCCTGCAACACGACACGGGATCCAAGGGCTGCGCCTTCAGTGCCGTGGAAATCAGGCATTGGATTGCCACAGCGGCAAACATTTGCCGGCGAATCCATGCAACTTCAACGCGCAAGCAAAGCTGTCATCGCTTGGACTCGAGGAATGGCGCGGGTTCATGCGGGCAGTTGGGCCAGGGCATCGAGCATGGCTTGGGGCATGCGGTCCAGTGTGACCGATTTGTGGACCACGCCCAGTTGCACGGCGGCGCGCGGCATGCCGTAGATGATGCAGCTGTCTTCGTGTTCGGCCAGGGTGATGCCGCCGGTCTGGTGGATGGCTTGCATGCCCAGTGCGCCGTCGCTGCCCATGCCGGTGAGCAGGACCGCCAGGGTGTGCCTGCCCGCCACGTTGGCTGCCGATCGGAACAGCAGGTCCACGGCAGGCCGGCAGTGGTGCACGGGTGGGCTTTGGGTCAGCCGGGTGCGGTAGCCGCCTCGTGAGGCGACCACCATCAGGTGGTAGTTGCCGGGGGCCATGAGGCATTGGCCTGGCAAGATCGGTTCGTCGTCGATGGCTTCGCGCACGTCGTAGGGCGTGAGGTCATGGAGCCGTTCGGCCACGGCTTTGGAGAAGAAGGCGGGGATGTGTTGGACCACCAGGATGGGGGGCAGGCCATCGGGCAGTGCGGGCAGCACGGTTCGCAGGGCTTCGACGCCGCCGGTCGAGGCGCCAACCACCACCAGCCGCCGGTCACCGGCTGTGCATTGGGCACCGTGGTGTTGGGCTTTGCCCGGGCTCGGTGGGGGGACTGCGTTGGCATGCTGGCGAAAGCGCTGTTTGGCCGCATGAGCAGCTTTGACATGGAATGTCAGCTTGGCGGCCAATGCACCAATCGAAGTGTTGCCGTCAGGCTTGGCGAGTACTTCACAGACACCGGCGTCCATGGCCTCGAGTGCCATGCTGGAGCCTTGTTGTGTCAGAGAACTGACGACCACCACGGCCACCGGCGCACGTTCGGCCTGCAGCTGGCGCAGGTAGGTCAGTCCGTCCATGCGCGGCATTTCCATGTCCAGGGTCATCACGTCGGGGTGCAGCCGCGCGACTTTCTCCATGGCGATCAAGGGGTCGTTGGCCACGCCGACGACTTCAATGTCGGGGTCGAGCGAGAGGGTCTCGGTGATGGTTTTGCGCACCAGGGCCGAGTCGTCGACCACGAGCACCTTGATGCGGGCGGTTGTTGGCGATCGCATGGGTTTCATCGCTTTCGTTGGTAGATGCTGTTGCCCAGCATCTGGAAGGGGTGCTGGATGCGCAGCAGGCTTTCGGAGTGGCCGACCATGAGGTAACCACCGGGCTCCAGGACGTCGTGCATGCGCTCGATCAATTGGGTTTGGGATGGAAGGTCAAAGTAAATCAGCGCGTTGCGGCAAAACACCACATGCTGGGGCCTGCGAATTCGGTAGACCTGATCGAACAGATTCATGCGGTGGAACTGAACGTTTCTGCGAAGGGCGTCCTTGACTTTGCAATAGCCTGCGTACTGGCCGCTGCCTTTTTGAAAGTATTTGTGCAGGTAGCTCGGTTCAGGCAGTCCCAGTTTGTCCATGGGGTAGACCGCATGCCGCGCGGTGTGCAGGGCGCGTCTGGAGATGTCTGTGGCGTCAATGTGCCAGCGCAGCCCGCCTGGCCTGTGTGCGGCGTATTCGCTCAGGACGATGGCCAGGCTGAAGGCTTCTTCGCCACTGGAGCTGGCCGCCGACCAGCAGTGCAAGCCTTCGCGCGCTGTCGGGCTGTGCTGCAGGAGGTCGTCCAGGAGGCGCGTTGACAGCCATTCAAAATGCACAGCTTCACGAAAAAAGTGGGTGTGGTTGGTGGCCACCAGGTCGATCAGTGTGTGGATTTCCTGATCGCTGTGGTGCTGCAGCCAGGACAGGTAGTCTTCCCAGGAAGTCAAACCCAGTTCGCGCAGGCGTTTGCCCAGCCGACTGGACAACAAGGCCTGCTTGCCGGGGTTGAGGTGGATGCGGCTGTACTGGTGGATGAGACCGCACAGGGTCTGGTAAGCCTGGTCAGACATCTGCGGGGGCGGATGCCCTGCCACTGCGGCGTTTGCGCCCATCGGTGTCGGTCAGAAATCTTTGAAATGGTGCTCGGCTGGGGGCAGCGTGGCATTGGCCGCAAGCTTGTGGCCCGAAGCTGTGCCCAAGGTATTGAGGGGCTGCAGTTTGCCGGACGGGCTGGCGCTGCCGGAATGTTTGTGCTCGTCGGGCTGGGGTTTGCCTGTGGACGATTGGCGCAGCATGCTGAAGCCCACCACCTGGATGCCTTGCTCCACCAGGTCTTCCACATTTTTGGCCTGCTCATGGGTCTGCTCGGCCGTGTGGGCGATCTGGCTGGCGCTTTCGGCGGTGTCTTGGGCCACTTTGCTCATTTGTTCGATGGCCACGCTCACATGCTCGATCCCCTGGGCCTGTTCGCGGGCGGCCAGGGTGATTTCAGCGACCAACGTATCGGTTTTGCCGATCTTGGCTTCGATCTGGCCCAGCGAGTCCTTGACTTTTTCGAGGGACAGCGCACCCAGGCGGCTGTTGCGGATGGAAGCCTCGATTTTTTCGGCCGATTCATGTGCCGCCGTGGCACTGCGCTGGGCCAGTGAGCGCACTTCGTCGGCCACCACGGCAAAGCCTGCGCCGGCTTCTCCGGCGCGGGCGGCTTCAACGGCTGCGTTGAGGGCCAGGATGTTGGTCTGGAAGGCAATTTCGTCAATGCTCTTGACGATTTTGGCCACGTCGCTGCTGGAGCGTTCAATGGCGTCCATGGCGGTGGTCATGTCGGCCATGTTGCGCACGCCTTCCTGAGCGGTTTCGCGGGTTTGCGTGGCCAGTTGTTTGGCTTGCTCGGCGTTTTTGGCCGTGGAGTGGATCATGCTGGAGACTTCTTCCAGCGAGGCACTGGTTTCCTCGATGGCAGCGGCCTGTTCGCTGGCGCCCTGGGCGAGTTTCTGGCTGGCGTCGGTGAGCTGGCTCGATGCCCGGCGGCTTTGCTCGGTGCCAACATAGATTTTGCGGGCCACCTGCATCAACGGTTTAACGGAGACCTGAAAAGCGGTCAAGAGCAGGATCAGGCCAATCAAGAGCAGGCTGACCGAAAAGGCGGCAATGCTCCAGATGACCTTGATCTGGATGTCTTCGGCCGTTTTTTCGCTATTGGCGATGTGTGCGCGAATTTTGGGCAGCAACTCTTCAATCACATCGCGGTGTGCCTCAAAGGATTCCACCATCATCTCAAACGCAGCCTTGAGGCTGGCACTGTCGCTGTTGTGGAGCGATGGCAAAAACCGGTTGTTGAGCAGGTTGAAGTAGCGCTGGAGATGTTTGTCGGATTGCTCCAGATCCTTGATCAGGTCGGGTTCGGTCAATGGGTTGCGCACAAAGCGGTCGTACGCACGCTTGTAATCCTTTTGAATGCGGGGCGCTTCGGTGACGAGGCGTTGGACTTCCTTGCTGTCGGTGAGGGCCTTTGCGCTGTGATCCTCTTGCGCCTTGATCATGGTGTGCGTGACCATGTAGTGGGTTTCGATCATGTAGGCGTCGGGCGGCATGGTGGACGCCAGCAGGTCGTTCTGGTGGGCTATGTGCCGGTAGAGTTCTCCGCCGATCTTGATCGGCGTGGTGAAGTAGAAACTGCCAGCCGGAATGCCGATCAAACTGACCAGAAACAGTGCTGCAGTGCCGACAAGCAGTTTTTTAAGGTTCAACATGCGGGGACTCCCAGTGCTTGGTGCGATGTGAAATTCAGTGGGCAGAAGGTGTTGCCAGGACTTGCAGATCCAACGGCTCCTCAAAATTGAGCAGGCGTTGCATGTCCAGCAAGGTTTTGACGGTGCCTTTGCTTTTGGCCATGCCAGTGATGAAGCGGGTGTCGATGTCTGTGCCAAAGTCAGGCGGCAGTTCCAGGTCTTCATTCGCAAAGTGGGCGACTTCTTCAACAGCGTCCACCACCATTCCAGTCAGCTGGGGTTCGCCTTGCAGGCTTTCCACCAGCACAACGACCACACAGGCTCGCTCGGTGTCGACGGCCTTGGGCAAGCCAAAACGTTCGCGCAGGTCGATGACAGGCACGATCTTGCCCCGCAAATTGATCACCCCCTGAATGAAGGCAGGCATGCGGGGCACGGGGGTGATGGGGCACAGGCGCATGATTTCCCGTACCCGGAGCACCGGGATGCTGTAGTGCTCTTGCTGCAGCACAAAGGTGAGGTATTTGCCCGCATCAGGCAATGTGGTGGCAGCCGGATTGGTCATGTTCGGAAGGTGTTTTGAGGGTGGTTTCAGCAGACCGGATCGGCAATGGATGTGAGTCGGCCAATGGCGTCCGGATCTACGATCAAGGCCACATGACCATCACCCAGGATGGCAGCACCGGATATGCCTTGCTGGTGCTTGAAGGGGTTGCCCAGCGATTTGATGACGACTTCCTGTTTGCCCATCAGGCTGTCGACCAGGAGTGCGCGTTGCTGTTTGCCTGAGTCCACCACGACGACGATGCCGTCGCTGGGGTGATGGGCCTGACTGGGCAGCCCCAGCTTATCAGCCAGGCGGATCAGGGGAATGAGCTTGCCGCGGACGCTGATGATTTCGCCTTGGCCTTGTACGGTATGAACCATGTCCGCTTGTGGTCGCAACGATTCGCGGATGGTGAGTGTGGGCAAGATGAAGCGTTGCTGTCCCACGCCCACCAGCATGGCGTCGATGATGGCCAGAGTCAAAGGCAAAAAAATGTTGAAAGTGGTGCCCTGGCCTTGAACCGATTCAATGTCCACTCGGCCACGCAGTTTGTTGATGCTGCCACGCACCACGTCCATGCCCACGCCACGCCCCGAAATTTCCGTCACAGCGGTGGCGGTTGAAAAGCCCGGCAGAAAAATCAGGTTGTAGATGTCTTTTTCGCTGAGTTCGCTTTCGGGGGCGATGAGCCCGCGTTGCAGGGCTTTGTTCAGGATTTTTTTCGGGTCCAGACCTTGGCCATCGTCCCGGATGCTGATCAGTATGCCGCCGCCCTGGTGGCTCGCCTGCAGATGGATGTTGCCTTGTGCGCTTTTGCCTTGCGCCTGGCGTTGGGCTGGGGTTTCGATGCCATGGTCAATGGCATTGCGCATCATGTGCAGCAAGGGGTCGGCCAGCTCTTCCACAATTTTGCGGTCCAGTTCGGTCTCCTCTCCGCTCAGGTGAAGCTGGACTTGCTTGTTTTGCGATGCGGAGAGGTCGCGCACCAGGCGCACCATTTTTTGCATGACCGTGCGGATGGGGACTATGCGCAGCGACATGGCGTTGTGCTGCAGGTCTGTGGTGATGCGCGAGAGTTGACGCAAGTGGCGCTCCAGAGTCCTGTCCTGCTGTGTCAGTACCGCCGGGTTTTGGGCCACCATGGATTGCGCAATCACCAGCTCGCCCACCAGATCAACCAGTGCATCGAGTTTTCGTGTGTCCAGCTTGACGAAGTGCGCGAGTGCGTTCTCGCGTGTCGCTTTTGCAGGGGCGGGAGGATGGGTTGGTTGCGCGTCTTTTTCCCGGGAGTGGGAGGCAGGCGGGTCGTGCTCAGGCGCTGCGGCTGCCTGTACCGAAGGTGGCTCTGTCGGTTCGGACGGTACCGTGGTCGAGGCTGTGGGCTCTGTGGGCTCTGTGGGCGGTGTTGGCGCGCTGGCCTGGCCGACTTGGCCATGCAGAAAGGCCTGTGCTTTGGCGATCAGACTCGCCGTGGGTACGACGATGCCCTGTCCGCGATCTTCACCCTGGACTTGCCTGTCGATGGACTGGACGTAAAGCTGCAGTGCATCTGCGCCGGCCAAGATGAGTTCAATCACTTCTCGATGGATGTTCAGCTTGTCTTGACGGGCCGCATCGAGGACTGACTCGATGTGGTGAGCCAGGTTCTGAACGGGCGAGAGCCCCAAAAATCCTGCATTGCCTTTCAAGGTGTGAAACGCTCTGAACACAGTGTTGAGTGTTTCTTTGTGCCGAGGGTTTTCTTCCAGGACCAGTACCGCTTGCTCGACTTGCACCAGCAGGTCTCGGCCTTCGTTGCAGAACTCATTGAAGAATTCCAGATTGCCTTCCAGGTTCAGTACCAGCGCTTCTTCCCGCTGATCGGTAGCCGATGCGTTTTCTGTCGGCTTTGGGGCCAGTGCTGGTGACACCGGTTTCAGGAAATGCGCATGGCCCGCTTTTTCGACAGTGGCTTGCAAGTGGTCGATCTCGGCCTGCGTCAAACCTTCTTGGCTAGCCAGACCTTGCTGGCACAAGGCAATACACCTTGCCAATGCTTCAGACGTGGCGGTGTCGGTGCTTTCGCGCAGCCATTGAGCGAGCAAGTCCGAAACTTGCTTGAGCCCGTCGGGTTGTGCAGGAAGCAAAAACGCCATTTCAATGGCGACTTCGTGCAAGCAAGATGGAATTGTTGAATTTCCCATTAATGATCAACTGTCTATCGATATTGATCAAAAAATGCTTTAAATATCAAAAACAACAGGAAGCAATATCCCTTAATTTCAGGCGCACAAAATGGCCCGCGTGCCCTTACCGCTCGTGCCTGCGGCAGCAGAGATCGGTCGTGATGGGGTCAGCGCTGTGGTGTTTGGCTCTGGCTCAGCCAGTGGCGCAGCAGGTCCAGAATCTGCTGACGCATGAACGGTGTGGTCAGGTAGTCGTTCATTCCAGCGTCCAGGCAGATGGCTTTGTCGTCGGCCAGGGCATTGGCGGTCAGGGCCAGGATCGGTCTGGAGCGCTGTTGCAAGGCGATTTCGTGGTCGCGAATGCTCTTGCGGCGGTGATGCCGTCCATTTCCGGCATCTGGATGGCCATGAGGATGGTGTCGGAGTACATGGTTTGACTCAGTAGTACAGCTTGCAGTCCGTTGACTGTTGAGTCACCAGAAAAACTGAGCCAGCCGCCCTCTATAGCCGACTTACAGACACGGCTGAAGGCAAAGGCAAATGTCATCAGGGTGCTGCTCTTAGTACGCCGGCCCATCTTTTATATCTTTTTGCCCGTACCCGCTGCCAAATCCGGCCGCATTTCCTCCACTGTCCGTGCTGCGATTTGGCTGATTGTCTTACGGGTGGGCGCCAGCCCCATACGCTCCCTAAAGCAGGCTTCATCGTAGAGCTCACCAGCCACTCGCACTGCGTCTGCTTCATACCGCAGCCCGCTGCGCCAAAAGCTCCCAGCTGCCAGCACAGCGTGGCTTAAAGCGGCAGCAGCGCCTCAAGTCAATGCCAGCCAAAAAGGTGTGCGACGAGTGTGCTGCGGTGTGCGACAAAGAAAAAACCGTTGCCCTCTTGCGAAGACAACGGTTCTTGTTTGGTGGCCTGGGGCGGAATCGAACCACCGACACGCGGGTTTTCAACGCACCTCTCCAAACACGTCTTCCCTGCACGTGCGTCAACGTAATCTTCTTCTACGTGTTCGTATTCGAATGCACTGCTTACACGGTCACGCTGTACAAGTTTACGGTGATCGTGCTGCAACTCTGGAATGCTGTAGTTAGCGTGTTGCATGTCATCAATATACGCTTCTAATTCTGGCATCAACAACTGCGTGGTGTACTGTGACACCAGTGCGGTGTGTGATTGTTAGGCTTACCTGGTTGCCTTTTTCTGTGCTGTTGTTTTGCGAGCTGTACTTTTGCGGGTATCACCAGTGCTTTCACTTGCTGATTTACGATTTCTCTTCGCTTTTAGAGCGCCTCGCAAATCAGTGGGGCCAAAGCCATCTGGCTTGAGCAAGCTTTTTACGGTAACCAAGTCTGCAGCGCTCGTTGCTTTTTTGAGTTCAACAACTTTAGCGTTGCAGCTTCAGCAGCCTTTACTGCTGCCGCCAATTGTTCACTTGCTGTTGCCATTTGCTTTCTCACTGTTGAGATTACATCCTACTGGCCATAGCCATCCCACTTCACCGCAGCTCATATTCATGATTTCGGGATCAATAAGTCTACTGTCTTTGATCACCTCTAGATGCAGATGGGGATAAGTAACAGCTATATTTGTGTTGGGACCACCGGGGCCATTTAGTGCCGTGACTGCTATGACTTGACCTCTTTTAACTTCATCGCCTCTTTTGACTCTGACCTTGTCTATGTGCAAATACCTGGTTATGAGTCCATTGCCATGTCGGATCATTAAAACATTAGTTTTGTTGCCCCGAATATCGTATACGGTCGAAATAACAATAAGTCCATCGGCGGGGCTTCGCACCGGAGTTCCTAATGGAACGTCTATATCGAGCCCATCGTGCTCTCCTCCACCAAAAGAAGCCGGATAAAGCTGCTTAAATTTCATTCCAAGCATTGGGCTTTTGATTGACCCATCACTTGTGGCACATCCAATCACAGCAATCAATACTGTCGCCAATAGATACCACGCTATTTTTTTCATCTTTGCTTTTCTCGCACTTTTACTAAACAGAATAGTTTTTTACGATTTCCGAATCTTATCAATATGATAAAAACAATCAAGCCCTACCCTACGCCAACCGCTCAGCAGCCATAGTGGCCGTTAACTAACTGTAGTGACGTTCAATCATTGCCGCACTATTTCCCATCTGCTTGCTCAACGTGTGTATGTCAGTGCTGTTACGTAGCAGTTCCAACGTTGCGTAGATGTGACGTAACGAGTACAACGTTCTGTTCTGCCCGTCTGCAGTCAACGCAAGTCCCGATTCACGCATCAGCCGCCTAAAGACAGCAACGGCGTGTTCTATGCTGGCTTTTCGTGTAGACACACGCTGCCACGTACCGTCAGCAAGTCGGT
>JACCEE010718458.1_pt1 | contig 14900 bp, 11 predicted proteins | sample 7449931 | NCBI WGS metagenome assembly JACCEE01 (sample SAMN15323457, study PRJNA562643) | freshwater metagenome | isolation source: river surface water | place: USA:Blue River Watershed | collected 2017-08-19 | reverse complement strand
TTGAACCGAGAGATTTTAACACGATTCAGTCCGGATGTGTAAATACGATTATAAAGCATGGCGATTTGAGAGGAGAACGATATTACTATGAGAATATTCCGGCCTCTTTGAAAGATCTATTTCCTATCTATTTATTCGGCGATGACACAACAATTACAATCGAACAAATCAAAGGTATAACTGTTACCGAGTTGTATTTATCCGAAATGTTGAATGAAAATACATTTACACACATTTTAAATAGTATCGTTCGGATACAAAGTTGTGACATTTCTACGAATAATATCGAAACAAATGATGATGTTCAGTTATATGATAATTATGCGTCCAAACTAATACATAGGTATGAAAACTATGATTATTCATTATACCATAATAGTAAAGACATATATGAATCAATACTTAAAAAACTACAAGATTATGAAAAGGAAAACAAGGGAATAAAAAAAATAATACACGGAGATCCCGTATTTACAAACATTCTTATTAATAGTTACGGCAAAATCAAATTCATAGATATGCGAGGAAGAGTCGGGGACGTATTAACAATCTATGGAGACTGGTTATATGACTGGGCAAAAATATATCAATCGATTATCGGATACGACGAGATTTTATTATCAAAGCCAATAAATAAAACCTATAAAACACATATTATTTCCATTTTTAAAAGATACTTTTTGGCGATTGCTTCAAACGAAGATTTCAATCATCTAAAAACAATTACCAAGAGTTTGATATTTTCACTCATACCTTTACATCATAATGAAAAGTGTGTCGATTATTATAACTTACTATTCAGCGAATATTTACTCGAGGATAACATGTGATAGTATGTCTCTTTCACCACTAACGTGATATATTGGGTTTGTAACCGACTTAAATATATTTTAATATGGTTATTAGACATATTCGTTATATTCTTTATCATCAACCTCATTTTATATATTCGTATGTCATTTAAAGACGATACTTCAAGCACTACCGAAATTGATACTCGCGCTGGAACTGATGCTGGATCTGAAACCGCTTCCGACTCTTACCCCGAATTCAAAGTTTGGGAGGACGTTGCCGAGATTTCACCCGACCTTCTTCGAGGTATATATGCTTATGGTTTCGAGAAACCCAGCAATATTCAACAAAAATCAATCATGTCGATTATCAACCGTCGCGATGTAATCGCGCAAGCGCAATCTGGAACTGGAAAGACAGGCGCATTCACCGTGGCAGCATTACAAAGTGTTGATGTCAGTAAATCAACAACACAAGTTCTTATTCTTGCTCCGACTCGTGAGCTTGCTCGTCAAATCTATGATGTGATTCAAGGTCTCTCAGCAATGATGGCGGGACTTCATATGCGGCTTCTTGTTGGCGGAACTTCAACCGCGGAAGATGCGGCGGAGCTTCGAAAATCAGTTCCGCATATTATCGTCGGATGCCCGGGTCGCGTATTCGACATGATTCGTCGCAATCATATTCAAAGCTCGCAGGTTCATATGCTTGTGCTTGACGAAGCAGACGAGATGCTTTCTGCGGGGTTTAATGACCAAATCTACAACATTTTTCAATACATGCCGTCCGATATTCAGGTTGTTTTGTTTAGTGCTACGATGCCTCCCGAGTTATATAACTTGACTGAGAAATTCATGCGAAATCCGGTGAATATCCAAGTGAAAGCGGAACAATTGACGTTGGAAGGTATTCAACAACATTATGTCGCTCTTGATGACGATGTTCAAAAATATCTCACTTTGAAAGACCTCTTCAAGACGATTTCCGTTTCACAGTGTATCATTTTCTGTAATTCGACTAAGCGTGTAGCAGATCTTCATGAAGCGATGCTTTTTGACGGTTTTCCGGTATGCTGTATTCACAGCGGAATGGAGAAGGGTGACAATCGCGAGCGTGAAAAGGCCTATCAGGAATTCAAGGCGGGTGTTCATCGCGTACTTATTTCATCAAACGTTACTGCTCGTGGTATCGATATTCAACAGGTAAGCACAGTTATCAACTTTGACATGCCACAAGATGTTCATATTTATCTTCATCGTATTGGTCGTTCGGGACGATGGGGGCGCAAAGGTGTTGCGATCAACTTTATTACTCGCCGGGATATGCGCATCAAGAAGGAGATCGAGGCGTATTATGAGACGTCGATTACTGAGTTGCCTGTGAATTTCATGGAGGGAATTTAAGGCGCACACACGCACACACACGCACACACACACACACACACACACAGTCACACACACAGTTGTATAATACATTATTGAATATAAAGGCATAATGTATTATATTGTAAATCATTCTATGAAAACTGTCGCATTTTTATCAAATAAACTAACCTTACGAGGGACCGAAGTCGCAATTTATGACTACGCTCATTATAACGAGACACTCTTAGGAAATAAAAGTATTATTATTACGCGTGATTATAATCGTATTAAGCATGAATATGATGTTGATAATCAAGCATATGACAAATTCAAAAAGAGGTTTGATGTGTTTTATTATTCTTCACAAGATGATATTGATCAGATTGTAATTAACAATCATGTAACACATCTCTTTATTATTAAGTCCGGTGGATATGATGGTTTGTATTCGAACCACTGTGTTACAATCAATCAATGTGTATTTGATATTTCACAGCCACACGGACAGGTATATACGCCGATAGGTGAAACAATCAATCAGCGATATGGTAAAAATTATCCGGTTACACCGCATATCGTGACCATCCCTGAATCAAGCGATAATCTACGCTCAGAATTATCGATCCCTGAGACCGCGATCGTCTTTGGAAGGTACGGTGGAAGAGAATCATTCGATATTCGTTTTGTTCATGACACAATACGAAATATTTTACAAACCAGAGATGATATTTACTTTCTATTCATGAACACACAACCGTTTTATCAACATAAAAATATAATTTATTTGCCAGGTAATGCGGATATGATGTTCAAACGTCAATTCATAAACACATGTGACGCATTATTACACGCAAGAGAACGAGGTGAAACATTCGGCTTAACGTGTGGAGAATTTTCAATATGTCAAAAACCGGTTATTACATATGGGTTGTCTATCGAACGAGAACATCTTATCATATTGAAAGATAAGGCGGTTGTATATAATACACCTGCCGAAATCGATCAAATCTTACGAACTTTTACAAAAGACAAATACGATGTAAGTGAAAACGGTTATATGTTTTACACACCAGAAAATGTTATGAACTTAATCAATAAAAACTGTTTAGTCTAATTGTTTATCGGTATGTCGGTATGTCGGTGTGTTTGAATCCATATATTATATTGTTACATGATTACAATACAATAATGAGTTGTTCTTTTAGTGTTTGTTCGCTTCTAACAGATGTTCGTGAATCCGTAAGTGATATTCCGCGTGATCCAGATGAAGTAAAGTCGTTGTTATTCGAACATTTAGGGATTGGAAATAAAGATTCAAGTAAATCTGTTCAAGTCGATGGAACCGCAAAACCCTCTGGTGTCACTTCTGTATTTCGCGCTCCAATCGCTTATACAAACCCGGACAAATTACATGAGTTGCCTGCTTCCATTATAGAAGATCTAGAAATGTTACAAATTAAACCAAAGTTTGGTAATTCCAGCTCTACTATGAACAAATGTGTCGATCTTTCCGATGAAACCGACGAGAATCAAGAACTCGTAAAAGGTCTTTATCATTATATATTCTCTCCGAAATCAGTTTATGGGACAGAACATTTGCCATTATGGAGTAAGTATTATACAACCGACATCGAATACTTAAAACAAACCCAAACGTTAGTCGAAATGTTTGATAACGAACTACTTGAACGGAATATCGAACAAAACACCGGTCATACGGGATGTGTTGAAGCATTTTTAAACATGCAAGATACGTGGAAGGAATTCCGTGGAACTGGAAAACTTCACGATTTTAAAGAGAAATTCAGTTATGTTGAAACACCCTTTCTCGCAAAACTCAATAACTCTTCATCATTCCTCCAATTTCTGAGCCTTTACAATATTTCATCACCGGTCATCGCTCTACTTACACCTTTGATCGTTCTGATCATACCATTTTTCGTGCTGATAATGCGTGGATTGAGTGTTTCACTCACGGAATATGTGGATATATTGAAGCAAATCATTAGTCAGCATTCCATCGGTAAATTATTTACACAATTTGAAACTGTAAGCATCGAACAAAAAATGTACATATTAATGTCTGTGGTGTTTTATTTCATTCAAATTTACCAGAACATTATGGCCTGTATTCGTTTTTACAACAATATCAAGTTGGTTCATAAACATATTCATACGATAAATGGATATTTAACTGCGACAGGTGTAAATATGAACTACATGATTCAACTTATTCAGACATATCATCTCTCGACATACGAACCTTTCAGAGAGGAACTTTCCGAGAAATATCGGTTGTTGGATGAAGTCACCAAAGCATTATCTGACATATCACCGTTTTCCGTAAGTGTAAGCAAATTCTTTCAAATTGGATACGTGATGAAGAATTATTATTCACTCTTTTCACAGACCGACCTAAATGAACTTCTTGAATACAGTTTCGGATTTAACGCGTATATGGAACATTTAACCGCATGTCGGTCGTTTGTAATCGATGGTGTAATTCACAAATGTTCGTTCGTCCAATCTCTCGAGGATAAGGATACAAAAGAAGCGGAACCCTCAAAACCCGAACATGAACCTGATGCCGATGCCGAAAAATCAAATGAACCCAACGATGATAAACCCAACGATGATAACGCCAACGATGAAACAACTATGCCACCACCTCCGCCACCACCACTACCTGTTGTAGCAAATAAACAACGTAATGGCGTCACCAAGTTATTCGGCCAAACTTACGCACCCCTGAACGCACATAATCCCGGAAATGTAGTCGCGAATGACGTTATCTTAGACAAACAACTTATCATCACCGGACCGAATGCCGCAGGTAAAACAACTGTAATTAAATCTACCTTATTCAACATCATAATCTCTCAGCAACTCGGTTATGGATTCTACCAACGTGCTGAAATCAATCCATATGATTATCTCCACTGCTACCTCAACATCCCAGATACATCCGGTCGTGATAGTCTATTCCAAGCCGAATCACGGCGATGTATGGAAATCTTACGCTGTATTATTGATAATCCCGAAAAGCGGCATTTCTGTATATTTGATGAACTTTATTCTGGAACGAATCCGTATGAGGCTGTAGCAGCAGCATATGGATATATTGACTATATATCGAAAAATCCAAAGGTAGATCTCATTCTTACTACACATTATATCGAACTATGCCAACTTCTTGAAAAGAAAAATGCGGGAGATATTACAAATCTTCATATGTCGGTATGCCATGATACTGGTGCGTATTTGTATAAGATCGCGGATGGAATCTCCACGATTAAAGGTGGTTTAAAAGTTCTCCGCGAACTCAACTATCCGAATGAAATTGTCGAAAGCGCAAAACTGATTATTCAGGGGTAGAGCTAGTGCTAAGCGCGGCGATATGCCTTCGTAACAACCGCTTATATTGATGATAATCTGGATCATCAGTTTCGGTTACATTTTCAAGAGTCCGCACGTCATTATAAAATGAAATGCATTGCTCTAATGTTGGCGACTTTTCAGGTGTTTTCGACACTTCAGAAAAGATCGTATCCAAGTTTAAACGAGCTTGTTGATGAGTTTGAGTAAAGTGGTACTCGTAATATGAAACATTTAAATAATTAATGAAATTCGCAAAAAGTGTAATAATTTCATTCATTTTGATACATCATAAACCTAAAATATTTTTATGCTGTATTATCACACATGATCGCCGATTTATCTATTGCTACGCTTTTCGCGACTCTTTTTATGACTTTCGATATATTTCCATCCTGCGCACCATCGGTTATAATTTTGGATAATTTGAAATATTCGTCGTTGTCTTTCGTATGACTTATCATGCATTTCGGATGTTGTGCCGCCCATTCTCCCATCAAACTCACATTCTTATGCTCCACAGCTAGCACCGCATTCGTCATTTTCGCATGGTCTGGCCCATCACACTCCCACTTATCCGCATCTTTCACATAAAGCGTATCTCGCTTCACGTCACTGCAATGAACCGGACGTTTATGTAATTCTGTTTTATTCAGATTTGTAATCAATATATTGGACATCCCTTCCACATAACCAAGTTTGCCGACATTCTCAAGATCATCGGTGTTCAATTGAATCGAATTCACAAAATCCTTCATATTCATTGCATCTTTACACTTCTCATTCAAGAAAAACTGCATGTTGAACGTCTGGTTGTAACAGTTTGTCATATTATTGTTATTTGTCATATTATTGTTATTGGTAATATTCGTGGATGAAGCTGTTGTCATCGCTGTCATACTAGCTTTATACATCTCCATCATCTGTGTTTTGAATTCATTATTCATATTCATCATCGTATGAATTACATTCTTCAGTTCGACGGTGCTTTCTATTTTCGAGAGATCCTTGGATTTCGTAATACATGACACGCCATATTTTTTATTATGTCGCCATAAACCCGTTCGGTTCATATAAGGACGACGGCAATATTTACATTCATACGCCGCCGCCGCTGCTGCCACCGCCGCAGAATTGATGGTATTGGTCACGTGACCACCGGTTTCATCCTCCCCTTCAGCAGTGTGATCGGCATCTATGCCAGCATCAATATCGGAATCGGTGTGATATACCACGTTTTTTTGTTCATCCTCTTCATGAAGGTTAATTTGGACCACTTTTTTGATGGGTGTTTTTTGGGGGTTCGAAAATTCTGAAATATTCAGTGACGATTTTTGGGGGATGCTTTCCGCCGCCATTCCGACCCCACCCCCCGAAATGAGACTGTGAATGTAATTTTTACATTTGGCGTTCTCAGAACATAACCTTTGATGCTTTGCGGATAAAAGATGGCGATTGTAATCAAATTTGTTATTGGTTTTGATGTCACACGTGTCACAGTAAAACATAAATTGGTTTTCAGTCTTGCGTAAAATGCTGCCTAAATCGCAAGGGGCTATATAAATGGGAGACAAAATAACGCCGATGGACCAACGCGGGGGGGTCGGACGGAATGTCGAAAAAATTATCGTCACAAATTTTTCGTTGGATTGAAAAAAGTTGTGACTGGTCAGTCACAAATCATGAAAAAATCGTGTTTTAAAAGTTCTACGCAAAATGCGTAAAAGGACATTTTTGGACATGTTGCCATTTGTTGCGTATTTACGCAACGTTTTTCGCAAGCGAACGTATGATGGATGTTTATATAAAATGTGACGATCTACGGTTTTATTTTTTCTGATTTCAAACGAAATATTTTTGGCTGAAAAGTGTCCGAACACGGACCGTTGGATTTCCCAACCATGGACTTTTGGGATTTATAGAATTTCACGGAAATATCCGAATTTTAAACGAAATATTTTTGGCTGAAAAGTGTCCGATCACTGACCTTCGGTCCTTCCGACCATGGACTTTTGGCATAAATCAATATAATCGTTTGTTTATAGAATATAACATCGCCAAGTATTATAAATCGAAGATTTCGAGAGATTATCAATGGGCGAATTAAGCTTTTTGACAATCATTGTTAGTTTAGCCGTTTGTTCTTTGTTGGTCTATGGTATATTTCAATATATGAAGGTTCGATTGACGGTTTTAGAACAATCCCATCGAGAACAAGCGATGATTTTACAACAATATATAGAAGAATCCTCGTCGGATATTCATCGATTATATCAAATTTCAACCGCACGTTCTAATGAGAACAATAAGGAACAACCTTTTCCACCGAATGGAAGTATTATACTAGAGTATGCTGAAGATAAAATAAATAAGGAAAATCCGGTTGCTTTTAACCAGCCACATATGATACATTTGGATACCGCATTTTTTCAAAATAAACGCAGCAGTAAGCTTATTGAGATATCGTCGGATAGCGAGAATACAACCGAATCCGACTCCGAATCCGGATCTGATTCAGATGATACCGAATCTGAATCTGAGACCGAAGGCGAATCCGATACCGATAATACCGAATCTGAATCTGAATCTGAATCTGAAACTGAGAGTGTATCTATGACCGACACCGAATGTAATAATCATGAAACGATACTACCAGTTTGTGATGTAAAACCCCAATCTGACAACACGCCATGCGAAATCGATATTGAATTTGATGATATTACAAAAAATGCTATATCGTATGAAACGAATGTTCAAACAGGAGATATAAAAACAATAACGGTAGATTTAGGGACGATTGAAGAACCAGAAACTTCAAAATCAATTGATGTTTTAACGTTGTTGTATAAAAAAGCACAACAAACTCCGTTGCCCGAAGATCATGAGTTGGATGAGAATATAACTAAGGCAAAAAATGTGTCTGAACCTGTTGAAGTCTCAGCACCAGCCCCAGCCCCAGTCCCAGCCCCAGCCCCAGCACCAGCCCATGTTCCTCTTTCAGCTATGTCGGTCCCCGACCTTAAACTACTTCTTAAGGAATTGTGTAAAAATCAACCTGAAAAACATGCCGAAATCCAAAAACTTAAAAAGCCGGAATTAATCTATGCTATAAAACAATTACAGCAGTAGTTTTTTATTCTCATAATATACATAATAATGTCGCACGCACAACCACACTGGGCTAAGAATTACAGTTCAAGTCATAATGTTTATTTCGATTTCCCGCCGCTTATGAATGACGGTCGCAATTTCTCTGGTTGGCAACCAGGCAACGCTGTAAATGAATCGATTCGCCGCGCCGAGGGTATCACAACCAACTGGGATTATCGCCGCTATTTAACTACAAATGCTGACCAAATCATGAACATCAACCGGATTGACGCAGTAAATGCGAGTGGTCATGGTTCATTCGAGGTGAATCCATACGAACAAGAACAACACCGTAATGTTCCATTTATGTATTCATCCGTCATGGATACGAGAGAACCGTTTGGTTACGTCCAGAGTGACTTAAAGGATGTATATCTCTCGAGAGAAGCACTTCAGTCGCGTATGGTTGCGCCGGAAATCACACAAGAACAAGTTCTCGCATTTCAACGTCAGCAGAAACAAAATCAGTAACAGCGGTATGCTTAGTGAAACCATAATAAACCCTTATTTGTAATGTTTGTTATATTCTAATTCGAGCGAGAGAATACAACAAGCGATGCGAATCATCAGTTTTGATGTCGGTATGAAGAATCTCGCATACTGTATCTTTAGCATTTCTAACACGATCGCATTCACCGGCGCTTCTGCGACCGACCTTATTCATCATATCCACATCGAGAGATGGGATGTAATCGATCTACGGTTCGAGCCGAATCTCTCGACATCTACAACATCAGAAGTTGCTCCGCCTCCTCCACCGAAACGAACGTGTAATAATGACAACAAGTTGGCAAAGTGGATGTTATTTCTTGGACAACAATCGGCACAAACACCTCCTTCTCAGCCGTCATCTGTCGTATTGTATTGCGCGAAATGTGCCGAGAGGTCCAAATATAAAACTCCATCTCGAGAGATTTTACCGATTCAACGCAAACCGGAATTACTAACAAAGAAAAAACTAGGCGAGCTCATGGATATTAAGGCGAATGTATGCTCCGCTGGATCATCGCAATCTCTCGAAGCAGCAGCCACGACGAATCTGAAAGTTCGTAAATCCGACCTTATCGAAGAAATCAAAACGATGATGTCGAGAGATTTTATGGAACCCTTTGACGAGCAAAAGTATTCGAATTATATTTCCGGAATAGCCCCAACTACCGCAACGACCAAACCCAAAAAGGCGAACTATACATATGCTCACGACCTCGATTTAATCACATATGGCCGTAATATGATGAAACATCTTGATGTAATACTAGCCGAATGTAGCGGTCCGATTGACATGATGATTATCGAAAATCAAATCAGCACACTCGCCTCTCGGATGAAGACCCTACAAGGCATGATTACGCAATATTTTATTATGAAGCATATTCCGATGATCGAGTTTATATCCGCATCGTGTAAGCTTAAACTCTTCACAAACACCCCATTATCTCAACATGAAGACGCCACCGCAGACAAGGATGAACTATGTATCGACGCATCCACGTATGCCGACCGCAAAAAATCCGGAATTGCTGTATGCCGCTCTCTCGGCGAAATCTCTCGAAAACACAAATCAGAATACGCAAAATGGATGCATTTATTTGAAACACATAAAAAGAAAGATGATCTTGCGGATTGTTTTTTACAGGGGTTATGGCGGGTTCATTTATTGAACGATACTGAAAATAGTTAAATTCCAATTACATTATAAGGATGAATCATCAATATGTAAATTTATTTACGTTTGTTCATTTCATATTATACTTTATGCTCGGTATGTTATTTCCGAATCGGATTGGTATTGCTGTGGGTGTATCTTTGTTATGGGAAATTGTTGAAGGATATGCGGCCCAACATCCATTTGTATATCCATTACTACAAAAATACTGGTTCATTCCTGAAAAATATTGGAATGAAGGTATTGCTAACAAAATAACTGACATTATCGCAAACATTGCCGGTTATTACATGGGAAGTTACAGTTTAGTTATACCAAAATATAAAAATCAAGCATTTTGGATTGCTTTTATTTTATGGATATCTACTGTGATGTATTCAAAATATAATGCGGTATGAATGAAATATAAAAGTATATATGTTATTCATACAATTTCAGTATAAAGGTTGTTGTCGTAGTTTCTATATCATAAAAATCAGATGGCGGAAGAAATCGATTTAGGAGCGTTGGATACGATGCCAACATTTACTTTCGGCGGCAGTGGTGGCAGTAAATCCTCTGGCGGTAGCGGTGGAGGGGGCAATTTTGGTGGTGGAATCGAGCTACTTATGAACAATAAATTTAAGGATAGCGAGCGTAAAAGTGGCGGTGGCGGTGGCGGTAGCGGTGGCGATATTGATTTGAGTGAATTGACGGCACTTGAAAATGAACTGAATGACCTCAGTAATGTAGGCCCCGGCAGGAAGTCAAATCATGAATCGGGAAGCGGTGCCAACAGCGGCGGTGGTGGTGGTGGTGGCGGATTTTTGAGCGGAATATTCAATCTAAGCAAATCTGATGGCGAATCTGGCGGCAGCGGCGATGGAGGAAGCGGCGGTGGCGGAATTCATTTAGGACAATCCACATCAAACACCGACGCAGAAAATCGCACATGGGACGGATATGGTAAATTCAATAACATTCCGATGGATCCTGACGCAAACGCTGACCCAACACCACAGCTCTCAAAAGAGGAAATGTTGAAAGAGAAATTCAAGCTTCTTCGTAAATTGGAAGAACTCGAGCAAAAAGGTGTTCAACTCACAAAACGTTACTCGATGGATTCATCGTATCAGGAGATGAAGGGTGAATATGATACACAAATGGAAGAGCGCGAGAGACAGAATAGTGTGAAGTTTCAGGGAAAAATGTTGCTCGCTTGTATTACAGGTTTAGAGTTTTTGAATAACAAGTTTGACCCTTTCGATCTGAAGTTGGACGGTTGGTCAGAACAAGTAAATGAAAACCTTACGGAGTATGACGAGATTTTTGGTGAGCTTCATGAAAAGTATAAGTCGAAGGCGAAGATGTCGCCGGAGTTGAAGCTATTATTCCAGTTGGGCGGAAGTGCGATTATGCTTCATATGACGAACACGATGTTCAAGTCGGCACTTCCTGGGATGGATGATATTATGCGGCAGAACCCTGAACTTATGCAACAATTCACACAAGCAGCAGTTTCATCGATGTCAAATAATACGCTGGGTGGTGGCGGTGGTGGCGGTGGTGGCGCACCTGGTGGCCGTGGCTCCGGATTTGGTAATTTCATGAATGATATTATTGGCGGTGGCGGTGGCGGCGGCGGGTTTGGTCGTAATAATGAACCACCTCCTTACGCACAGCATCGCCCACCTCCTCCGCCAATCGCGACAAAAGGACCCGTCGCCCCTCCTCCACCGGTCCGTCCAGGAGCCACCGCGATGCCTACACCATTAGACCAAAAATCGCGACGCCCTGAAATGCGTGGTCCAACGGCAGACGTATCTGATATGATGTCACGATTGAAAACCAAGACGATTAATATTCAGCCGACAAGCGCAGGGTCGATGGCTTCTGGCTCCGCTTCCGTATCTCAATCCGATGAGGGCAACCTTACACTCCAAAATATTCTATCTGGTATGACTGGTAGTGGCGGCGGCAACGACGATATCAATCTCGAACCAACTGTTGTGAATGTGTCAAGTTTAGGCGATATTCCTCAGGATTCAGCACCACACAAATCAAAGAGACGTCAGCGTTCTGAGAGAAATACGGTAAGCATGGACCTCTAAAACAGATATAAATATTATAGCACAATAGTAAATAGTTATAACCACAAACAAGCGTGAAACACACACACACACATCGATGAGCACAACAACACAGTTTCGCCCGATATGCACCCAAAATGATATGAGATTAGGCAAAAACACCGAAATGAAGTTATTCACGTTGGAATACAAGTACAACAATCCCAATTTTGATATTTTGCCCCTTATCAATATTAATATTCATAAATTGTTATACGAAGTGAATAAAGATATCATCGAGACGATTGAAATTACACCGAACCCAGAAGATTCATCCGAATTTAATATATTTTATAAATTCCACGAAATCGGCGGAGATTTAGGAGGATTGAAGACGTATATGTATGTAAATACGAAGGTAGCAAAAAGATTCGCGAGTAACGGAAATACCGAAATTATTTTTACAAGCAAAAGCGTGCCATTTGAACATCATTCTCGGCTTCAAGAACAGAAATACAAACTCCTCGAATATCCGCTGTATATACAAAAATTCATTTATGATGAAACCGATGGTCAAAAGACGGCGAATTCAACAATTCAAGTTCTTCACATGTTTAAACTCAAACCTGATCAAGAGACAGAACTTACTGTGGCGATGGAAAATGCGATAGGAATTCTTATCAAGAAGATGTACTTTAGATTAAAAATCGCGATGGAGTCACTTCGATAAAGCGTAAAAATACCATACATATTATATCACTAAGATAATATGTATTTAGAATTAATACTTGTATAGTTATTAACGTTACATATTTCTTATATCGATGGATGATTTGTTGAATGAATACATCGAACAGGAAAAGGAGTTAGAATCGGTGAATTCATTGGATCATTCAAAGACAGAATGTCGTAATACATATGACGATGATAAATATGAACAAGAACAGTATCATAGTTACATCGAAAGAACCAAAGAATATTATTATAAGATGTCGTGTAGTGATTTTATTCGCGCATTATGGTTCACAGCTTCATCATGTTATATTTGCGCCACTGAATACATGAAATACAAAGTTGGATGGAAATCACGTAACAACGCGATTATTGATGTAAGCAAGCGACTTGCTGCGAAAAATATGATGTATGTTAAAATATTCCAGGCATTCGCAACAAACCGTAATATTGTATCAACAGAATTAAATGATTTTTTTAGTGATTATACCGATAATGTGGAATACACGAATGATGAATATGACATTAACGAACTTAAAGAACTCGAAGAAAAATCGATCGAACATGCGCCTTTTCGACGATTACGTATTCTTAATAATTATACACCAATTAAATCTGGATTGATGTCATTGATATTCAAAGGTGTATTTGAAGCGGAAAATGATACAAGTAACACGAATAGTGAGCAGGAGCAAGAGGTTGTTATCAAATATTTGCGTAAAAATATAAGCAAGAATTTTAATTCGTCTATGAATAACCTAGTCGTATTTGCCAAACTTACTGAGTATTTACCATATATTCGAACATTAAATATTGAGAGCTTGATTTTACAAAATATTGTTTCTCTCAAAGACCAAGTATGTTTTCGTAAGGAACTAGCAAACATTAACCTTTATTATAAATGTTGGCATGATTACGAGTATGTGAAAATACCAAAACCGTATCCAGATTATACCGAAAAAATAAATCCAGATGTGATAGTTATGGAATATGTCCATGGAATGAAAATAACAGATATTGACCCAGAAGATAACGACGAATTCGGTAAAGTATTGGCATTATTTAATTCAAAAGCGGCCTTTTGTACATCATTTTATCATGGCGATCTTCATCCGGGTAATATCCTTTTCATAAAAAATGAAACATCGCTACCGACGTATCGAATTTGTATTCTTGATTTTGGAATTATTGGACATTTGTCGCGAAGTGATCAAGAACTATTACTGAAAACGGTGAGATATATGTATCAAAGACGGTTTAATAAGGTTATCGATCTAACAATAAGTTGTGAATTATCTGAAAGTTGTAACACATACAATAATGTGAATGATATTCTACCAATTAAGGATAGTGGTAAATATATGAGTCTTCGTAATGAACTAACGGAAGTGCTTGTTCGTTATACTACACCAGAGATTCGGTTTTTTGGAGTAACCGAGCTATACGAACTTAATTACATATTAAACAAATATGGATTGATGTTTAAACGCTCACTTTATCGTCTCTTTATTACACTTGCGATCATGGATTCAATAGGGACACGGTTAGGTAGCAAAATGAGTTATATACAATACATGACAGATATTATCGTAGAGATGTATAATATTAATCTGCATGAAACCGCTGAAACAGACGACGAAGAAGAAGGAGAAGAAGCAGACGAAGAAGCCGACGAAGAAGCAGACGAAGAAGCAGACGAAGAAGCAGACGAAGAAGCAGACGAAGAAGCAGACGAAGAAGCAGACGAAGAAGCAGACGAAGAAGCAGACGAAT
>JACCEE011595503.1_pt1 | contig 14901 bp, 24 predicted proteins | sample 7449931 | NCBI WGS metagenome assembly JACCEE01 (sample SAMN15323457, study PRJNA562643) | freshwater metagenome | isolation source: river surface water | place: USA:Blue River Watershed | collected 2017-08-19 | reverse complement strand
AGCGTGATTGGTGGGACAAACTAGGCGCTGACCAGCTGCACCCGGCAATCGTTTTTCAGCTATGGGATTTTGCAGTCAATGCAGGCAAGAGCCGAGCCGTTAAAGAGCTTCAGCAGGTGGCGGGTGTAACTGCTGACGGTGTTATTGGTCCAAAGACGATTGAAGCTGTGAACAAGCTGGAATTAAACGATGTGCTACTTTCACTAACTGCTGAGCGTTTAAAGTTTTATACCAGTCTGGATTCATTTAAGACCTATGGTAAAGGCTGGACGAATCGGGTGGCTGAGAATTTGAAGTTTGCCACGATGGATAATTAAGGAAAATAGCCCTCAATCGAGGGCTTTTATTTTATTGTAGAAGGTTATTTCTACACAATGCCGAACGTAGAAGTACTCCCAAGTTTTCATTACTCTTCTATTCCTCGTAAGCGCATTGCAACCTCAGTTGGGGTTGGATTGTAGTAAGTATTTACCAGGATATTTACATCCGTATGTCCAGTAATCTTGGCTAGGTCTGCAGGGTTCTTAATAATCTGAGCCATACGTGTGGATGCTTCATGGCGTAAATCATGGAATCTCAATCCCACAACCCCGCACTTATCCCTAAAGAATCTAAATCTAGTAGACAGGCTATCACTTTCAATTTTGAGTACCCTTGGGTGGTTGTAGCCTTTAATCTGCAGTAGTAATCGCTCAGCCTCTGCACTTAATGGGACATTCCTAGCTAAACCATTCTTGGTATCCGGGAGGTGAATATACATGCCTTCTATATGTACATCTTTCCATTCAATAGCTGTAATTTCCCCAAGGCGCATAGCTGTTTCAATAGCAAACAACACGGCCCACCCAACCTCATGTGAGCCCTTGGTGATTGGCTCATCTTTCTGGTAGCCAGTAGCCTCAATAATTGCATCAATCTCATGCTGGTGAGCACGTCTATTTCGTGGTGGCGGCTCCTTTGGTCTAGCCACAGTAGTCATAGGTGAAACAGACAACCAGCCAAGCTCGCGAATGGAGTAGTGCAGTACAGCGCTTAACAATTCCATCTCACGACCAACTGTAGTTGCTGTAACCTCTCTCAGGCGATTATCACGATATATGGCAAAGTCTAGCGGCTTTAGATCCAATAGCAGCTTGTCTACCAATCTTGGATTATCTCGGACTAGTTTTCTAAAGCGCAGGGCTTCCCATCTTGCACCTTTCTTTTTTGGTGTAACATGTTTAAGGTAATACTCAATCGCTTCACGATAGCTATGTGATGGCAGTTCATCTTTAGGTTTTTTGGCTGCATCTTTTAGCTCAATGATTTTTCGAGCCGCCCATTCCTGAGCTTCTTTTTCTGTATCATGGGTTGAGGTGTAGCGCTTGCTCTGGAAGTTCACGCAGATACGCCAACTATCACCGCGCTGTATTGCTTTTGGTATTTTCATGTCTGGTGCAGATTTGGTGCAGAATTATTAAAATTAGAATGTATTAAACCACAAAAATATACAACCAAATACAATATAAATTTATTGAAAATCAATCAGTAAAAAGAAAACCCTTAATTTATAAGGGTTTCCAAAAAGCTTCTATTTGCTGGGTGGGCCCACCAATTTAATAATAAAAACAGCATGTTAAAATAGTTTGGTGCATATCTGGTGCATTTACTATTTTAAGCCACCTTTCCAGGTCGCCCGGTCTTGCGTTTCGATTCAGCCATTTTTTCAATATCTGAACGATTCCACTTTGAATGCTGACTACCTTTAGATACCTTTTTAGGCATAAGACCCTCACGATCCATTTTTCGTAGATACTCCTCCGAATAACCCAAAATTTTAGCAGCTTCTTTAACATTCACTGTTAATGGCTTTTTATCCACAATTTTTTCCAATCTATCCACTTTATTAAGCAGATCTTCGTTTTGAGCCTTTAATTCCTCGAAAGCCTCAAAGATACGAGGTAGCCACTGGCTCTCTGATATATCCATTAAGATACCTCCTTTAAACTCTGCACCACACTTTCAGGCAAACCAAAAACATCTCTAAAAGCCTTATCAAATTCACCGCTTGCAATGAACTGATCAATGTTGTTTTTCGGGTTTTCATTCTGTGCAACATAGCTACTCAGAATGTGGTACATAGGATCCGCATTAGACTCATCGATTTTTAACTGAATTCCTGTGCCGTTATAGGCTTGTGCTTTAGTGACCTTGACCAGCTCACCCACGAAACCACTGTGCGGGTGATGTGACTTGATCGCGATGTTATGCAATGCGCCAGTCTGGCCAGCATCCAAAACCAGAGTGAACGGCTTATCTTTCGCAAGCTCACCAATGATGAAATTGGCAACCGTGATGTTTGATTGCTGGATCTGGTTCATTGGTCTTGCTCCTCTTCTAGTTCAGACAAAGCATCATTTGGATCCGTTGCTGTTAATTCGATCTGAGCCAAACACGCTAAATGCCACATGCTTTGCTCCGTTGGATGAGTTGATTCGTAAAGATTTCCGTGGCGGTCTCTAACGTGCTCATAGCCAAGATGAAGATAAAAAGCCTCAGCAAGTGCATGGGTTTGATCAACAATTTGTTTTGCAGTTCTACTCATTGCTTTGCTCCTGCGCTGCTTCGATCATGGCTTTGTAGATGTGACCAATATCATCTGGGCCAAGACCAACTATCTTTCTATACTCATGCAATCCTGCATTGTTTACTTTTGCTGTGGGCTCTCTCGGTACAACGCAATACCCATCAGGCACAGCACTGGCTTTTGAATCACGTTTAGCACGTAACCACATCACCCAACCGGTATTAATGGCTTCATATGCAGTTTTGGCATCCTCATCTTCTGCATACTCGCTTTTAATCTCATAATCCCCAGTATTTTCATTGAAGTTAAAAAATGGCAGAAAGTGTGAGTGTATAAACTCGGCTTCAAATAATGGGCGCTCATTACGCCATCTTGCTTGTTTTTCCTGAATATCCATCACGCATTTGCTCCAGTTAATTTTTCAATAACTTCAGCAATGGCATTTGCATCAACTACTGGCACACCAAATCTGTTTGCAGAAAAAGAATGAACAGCCACCCATGATTGCAACTCACTACCAACAGTAGCCACATTAGGAATTGTTTTAGCTTCGTCCAGCCAATTTAGAGTTAGCTCAATTAGGCTTTCAAAGCTCATATCTTCGCTTTCATAACCATCTGATTTATTGCCAACTTTGAACTTTATTGAGGAGATATCTACGTCCTCATTTTCAAGTAAGACCATCATTGATTCGATAACAACTTTTGCGCTAAGAAGCGTATTTTTAATATCCATCATGCCACCTCGCTTTCTTTTCTGATTTCTCTTGCAAATATGGCTACGGCATCATCTTCAGTGAAACTTATAGACATCAAAAAAAATCCAGTTGGTGCAATTGGATCCCACTTTGATAAATCACATTCATCCATCATTTTTTCGTAGTCATCATCCGAAACACTTCCATCAAGATGAAAGGCTACTGTTTGAATGTTGAAGTAATTCTTAAGCCTCTCCCAGTCTTCACTTTTGATGTATTCAGCATATCCAAAGTTATCGTCCCAGTACTTACTGATTTCAGGGTGAATCCATTGGCCGTATTCATCACGAATAATTTCAGCCGGTTTTAATTGTTTAGCTTCCATCACTTACACCCCTAATCCACAATATTTACAACGACCATCAATCAGAATGGTCATGCCTTGGCAAACTACGCAGTATTCGATCATGGCTGCACCTCGAATGCTTTTTGTGTTGCTTCTAGCACTTGCTGGATTTCATCTAGAGTTTCCCAACAACCAAATGGAAAAGTGAAATCCTCATTAGTCCATCTGCTTTGTTCGTATCCACTTTGAGTATTCCCAACCAAGGTGTAATAAAGCTTCCCAAGTTCTTGATTTTGCACTGGCGCTGGCACCTCAATACCATTGATTGTGATGGTGCGTGGTTTTAGGCGGAATTTATAACTACCATTGGTAAAATCGGTAATTACCCATTTACCAGGCTCATCATTTAGGCTGTACCACTTTGATGAGAGCTTCTGATATTCAACACATTCACCAGATTCAACAGCCTTTATAGCTTCCCACCCGCTAATCAATTTGCTCATGCTGCCACCTTTACTACCTGACTTCTCAACAGGGTGATGAAGTCTTTTCCTAGTTTGAAATAAAGAGATAGAAACTCTGCATAAGCTTCCTGCATTGGTTTGTTCATCTGGCCAAATGCATTGATCTCCATGGTTTTGCTTCCCTTGCGCCAGTACTGGACTAGCGCTTGGTGACGAACATAATTTGCTTTACAGCCGGTGTTTAAGAGATGAACCTCAAACGGTACAGCCATTTCTGGATGGATCTGCTTTGTTGGTTTCGGTTGGTATGTCAGGTAATTCATTTAGATTTCTCCAGACTGGCCACACCTGGTCAGATGTGGCCATGCTCCTTATCCCATCAATTCCGCTTCACGCTTTTGCGCCGCCATGGTGATACGCTGTTTATCCTGGTCTGATAGATCCTCGAATGCTGGATCCATAAACTCTGCATTGATGTCATCTTGAGAACGTGCGGCTTCGATTCGTTTGATAACGGCATCCACGTAGGTGATAGATTCATCCACACCGGCAAACATGTCTTGCTGATCTTCTAGGAACTTCTTGCGAGCAGCGTAGTCATTCAGTACCTCGGCCATGTGATCTGTGGTCATCTTTGGCTTGTTCTCACGGATCGCCGGTGCAACTTTCTTTTCAAGATCCTCTAGGGTTTGAGCATCAGTGACCATGCGTTGCAAGCCATTCTTTACAGCCTGACTCTTGATAGCATCTACAGCTGGTGCTTCTTGTGTCTTAGATGCTTGTTCTGCAGCCTGTTCCATTTTCTCTTTCAGTTGATTAAACATCTGCAGTAAATAGTTGCGATGAGTATCGGTCAACATTTTGTCTACCAGAATGACTTCATGGCACTGGTTTAGTTCTTTGACTGATACAGCCTTATTTAACTGGATAATCCAAAACTTACGCTTATCCTCAGACTTGCCAGATGATTGAACAGAGTCAGCCTCAGATGTCTTTTCTACAACATCATTTGATGTTTCATTTTGGACATTTTCAGATTTTTGTTGGCTTAGTCTCTGCATAAAAAATTTAAGTTGCCCGCATAACTCTTCTTGCTGTTCGATACTTAATGCATCGTCATAAAATATTGCATCGTGCAACTTTGCTGATTCTTCTTCTGTATTACAGGCATTAACTTGAGCCTTGTACTTGTCAAACTTAGACTTAGTTGCGCGTTTCGGCTTTTCTTCTACAACATTTTTAGGTTCAGGCTTTTTTGCAGTTGCTTCCTCTGAATACTTTCTGTATTGAGCATTCAGTAATTTATCCAGTTCAGCTTTTTCTTTATCTGAATACTGCTCAATTTCAGCCGCCAGAGCATCCAATTCATCCAAAGTTTTTGCCTGCAGGATCTGCTTTTTGATAGGGGCTAAGTCCTGTTGAGTTGAAACCACTGAATTATCCGGTGTCACATCAATGATGCGGTCTTGTTCTTCTTCAGCACTACGCAAGCCCATCAATAATTCAGGAGCATATACACGGCCAAAGAATGAAGCGGCACGGTAGCGAAGCATCTGCTCAGGCATGGTCTGCCATTTCGATCCATTCTTCTGGTACCAACCTTCTTTCACGGCCATTTCCATGGTGATCTTAGAAGATTCAATACGCTCACCAGTTTCACGTTCAATGGCCCATGCAACACAGGTCAGATTCTTAACCGTGATTTTCTTGGTGATTGTTTGTTTTTGGCGATTTACCCAGTTAGTTTCCTGATACTCAACTTCGATTTCCCCCATATCCTGCAGGTCAAAACGCAGGGCAGAGAAACGACCACAACTATTGATCGCAGCCATGATGAACTGTGATGACCAAGCCGGACGACCTTCAATCAGGTAAAGGTTCTGCATCACCATCAATGGATCTGCATTCATACGGTTGGCCATGTTCAAGGCAATAATGCAGTTAGATAGACCATTTGGGTTTTCTTCATCGCGGTACTGCATATTGCCAAAGTTGTCTTTACCAACCTTTACTTTTAGCACTGCACGGTACTGTTCAGGCACCAGTGTTGAACTGGAAAGCATTTTTGCAATTCGTTGAGAAAGTTCAAAAGACTCAAGGTTTAAAAGACCAACAGAGTGAGCTTGTGGAGTAGCGATTTGAGTTTGCATGTTCATAATAAAATTCCTGAAAAATTGATTAGTTAAATTCGTTTTCTAAAGCTTGCTTGGTCATGAATGACGGCAGGAAGATTTCTTCCAGATCCGTTGAATAGCCGTGCCATTCATCAAGTAATAACGATTCGGCCAGTAAAGATTTGGATTTGTGATAGCGCATATCACCAACACTCAAAAACAGGTCGGATGCTTTGTACTGCTTCACATTGAATGGGATAGAACTCTCAGCAACCATCAATAGAAAGTCTGGTTTGCTTTCTGTTTTGTAGTACTGCTGGAAGCCTTCCCGATACATTGCTGCTGACAGGTCGTAGGCAAAGTCACCACACTTTTTAGAGAAAGCATGTGGACGTGCATCCGTAGTGGTTTTTAGATCAATGATCAGACCATTAGGAAATGCGGAACATGGAACAATGTGATAATCAGGACGCACACGCAGCTGAAGGTCATACACCGGATCGGTGAAGAAGATGCTTGCCTCAGCCATACCATAGTTGTTTTGCATATCTGCATAGACTGACAACTGCTTCAGGTTTTCAACGATGCGTAGTGCACCATCTACCTGTTCCTGGGTAACGAGAATTTTCCCGACATTTTCCTGTTCCCAAGCGACCGCTTCTTCTTTTCCTGCCTTGGTGCGTTTGTCGAATTTTGGTGCAATGACAAACTCATTTGCAAACTGGTCAGGCTCAAGAAATAAGGTGTGAGCCAAGGTGCCAAAGTCCATAGATGCTTTGGTTTCTTTCTCAACTTCCTTGGCAATGTTATTTGCATAGAAGTGAGCACCAGAGCGAAGCATGTCTTTTAATTGGCTGGAGCTGTATTCAGTGCGTGAGTGATATTCCTCGTTGCTCATCTGCTCAATCATGAATGCATTGGTAGCCGGGGCGATGATAGTGGTATTCATGGATTACCCTCCAAATATCCATTGGATGAAGCAGGTCACAATGAACCATAATACGGTAGCCAGTACGATGAAACGGCCAAAGTCTTTGACGTTTTCTTTGAAGATTTCAGCACGTGAAACGCGCTGTTCTTCTTCAGTCGGATGTTGATAAAGAATTTGAGTCGTTTGACTCTCGATACGTTTTTGTTTCATACTTATCTCGCTAAGTTAGCAAAGCACACATGATTTGACGGTCGGTGTGCTTTTTTATTGGGTACGAGGTTTAGTTTAGTAAACTAAACAAATCGAGTCAATTATTTTGTTTAGTAAAATGAACTTTTTTATTATTTTTTTCAAACTACTTTTTTAAAGGAATAAAAAAACCCACACTTGGTGGGTTGTTAATGCATACATATCTCTATTTTTGTTGCTGCTCTTTTTCAATATCTGCAGCTTTTTTTAGAAAGTCATTTTTTATCGACCACATTTCCTTTTTTAAATGAAATGATGGATTTAATTCTGAAATTACAACAAATAACCATTGCTTTCTCTCATCATTTTCCATGTAACTTGTTAGGTGTTCTGTTTTTGTATATGGCATCACTCCAAGTAAATCACCTTTTTTTATCAAATGATCATTCGTGAAATGTGTTGCTGTGTGGGCATAAAAAGGAGGCTCTCCGGGAACTTTTATCATAATTGGCTCTGATGGCCTCTTCATGTCTTGCATGGATATTGCAACTACTGGCTTATCTTTAATTATTGAGGTGTCCATGAATTTAGAGATCATCTCAAATGCGGCCTCATTATCTTTGAAATGCAAAATCTCCATTTTGTTTTTTTTATTTTTTTTCACGCTAAAGTAGATTTTAAGCACCCAGATCATGAATATGATGAATGCTACTCCAAAAATTGCTAACAAATATATTAGGATTTCCATGGAACTCACCACTTTTCTAGTGACGATACTTGCCAAATCCAACCAATAATTTGAAAGCACTGGCTTGTGGCTTCTTCAGCTGTTAGATGTATTTCTGGGAATTCATCAGAATTATCTGAAACAATACGAACCCCGCCAAAAGGGAGGTTATACAGCCTTTTGCAGTAAAACAGCCCACCAATACAAATCGCAAACATCTTTCCGTCTTTAATTGTTTTTCTACCCAGATCAACATGAATCGTATCGCCATCTTTTATGGTTGGACTCATTGAGTCACCAACAGCGGTAGCAGCAACCGCATTTTCTTTTGTGATAGATAGGTTTCTGAGTGTTGATTTAGACATGCGCAGTTTGCGTGTTTCATTAGCAATAGCATCGCTAATGGCTCCTGAACCACAAGCAAAAGCAAAATCCTTAAAGAATGGGATTTCAACTTCGTCATCATCTAATGGTGTGCTGCTATCCCATGGCTCAACTGGTGTGAACTCTGGAATCGAACTACCAGTCAAAAGCCAACTAGAAGTGGTTTTTAATGCCTGAGCTAGCTTAATTAGCCTCTCTCCAGTTGGAGCATTTACTCCACTAATCCAGTTGGTAACAGTTCCTTTGCTAGCTCCAGTGGCAGCCACTAGATCTTTGTGCTGCAACCCCAACTCACTCATGCGTTGAGCAATTCTGTCTGATGTTGTTTGCATAATAAAAGCCTTTTGTTTGTTTAAAATACTAAACAAAAAAATTGACATATTCCTAAACTTGTCGTTCAATAAACTGAACATTGTTGTTTAGGTAAATAAACATGACCGTTGATGACTTGCGGACTTTCTATAAAGCAAAAAGTGACGCCGAGCTCGCTCGAATTCTAGGTCGGGATCGATCAGTAATTAACTATTGGCGCAAGGGTATTCCGTTGAGAACCCAAGCGGTTTTTGAGATTTCAACCAAAGGAAAGCTCAAGGCCAACTTAAAAAGTATTAGTGCGTAGTAGGTGAATATGTCCGAAAAACTAACCGATAGCATCACATTTAAATGCACGTACGAAGAAAAGCGTGATTTAGAAGCGATTGCCAGATCAGAAAACAAGACTCTGTCTGAGCACATGAGAAGTTTAGGCATAGCGAATATCTCTGCAATTCGGGAACGTCTCCATTCTCTTAGTGTTCTCATGCGTTTGACCACAGATACCGTGGAAACGCCAATTTTTGAATTAACACCCGAACCACTTCAGAAACCGCAGGCACAAAAAAAGCTCAACTGTTGCGACCAGATGAGCCTTCTTGCCGTTCACTCAAAAAAGTAAACGAGGTAACTAACCAATGCCGAATTTAACACGAAATAAGGAGGCTGTGAAGAAATGAATACTGCACAAGTTATTCCATTTAAAAAGCCTTCACAGCCAAAACAAGAGGCTGGAAAAAACATGTATAGCGATAAGTTTGAGCAAGGCTATGTAATGTCTAGTCGCTTGTACCGGAAAGAGGTCTGGCCGTTCCTTAGTGATGCTGCTCGTAACGTCTATGCGGAGTTAGAAAACCGCATTAATGGCCATAACAAGGAGTCCGATTTTGTCAGTTATTCCCAGTTACAGGGGGGTGATATTCCTGGATCACGTAAGCTGAGCCGTGAAACCGTGCGGAATGGTATTGATGAGCTTCTAAAATTGAAGGTTGTTTCTATCTCTGGCACTGGTTCACGTGGTGTAAAAAAATATGTTTTAAACGAAATATCAATAAAAGGTCAGTTCACTAACAAGACCAGTTCGACTACCGAACCAGTTCGGAAAGTGAACCATACTAGTTCGACTACCGAACCAGTAACTAGTTCGGAAACCGAACACACAATAGATAGATCTATAGATTCTTTAGATAATAATGAGGATAACGCGCACAAAACTTTCATTCCTCAAAACCGTTCGATGCTGCAATTCATCGAATACCAACCACAGGACCAAAAGTTCTATTCGCTGAAAGAACTCCATTCCCTGTACTCAGTTCAAACCGATTTCATTGCCCAGGCAAAAGTCAGCTTTCCAAAACTCAATGATGACCAGATTTATGAGCAGATTAAAAAACTCGCTCAGTGGTCAGTTACAGCCGAAAAACGCTCAGCTCAAAAATGGATGACCACCTGGTTGAACTGGTTGGGCAATTTCGAGAAGAACCAGAGCAATCCAAAAGTAAAAACCACCACCACTGAAAAACCGAAAAAGGCATATCACCGTTTTGGCCAGGGAGTGATTAACCCATGAGTAATATTTCAAAATTCCAATCTGTATTTGATGTGAACTTCCCAGCAGAGATTGCAGATCAGGTGCTGGCACGTATGCAGATGCTCTACGGCGAAGCATTCGACAAGAAATTCGGTGAGATAGATCCAAAGCAATTGACGTTCACGACATGCACCGTTTTGAATGGTTTGAGTGAAGCGGATCTGCGCCGTGGTCTTGAGCGTATGAACACTGAAAAGTGGTGTCCATCACTTCCTGAGTTTCGTGGTTGGTGTGAACAAGCTGGTGACTGGTGGACAGCAGAGCAGGCATGGGCCAAAGCGTTGTTGTTTTCAAACAATCCAGAATCACCGATTACCAGGTTGGCCAAGTGTGTACTGGATGAAGTTCAGCACGTTCTCAAGGTTGAAGGGCAGAAAGCAGCACATGCCGCATTCCGGGATATCTACAACGATTACCTGGGCAAAGCCAAACAAGCCGGACGTAAGCAGGAGATGTGGGAAGCAGACAAGGCAATTGGTTTTGATGAGGATAAGGCTGAACGTGAGCGCAAAGGCATTCCGTGTCCACCAGAGTTAGTTGCTCAGTTACGTGGTGCTAAATCATTTAAGCGTGTGAGAGGTGCAGCATGAATGCAGTCATCACTCTCAGCAAGGTGAAAAACTCACTTATCGCATACGCACACAGCAAAGGCCGTCCAGAGTATTCACTTTATGCCATCCGCGACGTCTATGCAGCCATCCAAAGTGGCACAGACCATCCACTTAAAGATCTTGTTATTCGCATGAATGAGGTTGAAAAACCACAGGCCGAGGTTAAAAGGCCGCTAAAAGAGCTAATGGCCGAACGTGTGGCTAAACAGATTCCACTTCTCAAAAAATACCGTGAAAAAAATGGCACAGGATGCTGGTCAGTACTGGCCAGAAAAACCAAAGGAGTCGTAAGCCGGCAGCAGCTGTATAACGCCGTAAATTGCCGAACCACCATAAGTGAAAAGCGCTGGGAGAAAGTTGAGGCTGAAATTCTGAAAGATCTGGCGGAGGAATCATGACAGGACTACGTTGGAGTGAAGATCAGCTAAAAGCACATCTAAATGCGCACAGAAATAAGGCTAGATTGACGCAGGAGCGTCTTAAACAAGAAAACCATGCAAAGGTACATCAAGCCAAAAAGAAAGCCGTAAACATCAATTCAGAGCGAAATGAGGACACGGCAGAAAATCAGGTTTTGCATTGTGAGATTGCAGCGACACCGCCAAGCGTTAATCACTACTGGGAGAGAACCGGCAGAGGGATGAAGTTATCTGACAAGGCACGAAACTTTCACGCCGTTGTCATCGCATTAATTCCGGCATTAAGACTCACTTCACGTCTAAAAATGGAGGTGACATTTCATTTCCCAACACACCAGAAACGGGACATCGACAACCATCTGAAAGCAACAATCGACAGTTTGGTGAAGTGTGGATTTTGTGAGGACGATGAGCAGTTCGATGAGCTTCATGTGAAGCGGGGCAATGTCATTAAAGGCGGATTGATCAGGCTAAAAGTCTGGGAAATTGGCTGAATTTTGATGTGCTTATTTAATAAAAATTAAAGGGGGATTCATGGAGAGTCTGGTTGATTTGATAGCCGTTACAAACAATCCTCGCGCGCGCGCGCGTTTTCTTAACACTGAAGCCAAAAAGAAAGTGAAAGAGTTCCGCGTGAAGATGCGTGGATACAAGCGACCAGACTTCAACCGCATGATTCTCGACCTGTGCAAACTGGGCTGGACACACGAAAAGATTGCGTTTGTTTTGCCCGTAGCGAATGCCTCCACTGTGTCCGAGTGGGCACGTGGTGGAAAACCGAATTATGAGAATGGAGATGCTTTTGTGATGTTGTGGCAGATCGAAACCGGCATAGAGCGAGTGCCACGTGAAGGAGAGCAGCTGTCATACCAGTACACGGTAGGGCAGTTGGATATTTTTGCTGACGGCGGTCTATGTGACCAGGTGATTGATGAGTTGGATCAGGAGATTGGGAAATGAGTTTTAAGCGCCAGATTGTTTATAAAACCAATGACAGAATATATGTAGATGTAAATAGAATGAATAGACTGCTAGGGTTTATGTTTTCTGCAGTTTGGTTCAATATCGAATCCAATTATCAGCCTGCTAAAGTTTTGTTGGCAACAGATAATGTTGTCATGGCTCAATTAAAATGCGGAAAGGTTGGGAAATGGGATACGTGTTTTGTAAAGCCTGTACTTATGGCAAAGCGGCCTTACTTTTACATTATTCATCCTGACTATGTAGATGATGGATATGGGGTAATACGGAAGCTAAAAAAGCTTCATTGGTCTATAAAATTACAGGCGATAGTAATTTTTATTGCTCTTATTTGCTGTCTGATATGGTGGCTATGATGCCACCTGATTACACCCATATTGAGAACGATGGCACGCCGTGGAAAGAATACAACGGCGATTGGTTCTACTGGATTGATCGCTGGGGTTGGTGTCCGTATGTTGGGCCTAAATCATCTAGTTTTTTTAATAAGTTTAGGTAATCTGCACAATAAAGAAACATTGATTCTATGCTGCAAAATATACACAGCAAAGCAGTACGCTTTTAACTCAACACTAGCCCTAATCAAAACGATTGGGGCTTTTTTATGGCTACTACTACTCGAAAAACACGAACACCAGGTGCAACAGAGCCAGCACCAGAAGTCAAAACAACTGCACAGCAAGCGGATGAAGCGCTAGATGCAATTCTAGGTACACAAAGCACAGATCAACAGCCTGAGGCGATTGCTATCGAACAGTTTGATGCTGTGGCTGAGGAAAACATCAAGCTTAAAGAAGAACTAGCTGTGCTGAAAAAACAGCTTGGCCAAAAGAATGAACAAGCAGCAGCTGCGAATTCAGATATCAAACATGCCGTCTTTAAACGTCCAGTCTTAACCGATAAAGGCTGGGATGCGCCAAAGGAGTAATCAATATGTGTGGTGGTCCTAAAGTGGTTCAGCAAGATCCAGAAGCAGATGCAAAGAAAGCAGCGGATAAGGCGGCGGCAGAAGCCAATGCAGCGAAAGCGGCTCGCCGTGGTGCCAATGCTTCAAGTGTTCTTGCATCTGGAATCAACAGCAATAAAACAACCTTGGGCGGTGGCTAATGGACAATAACGCTCAGAAACTTTGTGCACGTCTGGGGCAACTTAAAGCGGCTCGCTCAACCTATGAAGCACATTGGGCTGAGTGTTACCGCTACGGCGCACCAGAGCGTCAGCAAAACTTCTCATCCACATCCGGATCAAAGGAACAGCGTGAAACTGAGCGTGCTGATCTGTACGACTCAACAGCAGCAGATTCTATTCAGATTCTCGTTTCCATGATCATGAACGGCGTAACACCATCAAATGCCATCTGGTTCAAAGCACAGCCTGATGGTATCGATGATCTGTCTGTACTGACTGATGGTGAGCGTTGGCTTGAGGATGTATGCCAGTTCATGTGGCGCAATATTCACGCCTCAAACTTCGATAGCGAAAGCTTTGAAACAGTCACGGATATTGTGACGGCTGGATGGGGTGTGCTGTATACCGATATTGACCGTAAAGCCGGTGGTGGTTACGTCTTTGAGTCCTGGCATATCGGGAACTGTTTCATTGGTTCAACGCGTGCGGATGGCCTGATTGATACGATCTACCGTGAGCACGAAATGACGGCTGAAGCCATGATAAATACCTATGGTGAGGATAACTGTCATTACTCGGTTGTAGAGAATGCCAAACATTCACCCGACACCAAATACAAGCTATTGCACGTCATTCAGCCGCGTAAACAGGTCGGTGCTGGGCAGATCAACAAGGCTATGCCGTTTGCCTCATATCACATCGATGTGAGCAATAAGCACATGCTGAAAGAGTCCGGCTATCACGAGTTCCCATGTTCTGTGCCACGTTTACGCCGTTTGCCTAATTCGGTGTATGGCAATGGCCAGATGTCGATTGCTTTGCCTGATGCTAAGACAGCAAATGAGCTGATGAAGAACACCGTACGTTCTGCAGATTTGCAGCTTGGCGGCCTGTGGATTGCCGAAGATGACGGCGTACTCAATCCGCATACCGTGCGTATTGGTCCGCGTAAGGTCATTGTGGCCAACAGTGTTGATTCAATGAAGCGTCTGGATGATGGCACTAACTTCCAGATCGCAGATTACCTGCTCACCAATATTCAAGGCGGTATCCGTCGCAAGCTGATGGCCGACCAGTTGCCACCAATTGGCACACAGCAGATGACAGCAACCGAGATCCACACACGTGTCGAGATGATCCGGCAGATGCTAGGGCCGATGTATGGCCGTCTGCAAACTGAATACCTGCAATCAATTTTAGACCGCTGCTTTGGTCTTGCATTGCGCTCCGGTGTTTTGGGGCAACCACCAGAGGAACTTTGGGGGCGCAATCTTTCTTTTAAATTCGTGTCGCCCATGGCTCGTTCTCAGCGCATGGAAGAAGTCACAGCAACTGAGCAATTCGTTATGAGTCTTGCGAACTTTGCACAGATTGACCAATCCATCCTGGACAACGTGGACTTTGATGCCGTGGCAGTGCTTACCGGTAATGGCCGTGGTGT
>JACCEE012567845.1_pt1 | contig 14916 bp, 11 predicted proteins | sample 7449931 | NCBI WGS metagenome assembly JACCEE01 (sample SAMN15323457, study PRJNA562643) | freshwater metagenome | isolation source: river surface water | place: USA:Blue River Watershed | collected 2017-08-19 | reverse complement strand
GCCCAGCCGCCCGCCGGCGGCCGCCAGCGCCGGCGCGGCCAGCGCCACCAGCAGCCCGCCCGTCAGCCACAGCACGCGGTTGCGGGTGGGCACGAGCGGCACCAGCAGGCCGACCAGGCCGACCAGCAGCGCCGCGATGAAGTCGGCCGCCCGCACCGGCACCAGCCAGGCGTGGTCGAGCGCGGCGCCCAGCAGTTCGGCATGCACGCTGACGCCGGGCGCATTGGGGTGGAAGGGCGTGCTGGCGCTGTCGCCGATGCCGAGCGCGCTGGAGCCGACGATGACGATGGCGCCGTCGAGCGCCAGCGCGCTGCGCTGGTCGTCGAGCAGGCTGGCGGCGCTGATGGCCGGCCAGGCCGTGTGCGGGCGCCAGTAGGGAATGGGCAGGTAGCCCGGCTCGTCGAGCGCGAAACGCAGGTTGCCGCGCTCGAGCCACTGCGCCGGGCCGAACGGGAAGGCGCCGCTGCGCCGGGTCCAGCCGGCGTCGGGCTGCAGCGCCTGGGCGGCGGCCAGCGCGAGTTGCGGGTAGCGCTGGCCGTCGAGGCACAGCACGGCCGGCACGCGACGCAGGCGGCCATCCGGGTCCGGGGTGGCCGCCAGGTGGCCGACCAGTGGCGGCTGCAGGCTGGGGGCGACGCCCAGGTAGCCGGTGAGCGGCTCGTGCAGGGAACAGAAGTCCGGCGCCGCCGCGCTGGCACGCCACTGGCCCAGGCGGGGCGGCTCCTTGACCGAGGGGTCGAGCACGGGGACCTGGCCCCAGATCACGTCATGGCGGTCGCCGGCGAACAGCGCCTGGATCTGCTCGTCGCCGGCGGCCCGGTCAACGAAGAAGCTGTCCCAGACCTGCAGCTTCGCGCCGCGCTCGCGCAGCTGGAGCATGAGCTGGGCAATGACGGCACGCGGCCAGGGCCAGGGGCCGATCTCGGCCAGGCTGCGTTCGTCGATATCGACGATGACGACCTGCTGCGGCGCGGCCAGTGCCGGCAGGCGGCGGGCCAGCAGGTCCTGGATCTGGGCGTCGGTCCAGCTGGCGAAGCGCGCGTGCGCCAGCAGCGCGGCGGCCAGCATCGCCAGCGCCAGCAGGGCGAGGCGGTGCGGCGCGCGCCAGGGCAGGCTCAACGCGCGTTCCACAAGGTAACGCCCTGGAAGGTGCCCTGCCCGACTTCCTTGGAGAACAGGTAGCCGGCCTGCTGGCCGTCGCGCGTCAGGGCGCCGGCGACGCGCTGCGCGGCGTTGCCGCCCCAGAACACGCCTTCGTCGTTGACCTTGCCGTTGACGGCAAAACCGACCGGCCCGGTGACGGCATGGGCCACCGTGCCGCTGGCGCTGAAGGTGGAGCGGTCGAAGTCCACGCCCAGGCGCGCCGATTGCAGCCGTGCCGCGCTGACGCCGCCGGGCTGCACGAAGACGGCTTCGCCCGCCGCGAGATCGAACTGCGTCACGCCACCCAGGCCGCGGTCGAGTGCGCCGGAGGGGTTGCTGCGCCAGAGCGCGTACTGGCCGAGCTCGCCGACGGTGACATGGCGACCCGTCTTGGCGTCGGCGTAGTTGACCAGCAGCTGCATGGGCAGGCTGTCGGCGTTGCTGAAGCGGCCCCAGACCAGGTGGCTGGACAAGCTGCCCGACATCTTCGATTCGCCGCCCTGCAGGACGGCCAGGTTGATCGCTTCGTCAGGGACGGCGGCGCGCCCGTTGAGGCTGCCGAACACCTCGGCCGGGGCGCCCGCCACGAAGACGACGCCGGACGGCACCGGCGAGGTACCGCGACCGGCGGCATTCAGGCCCGCAAGGCGGATGCCGAACAGGCGCTCGACTTCATCCAGCGTGATGGCGCGGCGCTCGATCTGGCCGGAGGCCTGGACGCTGATGTACTGGCCGGCATCGGAAGCCGAGAGCGTCGCCAGCGGCTTGCAATTGCCGGCTTGGGCGCAGCCCTTGTCGCCGGGCAGCACGACGATCATGCCCTCGTGGACAAAGGTTTCCGTGGACCCGGCGCCCACCTTGGCCAGGAAGTCGGTGCCGCGCACGCCGATCGCCGCCACCGGGGTGTTGAGGCGGTAGCGCTCGGGCTGCAGCCTGGCCGCGTCGCCCGAGATCTGGCGCATGGCGCCGCGCACGAGTTCGAGTTCGAGCCGGGTGTCGGTGCCGGCGGGATCGACGCGGTAGCGGTGGATGACGAGCTCGGAGTCGGCGCGCAGTGACACCCGGCCGGCGTCGGAGAAGACCAGGATGGCCAGCGCATCCTTTCCAGTGATAATACGGTCGCCTGTGGCCAGTGCAGAGCCCAGGCGTATGGGCTCGGCAAGACCTGCCGCGTTGATGCGGGTGGCCTCACCGACCGCCAGGGCGACCCGTGCCACGGACTCGGGCGCCGCCTTGACCGTCGCGGCGGCCAGCATCAACAGAAGAATGACAGTTTTGAGGCATGAACGCAGCATTTCCGGCTCCAGCGGTCCCGATCGACCTGAACGCTGATTTTAACAACAAGGTGCGCAAAGGCCCGGGTTGATGCCTGTCTCCAGCCTGGCGCTCAAGCAATGCGCCTTTTTCATGAATGCGCCGGAGGCGTTGCTGCAGCAGGCCGCGCAGCGGCTGGAGATCGTGCAGCTGAAGCGGCGCGAGGTGCTGCTGACGAACGACCAGCCCTTCAATGGCCTGGGGCTGGTGCTGCAGGGCAGGTTGCAGGCCATCGACTACACCATAGACGGGCGCGAGGTGGCGCTCAGCACGATCGAGTCGGGGGGCATGTTCGGCCAGGCCAGCCTGCTGGCCCCGCGCCCGGTGGAGCTGACCTGGGTGGCGCCGAGCCCGACGACGCTGGCCGTCATGGCCCAGGCTGACGCGCTGGCGCTGGTCGAGGACCCGCTGATGAGCCTGCGGCTGGCGCGCGACCTGGGGCAGCAGGTCTGCGATTCGATCGGCTGGCAGAAGATCCTGTCGGTGCATCCGGTGAGTGCCCGCATCTGTTCCTGGCTGCTGTGGCATTTCGGCAACGGCAGCCAGGCCGTGTTCCCGACCCACGCCGAACTGGCCTGGCGCCTGAGCACGACCCGCGAGTCGGTGACGCGCACGCTGCAGCGCCTGCTGGCCGACGCGGTGCTGCGGCGCGAGAGCGAGTTCTGGTATCTGGCCAACCGGGAGGGCTTGCGCCTGCTGGCCCAGGGCGAGGGCCGGACCGCATGACTGCGGCAGCGAACGACGAAGCGCTGTGGCCCCTGGAGGCCTGGCGCGGCCTGGCCGCCTGGCTGGTGGTCTATGCCCATGTCTATCCGCTGGCCGGCGTGGACTGGCCGCTGTTGCGCTTTGCCTACACCGGGGTGGACCTGTTCTTCGCGCTGAGCGGCTTCGTCTTCGCGCCGTACTTCTTCGAGCGGCGGCCGCAGCTGGCAGCGTATGCGGTGCGGCGCCTGTTCCGCATCTACCCGGCGTATGCCGTGGCGCTGCTGATCTACGTGGCCTTGAAGTGGCAGGCCGGCGGCGCGCTGGACTACCTGTGGCAGCACGCGCTGTTTGCGCACCTGCAGAGCCGGGAGATGGCGTTCTACTACAACCCGGCGTTCTGGAGCCTGCCGGCCGAGCTGGAGTTCTATCTGGCCTTGCCGCTGCTGGCGGCCTGGACACGCGGCGGCCGCTGGCGGGTGCCGATGCTGCTGGCGGCCGCGCTGCTGCTGCGGATGGCGCTGGGACAGGCCAGCGCGCCCTCGCGCCAGGGGGCGGTTTTCATCTGGCTGCACCATCTGCCCGGCATGGGCGTGGAATTCATGTTCGGCGTGCTGGCCTGGCGCCTGGCCGGACGGGTCAGGGGTTGGCAGCGCACGGCGCTGGTGCTGGGCGGACTGGTGGGCTGGCTGTGCCTGGCCGCGCTGTTTGCCCGCTGGGGCGACGCGGGGCTGGACGCCAGCCTGATGCGCGGCCAGATCAGCTGGCTGGCGGCGCTGTGCTTTGCCGCCATGCTGGCGGGCAGCGCCCACGCCGGCGCGCAGGCACCGCCGCGCCTGGTCTGGCTGGCGCAATGGGCCGGCAAGCTGAGCTACGGCACCTACTTGCTGCACATGGCCGCGCTGATGCTGGTGGCGGGTCATGCCCAAGCCCTGGGTGGCGGCGCTGCCGCCGGCCTGGTCTGTGCCATGACGCTGGCCGGCGCCTGGGCCCTGCACCTCTGCTGGGAGGAGCCGTGGCGCCGGCTGGGGCGGCGCTGGGCCAGGCGGCTGCAGACGGCTCAGTAAACGTCGGTGTCGCCGGGCTGGAAGAGCGGCGCGGGCCAGTCCAGGTGCCAGTCCTGGACCCGGATTTCGATGGCCACGATGGGCGTGGTGACCGGCTGGGGCAGCGGCAGCCAGGTCCGGAGAGTTGGCACGGTGCCTGTGTCGGCCGCCATGGCGCGCGACAGCGCCGCGAGCACGGCTGGCGCTTCAGCCGGATCTGGCAGCAGGGCATCGACGACGCACTCGGTGCCGTCCGGCAGCGTGCGCGTGACCAGCCAGCCCGCTTCGCGCCACCAGTGGCGGCAGGCCCAGAGCCGGTAGCCGTGCTGCGGGTGGTCGCGGTAGCGCCAGGCGAGGTAGTCGGCCGTGCGCGCCACCAGCGGCCCCGGCTGCAGCGGCCCGCAGCGCGACCAGATACGGTCCACTGGGGCCGCCGTCCAGTCCGCCGGCGCCACGCGCCAGGGCTGGAACCCGCGCGAGCGCCCGCCAGCCGCTGCCAGCGTGGACTCGCGCACGTCGTAGAAGCGGCGGTAGAAACCGAGGCGCTCGCCGAGCTTGAACGGGCGGGTACCCGGGAAACCGTAGGCCAGCACGCCGGGGAAGCGCGCCTGCAGTCGCAGGCGCAGCGCCTCGAACAGGCGCGGGTAGGTGGCCTGCTGGCCGAGACCGCCGCGGGCGTCGGGCAGCACCATGATGTCGCAGACCTGGGCCAGCGGCAAGGTGCTGCCCCGAAAGCTGCCAGCGAAGACCGTGGCGCCGGCGTGGCCCACCAGTCGTCCCTGTGCGTCGCGCGCGACCAGGTTCAGCGATCCGAGCCGCGGGCCTTGCTGGTACTTCCAGCGCCACTGCGCCGGCGTGACGGGATGGCCGAACACGGCGCTGAACAGCTCGCAGGCCTGGGGTATGGATTCGGCGGGCAGTTCGAGGATGTCGGGCGGCGTATTCATGGGTGATTGCCCCCCGAGGAGAGGGCACGCAAGGGTTGCGTGATGCGCCAGGAGCGCGAGCGCGTCATCATGTCGATCTGCTGCTGCAGGAACTGGTTGGCGCGTTCGAGCTCGCCGCGCCGGGCCTGTTCCGCCAGCAGCTGTTCGGAGTTGGCCTGGAGTTGTGCCCGCTGTGCCTCGTGGCGGGCCTGCAGCTGGTCGAGTTCCAGCGCGTGCCAGGCCAGGCTGCGCGCGAGCTCGTCCGGCCTGGCTTGCGCGACGCTGCGCTCCAGCAGCAGCTGATGCCAGCGCTGCCAGTGGTTGGGATGCGCCGGGTCGCTGATGCCCGACTGGCCGTGCACCTGACGGTACGACGCCGTCACGCCCGGGCAGTGGACGAAGTGGCCGCTGGCGGCCAGCTCGCGCCAGAACTGCCAGTCTTCCATGACGGGAAGCGATTCGTCGAACTGCAGGCCGGCGCCCCTGGCGCGGTCGAGCCGGAACAGCACGGCATGGATGGGCAGGAAGTTGATGGCCTGCAGCCGGTGTGCCGACCAGGGCAGGTCGTAGTTGCGCAGGAGTTCGCCGTTCGCGCCCTCGACACGCACGCCGCTGTAGGCGGCTGCCGCCTGGGGCTGGGCAGCGAGCGCGGTGACGAGCTTCTCGATGTGGCCGGGCCCGATCAGGTCGTCATCGTCCAGGAACAGGGCGTACTGCCCGCTGGCCGCCTGCATGGCCAGGTTGGCGGCACGGGATCGGTCGCAGGCCTGTGGCGGTCCGCCCTGATCGAGTCCGGGCTGGACCAGGCGCACGGCCATCCAGTGCGGCGACTGCGGGACGGGGCTGTGCGGCCGACCGCTGGCGTTGAGGACGACGACCTCGAGGTTGGCATAGGTCTGGGCCGCGATGCTGGCAATCGCATCGGACAGATGGGGACGGTCCATGCTGCGCACCAGCACGCTGACCAGCGGCAGCTGCGCGGGGCTGTTGGCGACTTGCTGGCGGCTGCGCACCAGGGGCCACCAGGGCAAGGCGGCAGCGGCGCCCTGCTCGCGCAGCTCGGCGGGATCGACCAGGAAGAAGGCCTCGGCCGCAGTGCAAGCGCTCCCGAGACCGAAGGCGCGCAGGCTGGCCAGCGCACGGAGGTTGGATTCGTAGGGCTGCAGCACCTCCTGCGAGCTGAATTCGCGCGCCGCGCGCCACTTGCGTTCGGCCACCGCGCTGATATCGACGCGCACGTTCGGGTGCATGGGGGCGCCGACCTCGTAGAACAGCAGGCTGGGCGGCTCGGCGCTGCGCTGCGCGGCGGCCAGGCCGGCCAGCGCGAGGGCCTGGTGGTCGGGGTGGGGTTCGGACAGCGCGGGCAGCAGCAGCAGTTGCGGCCGCTGCGCGTCGAGCGCGGCCACCAGGTGGGCGATCAGCGGCTCGCTGTAGCGCACGCCACGGTCGGGCCAGTCGAGGAAGGTCGGCGCGCTCAGGCCCAGCAGTTCGGCGGCGCGGCACGACTCCCGTACCCGGACCTCCGCCATGCCGGCGCTGGTGTCTCCGCTGGCGCATTCGCCCCGCGTGAGGATGAGAACCTCGACCGCACTGCCGCGTCCAGCCAGCAGCGCGAGCAGGCCGCCGGCGCCGAACACCTCGTCATCGGGATGCGGCGCCACGCAGAGCACGCGCGGGTAGTCCGCGAGCGCGAGGGTTTTATGCGGGTAGTAGAGGTTTTCGGTTTGACGTTCTAGCATGGTTCAGCTGGCGCATTCAGCGGCTCTTACATGGGCTTGCAAGAATACCCAATACTTGGCGCCTAAAAAAGCTTTATTGCACCCAGCCGGCAAAACGCTAAAATCAGAGGCTTTTTGCCTTATGCGCGCCCCCGCGCTCCATTACAGGACACCACCTTGCTGCGCCGCTTTTACCACGCCCTGCCACTGTCACCTGGCCTGCGCCACCGCATTGGCCAGTGGCGCAAGAGATGGTTGCGTCGCAACCTGAGCCAGCCCGAAGCCGCCCTGATCTCTGGTGCGTCCGGGCCGGACTCGCGCCTGGAGCCGGCCGTGCCCGGCATGCGCGACTACCTGTTCTTCAGCGTGATCGACTGGCACTTCCGCCACCAGCGCCCCCAGCAGCTGGCGCTGGCGACCGCCCGCAGCGGCAGGCGAGTATTCTATGTGTCGGTCAATTTCGTCGAGGGCGAGCAGACCGGCCTGGCGCTCGAGAAACTGGCGCCAGACCTGCCGCTCTACCAGATCCTGCTGCGGGTGCGCGGTCCGCTGAACGTGTACCAGATGACGCCTTCGCCCGAGCAGCTGCGCCAGCTCAAGGGCAGCCTGCGCGACCTGTGGTGCGCGGCCGGCATCGAATCTGCCATCAGCGTGATCCAGCATCCGTTCTGGCAGGCGCTGGGCAGCGCCTTTCCGGCTGGCCGCACGGTCTATGACTGCATGGACCACCACGCGGGCTTCTCGAACACGGCGACCGAGCATGCGGAAGTCGAACGACAGCTGCTGGCTTACTCGGACTTGACGGTCGTGACCTCTGACTACCTGGAGGCCTTTGCGCGCCCGCTCGCGCGGCGGGTCGCCATGATACGCAACGCCGGTGACTACGCACACTTCAACCAGGCCGTCGCCCTGCGCGGGGACAGCGCGGAGGCATCGCCCAGGCGGGTGATCGGTTACTACGGCGCGATCGCCGAATGGTTCGATGTCGAGCTGATGGATGAACTGGCGCAGCGCTTCGCGGATTGCGAGTTCGTGCTGATCGGAGACGACAGCGCCGGCGTGGGACGGGCGCTGCGTCACCACAGGCATGTGAAGATGCTGGGGGAGAAGCCCTACAGCGAACTGCCCGAACAGCTGGCCAGGTTCGACGTCTGCCTGATTCCGTTCCGCATCAACGAGCTGACGCTGGCGACCAATCCGGTCAAGGTGTACGAGTACCTCAGTGCCGGCAAGGCGGTCGTGAGCACGGACCTGCCGGAACTGCGCCAGTTCGGTGATCTGGTCTATCGCGCCACGGGCGTCGAGGCCTTTGTCGCGGCAGTACGGCAGGCCCTGGACGAGCCTGCCCAGCCCCAGGCGCAAGCAGCGCTGCAGGGACGGCGCATGGCCTTCGCGCGCGAGCAGACCTGGGGGCACCGGGCGGACATGTTCATCGGGACGGCCGAGGACGTTTCGGACGAGCCCAGCGTCAGCGTGGTGGTGGTGAGCTACAACCAGTGGCATCTGACCGAGCGTTGCCTGCAGAGCCTGGAGGCGCACAGCGACGGCGTGCCGCTGCAGGTGATCGTGGTGGACAACGCATCGCGTGACGAGGCGCCGGAAGGTCTGCGCGCCTGGGCTGCCGAGGCGCCAGAACGCCGGCTGGCGGTACTGAATACCGAAAACCTGGGTTTCGGCGGCGGCGTCAACGCGGGCATGGCGCATGCCACGGGCGACTATGTGGTGGTGCTCAACAACGACACCATCGTCAGCCGTGGCTGGGCGCGCGGCCTGCGCCGGCATTTCGAGCGCAACCCCAAGCTGGGACTGATCTGCCCGATCACCAACAACATCGGCAACGAGGCACAGGTGGCGTTGCACGGCAGGACTCCCGATGAAGTGTTCGCGTCTGCCAAGCACTATGCACTGGGCAGGACGGCCGAACTGCTGCCGCTGTCCTGCGCGGCCTTCTTCTGCGTGATGATGCCGCGGACCGTCTGGCAGCGCGTCGGCGTGATGGACGAACGCTTCTTCCCAGGCTATTTCGAGGACGACGACTACTGCCTGCGGGTGCGCGAACTGGGTCTGGAGATCGGCTGTGCCGAGGACGTCTTCGTCTATCACGAGTTGTCGGCCACTTTCGACCAGGAAGGTCAAGTGCGGCGCCAGGCGATCTTCGATCGGAACAAGAAGTTGTTCGAGGAGAAATGGGGTGCCTGGAAGCCCCATACCTACCGGCCCGAGAGCCTGCCACGGTAAAAACGAGCAAACCATGAGCAAAAAGAATCTGATGGTGGTCATTGGCACAAGGCCGGAAGCCATCAAACTGGCACCTGTAGTACAGGCGATCGAGCGCAGCGACTGGGCGCGCTGCACGCTGGTGCTGACCGGTCAGCACCGCGACCTGGTGCAACCGATCGTTGACCACTTCGGCCTGAACGTCACGCACGACCTGCGTGCGATGCAGCCCAACCAGTCGCTGGCCCGGGTGACCGCGCGTATCTTGCAGGGCGTGGACGAGCTGCTCGCAGAGGAACAGCCCGATGCCGTATTCGGCCAGGGCGACACGGTCAGTGTGCTGGCCGCGAGCCTGGCCTGCTTCTTCAGGCGCATCCCGTTCGCGCATGTGGAGGCCGGTCTGCGCACGGGCAACCCGCAGCTGCCCTTCCCGGAGGAGATGAACCGTGTGCTGACAGCGCGCATGTCCACCTGGCACTTCGCGCCCACCGATGTGGCGCGCGACAACCTGCTGGCCGAGGACTACGACCCGGCGGCGATATGGGTCACGGGCAATACCGTGATCGATGCGCTGCAGTGCGTGCTCCAGCAGCCGCCGCCGGCAGAGCTGCCGCTGCGGCAGGGCCGTGAGTTCATCCTGGTGACGGCGCACCGACGCGAGAACCACGGCGAGGCGATGGGACGCATCTGTGCGGCCATCCAGGCACTGGCCGCCAGTCATCCCGAACTGGACTTCGTGTTCCCGGTACACCCGAACCCGGCGGTACGTGCGACCACCCACCAGATGTTGAGCGACCTGGACAACGTGCGCCTGATCGAGCCGGCCGACTATCCAGTGTTCTGCTGGCTGATGAAGCGTGCCCGGCTGATCCTGTGCGACTCTGGCGGCGTGCAGGAGGAGGCACCCGCGCTGGGCAAGCCGGTGCTGGTGCTGCGCGAAGAGACCGAGCGCCCCGAAGCCGTGAGCCTGGGTGCCAACCAGCTGGTCGGCACCCAGACGCGGCACATCATCGAGTCGGTCGAGGCCTTGCTGGCCAATGCCGGGCTCTACGAGCGCATGGCAAGCGCCGGCTCGCCCTATGGCGACGGCCAGGCGTCCAGGCGCATCATCGACGTCGTACGCACCACCCTGTGCGGCGCGGACTGAGAGATGCCTTCCTCTCGCCTGCTCTACCTGTCGCCTGTGGAGCTCGACAGTTTCGCCCAACGTCCGCATCACTTCGTGCACTGGTTCCATGAGCGCCACGATGCCGAGGTGCTGTGGCTGAACCCCTATCCGGCCCGGCTGCCACGCTGGGGCGATATCGCCCGCTTCAGGAAGAACTACCGGCCACGGGGACTGGGGCCGGCCTGGGCAGACGCCCCGTGGCTGCAGCGGCTGCGCCTGCCAGCCCTGCCGCTGGAGCCGCTGCCAGCCGGGCGATGGATCAACCGCTGGCTCTGGCGGCAGGCCCTGGAGCGGATCGATCGCTTCGTCGATGCGCGCACCACGCTGGTGTTCGGCAAGCCCTGTGCGCTGGCGCTGCTGCTGGCGGACCGCTACCCGAGGCAGGTCAAGGTCTTCGACGTCATGGACAACGTGCCGGCCTTCTCCAGCGGGCGCTCGCAACGCTGGTTGCGCCAGGCGGAGGACGGACTGGCCGGGCGCGTCGATCTGCTGCTGACCTCATCGACGGCGCTGAAGGAAAAGTTCTCCAGCGCAGGCAGGCAGGCGCTGTGCATCCGCAACGGCCTGACGCTGCCGGCAGGCGCGGGCGCCTTGCCGAGGCCGCTACCGGCTGACGGCAAGCTGGTGTTCGGCTACGTCGGGACCATCGCCTCGTGGTTCGACTGGGATGCCGTGGTGGCGCTGGCGCAATCCCACCCGGATGCCGTGGTGCGCCTGATCGGCCCGGTCGAGCATCCGCGTGACAACCTGCCGGCGAACGTCGAGCTGCTGCCGGCCATCCCCCAGCATGAGGTCTATGCGACCCTGCGCAGCTTCTCGGTCGGCCTGATACCGTTCAAGCTCGACGGCGTGACAGACTACGTCGATCCGGTCAAGTACTACGAGTACCGGGCCATGGGGCTGCCGGTGCTGAGCACGCGTTTCGGCGAGATGCGCCTGCGGGGGGCCGGCGATCAGGTGCTGTTCTTCGAGGACCTGGAGCACGATACCGATTGGACTGCCTTGAAGCTGGCAGCGGCGGACCCCGCCGCCGTACAGATGTTCATCGAACACCACCTCTGGAACCGGAAGTTCGACGCGTTGACCAGCTTGGTCAATCGATAGCCGAACTCACGTTCATTGCTGCAGGCATCGATTCATGCAGCAGACCCTGCCAATACGGCCAGGATTTGCTTGCGCTCGACACCATCGGCTGTGATGGGCCAGGCCGGGGTCTGGATGACTTGAATGCTCTTGACGTCGAATCCATCGAACGTCTGCTCATCGATTTGCACCAGATGTCCCGGTGAAAGCGGATGAGCCTCGCGATAAGGAGCGAGCACCACGACATGTCCGGAAACGCGTCTGGCCACGTTGGACAAGAAGGAAGCCGGATCCTCCATATGCTCGATGACGTTCGAGCAATAAGCAATATCCCAGGTCTTTTCCGGCGGCAAATTCTCTATGGTTGAATGAATGAATTCAAGCAGCGGGTAGCCAAGCTCGATGAAGGATTTTCTGTCATCGACTATATCGAGCACATCCACCTTGAGCTTCGGACCAAGAAAGTGTGACCTGTGCATTTGCGAGAGCAGACCTGCAGAGGCCCCGAACGCCGGACCGATGTCGAGAAACCGGATTTCACCCATCCGAGGATAGGTCGAGAAAATCTTCTCCAACGTTGGGTAGGCATCGATCAGAAAGCGCAGTGCCTGCGGATTATTGCACTCAAGCGCATACTCACCGATTCGAGGATCAGCGCCCGCACTCTTCAACAACAACTGCTCATGTATTTTGCCGAGAATACGCGGGGGAAGGCGGCCAAGAAAAAATAGCGCCAGACGAGAAATCAATGATTCAAGCATGAATATTTCATTTTGTTGATTGAACATCCAGCGGAGTGGAAATCCACTTCGGATTCAAAATCCACGCTCCTTGTTCTGGGCCATCATGATGCAGGTTTATTGTAGCAGCAGGGTCCGACATGGCATATCCATGCATGCCGCGCTCGCAAAAAAGATAAACGCCGACCCGATAGATTCCCTTGTTGAGATTCAAACGATCAAGCGTGATTCGAAGAGATCCTGCACCACTGGGTGAGCGCGACAACATGTCGCCACCTTGATGTGAAAAACAAGAGCCTAGTATCTTGCCGGATTCACTGGAAATGACGAGTGCTGCCGTCGGCGGAGGCAACCCAGGATCGGAGGTGTAGTCGATTTCCACACATAATTCAGATCTCATGGAGAGTCCGTGCAAATCCACGCCTTCACGACCATCCAAACTAATGCTTATCCGATCAAATCGTGCTTCACCTCGCGGCCCTCGCAACGGTTCGCAAGAACTGAGCCGCCCCGAACTCTTGTCGAACAGATACTCCTTGTCTGCTGACGCATTCAGAAGGGGCGCAGCATCGGGATCCGCTTCAAAGATTTCGAGAAATTCCTGATATTTCGGCAATACCTTGTCCACCGCACCCTGCAACTGAACCTGACCACGATGCAGCCAGATCACCTGGTCGCAGAATGTCTCGACATGAAACATGACATGCGAACAGAACAGGATGGTTGCGCCTTTCGACTTTATCTCCATGATCCGATCGAAGGAGCGACGCCGGAATGCGCCATCGCCGACGGAAAGCGCCTCGTCGATGATCAGGATGTCGGGTTCCACGCTGGACGCCACGGCAAAGGCCAGCCGCACCAGCATGCCGCTCGAATAAGTCTTTACCGGATGGTCAATATGGCGCCCGATGCTGGCAAATTCGATGATCGATTCAAGTCGAGCATCGATTTCAGATTTGGACAACCCCATCGTTGCAGCGTTGAGGTACACATTTTCACGCCCGGTGAACTCTGGATTGAAACCCGCCCCAAGCTCAAGTATTGACGCTACTCTACCCTGGGTCTTGACATTTCCGGTAGTTGGAGTGATCGTACCCGTGACCAACTGCAAGAGAGTCGATTTGCCAGCGCCGTTGACTCCGATGATGCCCAGCACCTCACCGCGTCGGAGTGTGAAGCTGACATCTTCCAATGCCGTGAAAATATCACCACCATGAAAACGCTTAGGCAACAGCAATTGCAACAGTCGGTCCGCTGGACTCTTCAGCATTGAGTACGATTTACCCAGGCCAACAACCTCGATCGCGACTGGTTCTTGTGCTTTCATGTAAACCTCAGAGGACGTCAGAAAAACCAGACTTGAGTCGATGAAACACTGCGTAGGCCACGCCGATGCAGATCAGCGAGAAGAAAAGGTGAAAACCCCAAGCAGCAAGATCCATGGGTTCAGCTGAAAACAAGATGGACCTGAGTGATTCTATTGCCCATGACAGGGGATTAAACAGGAAAAACTTCTGCAATCCCGATGAAACAGACGATAAAGGGTAAAAAATCGGCGAAAGGAACATCAGAAGGCTGGTGACCGCAGGCATGGCCTGGACCAGATCGCGGACATAAACGCCCAGACAGGCAAGCAGGCACGCAATCCCCAAGCCGTAAAGAACCACCGGCAACAACCACAAAGGCAGCCACAATAGATGCACAGATGCAGTGCCAAACCACAGGGACGCCATGCAAGTGATGCCTGCCCCAACCAGAATATGCACCAATGCCGAACTGGCAGTTACGGCAGGCAAGACCACGAGAGGAAATTTGACCTTTAGCACCAAATTAGGCTGAGAGAGCACAACCGAGGGCGCGCGCCCCAGTATCTCCGCAAAAAAATTGAATACAGACATGCCCGCCAGTACATTGGCGCCATAAAGCCAATCCGCATTGTTCACGGCGACATCTGCCAGTGGCACGGTCTCCCGGACAGGCCACTTGATCTGCATGAATCCATGAAAAATCAAGGTGAAGACAAGCACCTGTGCCAAGGGCTGTATGACTGGCCATGCAAGCCCCAGCCATGATCCACGGTAACGCCCCGCCAAATCTCGCCTAAACCATTGAAAAAAAACGAAAGACCAGTTTGTCATAGGACACTTCGTGAACAGCGCGCCTGAAACGGCATCAGGCTGGCGCGTGATGAGAGATGGAAATGGGTTCCAGCTACAGCCCGACCGCACGACAGCGCAGAAAAGATTTGTGGCAATTGACCGCTCCACGCGCTGGGTGTTCGAGATGAAGGAAATCCTGGCCGACAAGAGGAACGTCAGTCTTCAGGTCAGCATGGTTCGGCCTGCTGTGCCCGGCAGTGGTTGCCGGGCATCAATTGTCGCAGTCGGCGCTCAAGAGCAGAAACCTGCTGCAAGCGATGAAGGATGGCCACACATCATGGCATGCACTGATGCCGATCTGGGATTATAGACCGGGAAGACCGCCATACCGGTTCGTCTGGATCGAGTGCAGGGAACGGGGATCAGTCGAAATCGGCCTGCGCCAGCGCCCTGCCCTGCTGGTCCTTGGCCGACAGCTGCGGCGCCATGCCAATGTCGGGCCAGGCGACTCCGATCGCTGGATCATCCCAGGCGATGCTGCGCTCGTGCCCGGGACTGTAGTAGTCGGTGGTCTTGTAGAGGAAGTCGGCCGAGTCGCTGAGCGTCAGGAAGCCATGCGCGAAGCCGGGCGGGATCCACAACTGGCGCTGGTTGTCCTCGGACAGCTCGACGCCGACCCACTGGCCGAAGGTCGGCGAGCCGCGGCGGATATCGACCGCGACGTCGAACACCGCGCCGCGCACCACGCGCACCAGCTTGC
>JACCEE011677448.1_pt1 | contig 14917 bp, 13 predicted proteins | sample 7449931 | NCBI WGS metagenome assembly JACCEE01 (sample SAMN15323457, study PRJNA562643) | freshwater metagenome | isolation source: river surface water | place: USA:Blue River Watershed | collected 2017-08-19 | reverse complement strand
TCAATGAAAATTTGGCTACGACGTATTACGCTGATGTCGATGGTGACGGCTATGCAGGATTCAATACGACATTGGATACTTGCGCAATGCCACTTGGCTACTATGAAGAACCAACGGATTGTAATGATGATGATGCGACGATTAATCCTGGTGCTGCTGAGATTTGCAACCAGATTGATGACAACTGTAATGACGCCATTGATGAAGGTCAAGGATTGGTGTTTTTCGCGGACTTGGACGGTGACGGTTATGGTGACGCCGGCTCTGTGATCGAGGCTTGTGAATTGCAACCAGGTTTGGCAGAGCAAGCCGGTGATTGCGATGACAATGACGCGGCAATAAACCCCTTGGCAGAAGAAATTTGTGACAACGGCATAGATGACAATTGTGATGGAGTACAGTCTACGTGTAATGTAGAGGGGTGTACCGACAACACGGCATGTAACTTTGATGCGTTGGCCAATGTAAACAATGGCTCTTGTGTATATCCTGCTCAGGTTTATTTGAATTGTGATGGCTCTTGTATTAATGATTCAGATCTTGACGGGGTGTGCGATGAATTAGAGGTTGCAGGTTGTACCGATGATTTGGCTTGTAACTTTAACCCAGATGCAACAGATGATAACAACTCTTGCACGTATCCATTAAACGATTTTGTTGATTGTCAAGGGGTTTGTAACAACGATGCGGACGGCGATGGAGTGTGTGATGAGTTGGAAGTGGTTGGTTGTACCAACCCTACAGCTTGTAACTTTAACCCAGATGCAACAGACAGCGATAATTCATGTACTTTCCCCGCTAACGATTTTGTAGATTGTTTCGGCACGTGCTTCAATGATACAGACCAAGACGGCATATGTAATGAGTTGGAAATAGCAGGCTGTACAGATGATGTGGCCTGTAATTTCAACCCGGATGCTACAGATGACAACAATACTTGTACATACCCAATCAATGACTTTGTTGATTGCCAAGGAGTTTGTTTCAATGATGCCGACCAAGATGGTGTGTGTGACGAGCTTGAAGTTTTAGGATGTACTGATCCTTCTGCTTGTAACTACAATGAGTTGGCTACGGATGATGATGGTTCTTGTTCAGCGCCAGGTGTGGAATTGTGCAATGGAGTAGACGACAATTGTAACGGTCAAATAGATGAGGGATTAACCCCAGGAGCTATTGTTTCAACTGCTGTAAATACCAATGTATACCCTGTTTGTGTTGCAGGAAACATGTTTTCAGCTAATTTAAACAATGGTGCAGATTCTCCAGTGATCGCAGGTGATGGTCCCGACTTGTGGTATTCCGTTACAGCCCAATACAACGCATTGCGTGTTGGATTGTCTGCTGCAACAGGAAACAATACTTTGCAACTTTATCGCAATAACAATGGATGTCTTGAATTGATTGTTTCTGAAAATGAAACGACAACAGGAAATCAAATTTTGATTTATGATCAGTTGGAAGTAGGTCAACAATATTATGTTGCCTTGCACAGAAATAGTGGAACCTCAAATGCATCTGCAAAAATTTGTTTCCATCATTTTGTCGAATCAACTTGTGATAACTACTATTCAAATGGAACAGGAGTCTATTCAAGTGTTTGCAGCAGCTACAAAGTGGCTTACAGAGCCAATGCTACAAGTTACAATATCAATATGTTGAGCGCGTCTCAAAACAATGTTGATTTGGGTTATGCAGCATACAGCTATACTACTCCGAACAGTGGAACGGTAATCGCTCGTTTGGGTACTTTGGTGGCGCCCAATAACACAGGATCTCCTATCAATTATACCTTGAATGTGGGAGTTGTATACTCTTTACCGGATGCCGCGGGTAATTTTAGCTCAATCATCGCTGAGCCAACTTCAACATGTGCTTTAACACTGAATTCTGAACCTACAACATCTTTGCGTTTGGCAGATCGTTGTCCAGCATTAAAGGCAACCAACCAACCCATTTCTATGAGTCGTTCGGTTTGCGGAGCCCTTTATTATCAATGGGAATTTACCCAAGTCTTACCAATTGCAGCGCCAACGGTTGTTGCCAATACAGCCAACTACGCCAGTGTATTGTTTTTGAACAATGTTCCCGGTATGGGTCCTGGGAAGACCTACAACGTTCGTGTTCGTGCGGTCCACGCCAGTGGTAACATGGGGGAGTGGGGAGCAACAGAATGTTTGAGAACCGCCGGTACTGGAATGGATCTATTGGCTGAAGATTTATCACAAGGTTTGTTTGATTTTACTTCATCTGATGTTGTTATCTATCCTAATCCAGTCATGAATGGAACTTTCACCATTGTTGGCAAAGAAGCCATGGATGCTGAGACTAAGATTGAAGTTTACAACAACTTGGGCGCACGCATCTACACCAACACGGTCTACTCAGAAGGCAGCAAGTGGATTGAAGTACCAGTTGCCGATGATTGGTCTTCAGGTTTGTACATGGTAAATGTCAAGTGGAATGGAAAGGAAATGACCAAGCGCTTGGTGATTGAAAAATAATGAATGCTATGATTTTGAAAAAGGGAGCGAAAGCTCCCTTTTTTATTTCCACAAATGGATAATGGCTTCCTCAAAATGATGGGACCATGAATTTTCGCTATGATCAAACCCCTGATGAACGCGGCTTTTGAAATGTTTATTTTCGGAGTAGACGACATTCATTTTTTCTTGATAAGGTCCGTAGTATTGATCTAGACCTTCTGTTCCGTGATCAAAATACCAACGGGCATTTGGGATATTTTTCTGGGCCGCATAATGAAGAAATGCCTCGAATATTTTTTGCTCTGGATCATCTTTTGGCCATATTCCAGGCCAATGGGTTGAAAAGCATGCGGCATGGTCAAATACATGTGGATATTCCAACACGGCATACCATGAAATGAGTCCTCCCATGCTGGCACCGGCAATGAGTCTGTCTTTGGATTTTTGACCGACACTGTAGTTTTTTTCGATATATGGAATGAGTTCCTTGGTTAAAAAAAGCAAGTAGTTATCTGAAATAATTTCTCCTGCAAACATGGGCGTCTCTTCATTCCGTTTGGTAGTCTTTAGCAGCGAATCACGAAAAGACTCCTCCAGCATTTCAAATGGTCTCTGAGGAAAGTACTCAATGTGTCTTTTGGATCCGTTGTTCCAAATGCCAACGGCAATGCAGGGTTCTATTTGATGGTTGTCAATGAGGTGTTGCAAATGTTCATCGATATTCCATTCCTGATGATTCCATGTAATATTGGCATCAAAGAGGTTTTGTCCATCATGAAGATAAAGCACTTTGTATTTTTTGTCCTGTGTGTAGCCATCAGGAAGCCAAACGGCTACAGATCGAGAATCAACATATTTTGATGAAAATGTGGGGATGAAATCAATTTGGCCCACAGAACTTTCCGGTTTTTGACATAGCGCCAAATGGGTCAAGGTGTTGAGACCAAGACCCATCAAGAGAACAAGTTTTTTCATTTTAAGATGGTTTCGAATATGACGGATGGAAAATGGGCAATTTCAAGCGCCCTTACCTTGGTTTCGATGTCTTTAGGGGTATCAGATGGTTCAAGATTAGCAGTGAACTGAGCAATGATATTGCCCTCATCATAGTGCTCATTGACAAAGTGAATGGTAATTCCTGATTGTGTTTCTTTATTTTCATAAACCGCCTCATGTACAAAATGTCCGTACATGCCTTTTCCCCCGTATTTGGGCAACAAGGCGGGATGTATATTCAAAATTTTATTTGGGAAAGCCTGGCAGACCTCAGAACCTATTTTTCGCAGAAAACCGGCCAATACGATCCAATCTACTTGATGTTGTTGGAGTACATGTATCAAGTTGTCTTCTGTTTTCAGTTCGTTGTTGGAAATAACAACAGCGGGGATTCCATTGTTTTTGGCATGATCGAGAATACCTGCGCCCTCAATATTGCAAATGACAACAGCAACTTGGATATCAAGTCTCTGTTTACATTGTTCAATGATGTTCAATGCATTAGAACCAGAACCAGAACCTAAAATGGCCAACCGTATCATGCCATTTCTTTGAAAGTGGTTATGGTCATGGTTTGGTTGTGCAGGGCACAGGTGACAGAATCTTTTAATGGTGAAATTTCTCCATTGGAATAGAATCCGCAGTAGATGGTATCATCTCCAATTCTTTCAATTACAGCATCCAATTCTTCTTCTGTGCGTTGTCCCAATACAATACGGCGTCCAACACAAGAGATAAGAATGGCCAAAGAGGGACTTTTTAGGCCATCATTTTCGGCGGCGGCCATTTCAGCACCTTCTATGAGGTGATCAAAATTGGCCATCATGAATTGAACCTTAGAGCCTTGTGGCAAATTTCCAGCAAAGGTCATGGAACCATTGCTTTCGTCTATATTGAGAATGGTTCTTACCAATTGAGTGCCATCGTCATTGATGATACACAAAGGGAATAACAAAGCGGATCCTGGAAGCTCCTCTGCGCGTTCACCCAAGTAGCGCTTGTACAATTCCAATGCATTGGTGTTGTCTAGGGTGTACAAGACATTTTTTTCAGATGAAGTAACCGTTCTGATAGGACCAAACTCTGTCCATCCGCCCTGTGAGCCGTGTCCAATTTCGATGTTGTTGCCATAAAAGCCAACAGCAGCAATAACGCCAGGCTGTGGAACTTCATTGACACCAACAAAAGTTTGGGTAAACCTTCCAGCATCACCCGCAAGCCCACCAGTGATCAAAACTTTTTGTTGTAAATGTTCATTTACTCCTTGAATCAGGAAGTCGCCATTGGTCAAGGTTCCTTCGCTTAAAATAAAAATACTCTTCAGGTCATCACCGGCCAGAGCGTCGGCAATGTTTTGGCCGCAAAGAGCGCTATCAGCTGTATCGGTGATGATTTGTCTGTGAATTTTGATTTGCGTTTTTTCGAAGTGAATGGCCGTACAAACTGCACTTTCATCCAATATTTTATCACCAGCAATTTCACCTGCAGTACTGCAAAAAATGAGGTGTCCATTTGGATAATGACTTTGGAGATCAATCAACAATTGGTCTTGATTTTTTAAGTCGATGCCAATAAAAATAAATACCAATTGTGCTGTGGCAAGTGAGGGGTTTGAATTGCCCCATTGCCCTTCTGAGGTCCAAATGCATTGTTCTACTTTCATTTTACTAAGATACACAGAGATTTACATTTTGTAAAAGGTTCCTCATCGTTTACCTTTGTTCTGAAGGCTGAAAAGAGATGTCGATTATCGTAAAAAATGTTTCCAAGCAATATGGCCCACAATGGGCACTAGATGCGGTTTCCTTTGAAATCCCAAAGGGTCAAATTGTAGGTTTTCTCGGTCCAAATGGTGCGGGAAAAAGCACCATGATGAAAATCATTACTTCATTTATCCCAGCCACCAAAGGAGAGGTATCGGTGAATGGATACGACGTGGTGACCCAAAGCATGGACTCCAGAAGATTGATCGGTTATTTACCGGAACACAACCCACTCTATTTGGAGATGTATGTTAAGGAATATCTCTCCTTTATTGCCGGGATTTACAAGTTGGATAAAGTAAGTCATCGGGTCAATGAAATGATTGAACGCGTTGGATTGGGTTTTGAGGCGCACAAGCGTATAGGTGCACTATCAAAGGGATACAGACAACGGGTGGGATTGGCCCAAGCCTTAATCCATGATCCAGCGGTGCTCATTTTAGATGAGCCCACCAGTGGACTAGACCCCAATCAATTGATCGAAATTAGAAATTTAATTCAAAGCGTCGGCCAAGAAAAAACAGTGATGTTTTCTACGCACATCATGCAAGAGGTGGAGGCTATTTGTTCAAGAGCGTTGATTGTAAATCGAGGAAAATTGATAGCAGACCAGTCTATTCAAGATTTGAAGCAAAACAGTGGCATCAATAGAATTTATATTGAGTTGGATGGTCCGGTCAACGAGAACACCTTGAGGTCTATTTCTGGTGTAATAAAAGTCAATAGCGTCGGTGCACTGAAATGGGAGTTGGATGTACAGGCGGGTATAGACAATCGAATAGATATCGCCAAGCGCATGAATGAGGAAGGTCGTGTAGTGCTGACCATGAATCAGAAGGAGCAGCGTTTGGAGGATATTTTCAAGGATTTAACGATCACAGAAAAATGATGTATTCATCTTTTGAGCCTGCTGTTTATTCGGCTTCATTGTGGGGCGTCATCAGAATATTGTTGTGGATTATTTTCATTAGCTATTTGTTGCGGATGATAGCCCGCATGAGTGTCAATTATGCAATGAATAAAACCAGAGAGGAGCTTGAACGACAGCAAAGACAAGCCACCACTCCTCAACCAACTAAAAAAAATCAAGCACCTGTTGGTGAATATGTAGATTATATTGAAATCAAAGACGATAAATGAACATGAAAAAAATTCTTATTCACTCACTACCACACGCACTGGCCATTGTTTTGTTTTTGGTGGTCTCAATTGCTTATTTCTCTCCCATCATGGACGGTTATGATTTGAGACAAGGAGACATAGACAATTGGAAAGGCATGTCCAAAGAAACCATGGATTATCGCATGGTGAATGGTGAAGAGCCTTTATGGACGGATAGCATGTTTGGAGGAATGCCCGCCTATCAAATATCGACAGAACACAACGCCAATGTTTTCCGCTGGTTTATTTTATTCTTTCGAATGGGTTTACCCGGCGCCGTGGGTACTTTGTTTGTTGCATTACTCGGAGGATATTTCTTGGGATTGTTTTTGCGTGTGAAACCATGGGTAGCCATGTTGATGGGTCTAGCAATTGGTCTTTCCACGGTCAATGTGCTGTATTTGGGCGCTGGACACACCGCCAAAGTGATGGCCATTGCATTTATAGCCCCCATGCTTGGAGCCATGATATATGCGATGCGCAGCCAGTCTTATTTGGGATGGGCGTTGTTTTCATTGTTCATGGGTTGTCAAATCACAGCCAATCACTTGCAAATGACCTATTACGCAGGAATATTATTGGCTTTGGTTTTCTTGAGTTTGATGCTAATAGACCTTGTTGGCAAGTCATTTAAAAATGTTGGAGTGTCGTTGGTCATGGTATTGGTGGCATCAGTTGTTGCGATACTTCCGAGCTCTAGCAATTTGTTGACAACCTATGAGTACAGTAAGTACACCACACGCGGTAGCAGTGATTTGACCATTACGGCGGACAACAAAGAGAGGGAGGCGAAGGATCAAATTGGTTTGAAAGAAGATTATATTTTGGATTATAACTATGGCAAAGCAGAACGTTGGAGTATTTTATTTCCCAATGCTTTTGGTGGTTCCAATGGATATTTTAAAATGAATGCGCCAGAATCACTCAAGGGAGTGAAACGCGATATCAAGCCTATTGTAGAGGTCATGGATCCCTATTGGGGAGGGCAGAGCAGTAGTGGCGGAGCTTTTTATTTTGGTTGGTTTGCTGTTGTTTTTACTGCACTAGCATTGGTATTCTTAAAAGACAACATCAAGTGGGCGTTTTTAGTGGCCACTTTGCTGGCTATTGGTTTGAGTGTAAAGGACATGACGGGATTGAATGATTTTTTCATTCATCACTTTCCCATGTACAAGAAGTTCAGGGATTCAAAAATGATTTTGATGTTGCTGCCCATTGCTTGGGTGAGCCTGGCCGGTTTGTTGTTGAATCAAATCATTGAGCAGAAAGTGAAGTGGGAAGAAGTGAGCAAAAAATGGTTGATGGTTTCAGGCGGATTGGTTGCTGTAATCCTGATCATGGTGGCACAGCCCAAAATGATAGGGAATTTTGAAACGGAAAATGAGGTGGATAGGATCACGAATCGTCTGGTTCAATTTGAGGTAATCAAAAATCCAAATGCTATTTCTGCGCAAGAAATGGCATTGGTAGATAAGGTGGAGACTGCTGTTATTGATGCAAGAATCAACATGTTTTCAGCGGATGTGCAAAGGGCTTTGCTCATTGTTATTGTGTTGTTGGGAGCGGCCATAGCCATGATGCGTTGGTCTAAAGCACAACTTCCCATTTTAGCCATAATTGGGTTAGTCATTTTTTCAGATCAATGGAGTGTCTGCCGCAGATATTTGAACAATGACAAAGAAAAAGGAAGATATGTGAGGTATGTAAAGGCGGAAGAAAAAAATGTTCCAGTTTCCCCTTCCAAAGCGGATTTAATGATTCTTGAGAACGAAAAACCACAGGCAAAAGGTTGGGCAGAGAAAAAGAAAGTCATAGCCCAAGCCATGAGCGAAAATGAACAATGGAAAACCTATAAGAACCCTGAGGTAAAAGACCAAATTGCCTCTTTTGCAGCGCTCAATTTGTCTTCACATTACAGAGTATTTACCTTGCAAAACCCTTTCAATAATGCCGATGTAAGTTATTTGCACAAGAGTATTGGCGGATACCATGGTGCAAAATTAAAGCGTTACCAGGAGGTGATCGAGTTTGCCATTCAACCTGAAATGAAAGAGATGATTGACTCATTGCGTTCCGGCAAGCAGTCAGGAGCTTTTAAAAACACCCCTGTATTGAATATGCTCAATGCCAAATACATTGTGTACAATGCGGAAAATCCCCCTTTGATCAACCCCAATGCTTGCGGTGCAGCTTGGTTTGTTGAGAAATTGAATGTTGTAAAAAATGCCAATGAGGAGATTCAAGCACTTGCTAAAATCGATCCCAAAAACGAATTAGTGGTGAATGTGAAATTTGCAGGACAATTGGTTGAATCACAATCAGACAGTACAGATAAAATCGAGCTTTCCACTTATGCGCCCAATCACTTGATTTATAATGCAACAGTTAAAAAGAAAAGAACGGCGGTATTTTCAGAAATTTATTACCCCGAAGGTTGGAATTGTTACATTGATGATCAGCTGGTTGAAGTGGCTCAGGTGAATTTTATTCTCCGCTCTACTGTGGTTCCTGCAGGAAATCACAAAATAGAGTGGAAGTTTGAGCCCGCGGTGTGGGAAAAGGGAACCAACTTATCGAGCATAGGCTCCATATTGATGATACTATTGTTGTTGGGGACAACTTTTTTGGCCTACAAGAAACGTTGATTTATTTTCCTCTCTTCATTCCAATGGCACTGAATAGAAAGAGCAAAGGATAGATTAAATTGGGCATCAGGGTGTACGGAAAATGCTGAAAAGCATAATTGGGATTGGTATAATCCCATGCTTGATGTGCGTTCGGAATTCCACCATAGCCAATAATCATTTGTCCTAAGATCATGAGCATAATGGAAAGGTGCAAAATTTGTATCATAAGAGAGGAACATTTGTTCCATATCCCCAATCCTACGACTCCAATGATAGGCAACACATAATTGATGGGACTGCAAAGTGCAGAGGATATTTGTTTGTAGTCCATCAACCCCGAGTAAATGGGGATAAGCAGGGAGGCAAAAATTACGGGAGCAAAAAGCAATCGGGTATTAAGACTGTTGGACCAACGCAATCCTTTTTTGGCTTTTAGTACAAACCACAGGACGAACAATAAAAGTATCCAAGGGTAGATGAAATGAAAATACCCGCCTTTTCTGTCCATGTACCAGCGGTTCAGCGAAAGCACACTTTGGAACAACCCCCACAATACCCATGCTAAAGCAAAGAAATGCATATTGCCTTTGGTTTTGTCATCATTGCTTTTCCACAAGGGCAATAAGCCCATAAGAATGACGGCCAGGGTTACAAAAACCATGGGCATGTTGTAAGGAATCTCGAGCATCTGTTAATTCTTGTTGGAAGGAACAAGTTGACCTCCCATTTGTTTCATTCAAAGGTAAACGATATTAGCTTTGCACAAATGGTTGGAAGTTTGAAGGAAATGGCAAGAAAGGCTTGCCAATGGGCATGGGTGGATGACAACCATGAAATAGAGGTGGCTTGGCAAGAGCATTGGTCAGATATACCTGAAGAATTTCAACGGATTGTTTCGCCCAGTATTTTTCTTTCTCCGTCCTATCTGAAGGCTTTAGAGGGAGACTATCCACTTTCTTATGGCTTGTTTAGACACAAAGGGCAACCCATAGGCTGGGCGGTCTTTTTCTTGTCTTCTTTTACCAGTCAATCCCTTCCTATCGATGCAAGTCAATGCGTCGGCATCCGGCAATGGGTGATTCAAAAGTGGCAACGAAGGGGATCTTCTCAATGGGTTTTATTGTTGGGGAATCCGTTTGTTTCAGGTGAACATGGATTTGTTTTCACTTCAGAAGTGTCGTTGGCCATTCAATCAGAAGTTTTGTGTTTGGCCCTGAACAAGAGAGTGCTGGACCTTCGCAGCCAGGGGTGGAAAGTCAATATTTGTTTGATCAAAGATTTTCACTTCAAGCAAAATGATTTGCAAAGGGCGCTGAATGATTGCGGATTTGCAAGCATGGAGGCCGACCCGATAATGGTTCTGCCTATACCAGCGGATTGGAAATCTTTTACCGATTATCTCAACGAACTTTCCAGTAAGTTTCGTTCTAAAGCTCAGACCGCTATTACACGCTCCAATCAATTGACTCGAGAGGATTGGTCTGCGGAGGAAATGGAAATGCGAAAGGCAGAGTGGTATCCATTGTATGAGCAGGTTTATAAGCGTGCCAGTCATCGCTGGCAGCCATTGTCAGCGGAAACACTGATTAAAATGAAGGTATCATTAAAAGACAAGATGAGTTTTAATGGTTATTCTTTAAATGGCTCAGTGGTGGCTTTTTCTTCCGCAATATTGGGGAGTACAGAAATGGAGGCGCATATTGTGGGGTTTGATTACGCATTAAACAAAACGCATTATTTGTATTCACGAATGTTGTATGATTTTGTGGAGTTGGGCATTCAAACAGGGGCCAAGAAAATTGTATTCGGTCGAACGGCTATTGAAATGAAGTCTTCCCTAGGAGCATTACCAGTGATTTATTCTGCTTCATTGCGACATGCAAAGCCATTGACCAATTGGGCGGTTCGTTGGTTAACAGGTTCAATGGAATATAGCGCTCAAAGTATGAGACAGCCTTGGAAAAAAGAGGCAGAGGAGAAATTGACTTTACTTTTGTCGGAATAATTATGCGACAAGAGCGAAACATCCTTCTGGTCTTGGCGGCCATTCAGTTCACCAATATTGTGGACTTTATGATCATGATGCCCATGGGGGATATCCTTAAAAAGGAGTTGTTGATTGGTCCTGGTGCGTACGGTTTTTTGGTCTCGTCTTATGGATTGGCAGCTGGTGTGTCCTCTTTTTTAGGGGTGTTTTATCTGGATAGTTTGGATAGGAAAAAGGCTTTGCTTGTAGCTTACACTGGATTTATTTTAGGGACCTTATCCAGCGCCATTGTTCCCAATACGCAGGATGTTCATCTCAACTATTATTTGTTCATTGGAACACGTGTCTTAACAGGGTTAACAGGTGGACTGTTGGGTGGATTGGTGATGTCCATTGTTGGAGATTTGATTCCTTTAGAAAGAAGGGGAAAAGCGATGGGCGTGGTAACGTTGTCTTTTTCACTTGCGGCAGTGATGGGGGTTCCATTGGCTTTGGTTCTTGTAGATGCTTTTGATAACAATTGGCATGTTCCATTTTACGTCATAAGCGGATTGAGTGGATTGATTTTGATCTTAGCCATGCGTGTCATGCCGCCTATTCAGGCGCATCTGAGTAAATCCACACCCTTTCAGCCTTTGGCTACCATTCAGTCCGTTTTGGGCTCAGTTGCTCAACGCAATGCACTATTGTTTACGGTGATGTTGGTACTGGGTCAGTTTACGGTGATTAGTTTTTTGACCCCATTTATGATCAACAATGTTGGATTAGATCAAAGTCAAATCAAGTACATCTACATCACTGGGGGTGCGGCTACCGTTCTTTCAGGTATTGCCATTGGAAAGGCCGTGGACAAGTGGGGAAGATTCAGGGTGTTTACTTTTTTTGCATGGATGTCCTGTTTGACGATGTTGGCCAATACCCATTTGACACAAGTTCCGCTCTACGTTGTCTTGGGCATTGCTGTTTTCTTTTTCACTTTCATATCTGGTCGCATGATTCCGGCCAATACCATTATTTCTGCTTTGGTCAATCCAGCTCAGAGGGCGGGATTTATGAGTTTGAATAGCAGTGCACAAAGTTTGGCCAGTGGCTCTAGCGCCATCATAGCAGGTTTGATCATTGCACAAAAAGATGAATATGCGCCGCTGGAAAATTATCAATGGGTGGGATACTTGGCTGTTTTTTTTACACTTGTATCCTTGTTGATTGTTAGAAGAATTAGAAAAATTACTGCGGTTCATGCACCGGCCTAATATAAATTCGTCCCATGCGTTTGGTAGCCCAAGTCCCACATCCTCATTTGCGTATTGTTGTACATGAATACAACGGAAAATACATTGTAGAAGTTGAGGGAGGACGATGCAAACAGGGTTTTAAATTTGATAAGGAATATTACGATTTGACGACTGTCCAAGATTGGGTTTTAAAAAACGAAGCAGGGATGATGGAGCAAATGCATCAGATGCATGCATGGCTTGGAACAATAAAACCGAAAGAATGAAAAAGAACATTTGGATCATTGCTGTGATGGCAGTGCAATTTGCAGCCTTGGGTTACCTATTTTGGAATCAAGGTAAGGGAAGTAGCTTACCTGATTTACCCAATGCCCCTGAGGCCTCCGCTTTTAATGATACCGCTCATGTTAAATCAGCCATTGTTGCCTACATAAATGGGGATAGTATCAATACCCATTTTCAATACATCAAGGACCAAGAGGCCCGATTACAGAGTAGTTTGAAAGGGGCGGATGCAGAATTTCAGCGTGAGTATGCCAAAAGAGAGAAAGAAGCGCAGGATTTGTTGCAATATGCCAATAGCAAGCAATTGCCAGAAGATGAAGCACGGGTTGTGGAAGAGCGGTTGGCAACATTGCAGGGAGAACTGCAACAAATAGATGCCAAGATGTCTGAGGATATCGCTGCCAAAAAGGAGGCCATGACCATTGAGTTGAATAATAAGGTAAAGAAGTATTTGGATAAATATGCCAAAATGAAGAACATTGATTATGTTTTGAATTACCAAGAGGGAATACCCATTGTATTGTATGGCAATAACGCCTTTAATGTGACCTCGGAAGTATTGAAGGGCTTGAATGAGGAGTATCAAAACGAGAAAAAGAAGTAGTCATGGTATTTGCGCATCAGAAATATTTGAGTGGGGCGGCTGAGTATCTGTTGTTTATGTGGCAGATGGAAGATTTGGTGCGTGCGGTGAACTTTGATGCAGACGCGCTGGATGGATTTATCAAGACATTGTCTCCAGATGAAGAGAGTCAGGAGGCAGAGAGAAAGTGGTTTCAAGGTTTGATCAAGGACATGAAGGCTGAGAAGTTGGAGAAGAGAGGACATTTAACCGTATTGGAAGAGATATTGGCAGAGCTCACTTATTTGCATCAAACCCTGCTCAAAGTGTGGAAGGATGCGGAATACATTCAAATGTATGAAGCGGCACGCCCCAATTTGGAAGAATACATTAGTCGTTCTAAGGGGGTGAGTCAAAACGAGGTAGAGCTTTGTTTACATGCTTTGTATGGATTATTGGTGTTGCGTTTGAGAAGAGAGCCGATATCGGCGGAAACAGAAAGTGCAATGGGAACTTTTTCTCAGCTTCTGGCCTCTTTGAGTGCGCATTATTTTAAAATGAAACAAGGCGACCAAAAGGCCGCCCTGAATTAACAACAACAACATATCCGACACAGTCAGGATAGCATCTTAAGAGAGCAAGCTTTGAGTCAAAAGGAATTGCATCTGTTGGTTTTGACGATTCAATTGCTCTAGGTTTTGCTCACATTCAAATTCTTTATTGTATTGGTTAGCAGCGTCTGTTACGTGTTTGGCCAAGGTGGTCAAATTCACGGGAACAGAAACTACACGGAAGGGGTTTGCATTGTTTACCAAAGACTCCCAGTTCAATTCAGCGCTGTTTTGAACAACAAAAACGCTTTTCACGTGAGGAAATTGGTTTTTAAGGGTGGCCAAGAAGCTTTCGCCACTTACTTGATCCAACATTTGATCAACGACTACTACTTGTACTTGTTCAGGTAACATGGCATCCAATGCCATTTGGGTGGAGTGTACTTCAAGTACGTCAAAGTTTTGGTTTAGAACGCACTTTACATCGTTGGTGAAAGTAGCGTTGGTGGAGAGGACCATTACTTTGTTGTTGCTGTTTGTTTTCATGACTGTTTGTGTTTGTTGTTGTTGATGGATTTAACGAGGGGAGTGAAATTAAGGTTACAAAAAATGTTGAAAAAGTTTTTAACTTATTGAATATCAGTGTAAAAAAAGTGAATAAGTTATGTTGATTGGTTAATGAAGATGGCAATAAAAAGGAGATTCTGAACAGAATCTCCTTTTTAGGTGAAGGACAAAGGGGTAAGGATTGGAAAAATTAAAGATTAAATGGATGTGAGTTGGGATTGGAGGGTTGGAATGGGATTAGTTTTTGGATGATTTGTTGGGATTCTATATTGGATTGCTTGAGGAAGGAGAGAATTTGAGCGTGTTGATCGAGTAGGCTCATGATTTGTTCATCGGCTAGGAGGGAGGGGGAGATGGGTCGTTTTTTGGGTCTGTCATAAACGGATTCTTGGTCGCGAACCATTAGGATATTGATGTGGACATCATAGATTTTGGAGAGGGTTTTAAAATCTTCGAGGCGGGCTTTTCTGAAGCCACATTCAAGGCGGGAATATTCAGGTTGGGAGATGCCTAGTTTTTCTGCGATGAATTCTTGTTTGAGGTCGTGGAGAATTCTGAATTCTCTGATTTTAGGGTACCTGATCATGTTTTTAGGGTATTTGGATTTTTTGTTGATTTTGTTTTCGTTGTTATTCATGAGACAAACATGGGCACAAAAAAACCAGCCGGAGCTGGTTTTCGAAATTTTCGAAGGGAT
>JACCEE012017572.1_pt1 | contig 14932 bp, 14 predicted proteins | sample 7449931 | NCBI WGS metagenome assembly JACCEE01 (sample SAMN15323457, study PRJNA562643) | freshwater metagenome | isolation source: river surface water | place: USA:Blue River Watershed | collected 2017-08-19 | reverse complement strand
TTGAAGGCTTCCTGCGCCTCCATGCGGATTTCTTCCAGCGTTTCCAGGCAGTCGCTGGTGAAGCCGGGGCACACCAGGTCCACGCTCTTGAGGCCCTTTTGTGCCATGGCGATCAGGGTCGGCTCGGTGTAGGGCTCCAGCCACTTGGCCTTGCCAAAGCGCGACTGGAAGGTGACGGTGTAGGCGTCTTTGGCCAGACCGAGTTTTTCCGCCAGCAGGCGCGCGGTCTTGTGGCATTCGCAGTGGTAGGGGTCGCCCAGGTGCAGGGTGCGCTCGGGCACGCCGTGAAAACTCATCACCAGGTGCTCGCCGCGCTCGTGGTGCAGCCAGTGGTGGCGCACGCGTTGCGCCAGCGCGTCGATGTAGCCGGCGTCGTCGTGGTAGCGGTTGACGAAGCGCAGCTCGGGCACATGGCGCTGACGGCCCGCCCAGGAGTACACCGCATCGAACACGCTGGCCGTGGTGGTGCCCGAGTACTGTGGGTACAGCGGCAGGATGAGGATGCGCGTGGCGCCCTCGGCCTTGAGCGCGTCGAGCTGGCTGGCAATGGACGGGTTGCCGTAGCGCATGGCCGGGCGCACCAGCACGTTGCAGCCCGCCTCGCCGAGCCAGCCGCGCAGCAGCGTGGCCTGCTGCTGCGTCCAGTAGGCCAGGGGTGAGCCTTCGGGGCGCCAGATGCTGGCGTACTTGGCGGCGGATTTGGCGGGCCGGGTGCGCAGGATGATGCCGTGCAGGATGGGCAGCCACAGCAGGCGCGGAATTTCGACCACGCGTGGGTCGGCCAGGAACTGGCCCAGGTAGCGGCGCAGTGCGCTGGGGGTGGGGGCGTCGGGCGTGCCCAGGTTGCACAGCAGCACGGCGGTGCGTTGGGCCTGGCCGTGGGTGTAGGCGGGTTCGGTCTGGAAAGGCATGCCGCATTCTCGCCCAAGGGCGGTGGCCCTGGCGGCACGGCCTCAGCTTGTCATTGCGCGAGAGCCGCCTTTTTGCTTGGCCTCGTAGAGTGCGCGGTCGGCGCGTTTGAGCAGGTCTTCGGTGTGCAGCATGGCGGCGTCCACCTCGGCAATGCCGATGCTCAGGGAGCCGTCCCAGCAGGGCTGGGCCTGGGCGGTCAGAAAGGGCTCCTGGCTGTCCAGGATTTTTTGCGCGGCCCGCACTGCGCCGTGCAGGTTGCTGCGCGGGCAGATGACGAGGAACTCATCGCCACCGATGCGGCAGACGATGTCGCTGCTGCGCACGGCATTGCGCAGTCGCTGGGCCAGGTGGCGCAGCAGTTCGTCGCCCACGGCGTGGCCGAACTGGTCGTTCACGGGCTTGAAGTGGTCGGCGTCCAGCAACAGCACGGACATCGGCGTGCCGTCGCGCCGCGCCTCGGCCCACAGCTCGTTGAGCGCGGCCACGGCAAAGCGGCGGTTGGGCAGGCCGGTGAGGTCGTCCTGGCTGGAGAGCATTTGCAACTGCCGGTTGGCGTATTCAAGGTCGGCCGTGCGCTGGGCCACGCGCTGCTCCAGATCGTGGTTGAACTTGCGCAGCTCGGCGTTGCTCAGCGATAGCATTTGCAGCAGCCCGCGCAGTGCATGGATCAGCGGCTCCTGGTCGGCCAGCGATTCGCGGGTGTCGTCTTCGTAGGCCTGTGCGGGTGTTTTGCCCGCCCGGATGGCCAGGGCCTGCCGGGCCATGCTTTGGTCTATGCCCAGGATGTGGTAGGTCAGCCAGTGCACCAGGTAGTCCAGCAGATTGCGTGTGCGCTCGGTGCTGATGCCGTGGTTGACGTTGCCCAGCATCTGCACTTCCCTGAGGAAGCCGCGGTGTGCCGCGCAGTGCTGTTCCTGGTGCCTGGGGTCCACGCCGCTGCGCTGCATGTGCCATTCTTCGTCGCTGAAATGCTCCTGGGCGTAGCGTGCGAGGGCATCGCGCGCAGCTTCAAAGTCCCTGGGATGGATGTCCTCGGCGGACATGCACAGTTCGCTGAGCCCGTTGATCAGATCGACGAGCTTGCGATGCTGTTCGTCCACCGATGGCAGGTGGGTGACGAACGCGTCGTTCCAGGCAAATAGGGCGGTCATGGGACACAGCGGGGGCAGGGCGTCTCCATTGTGTAGCCAGATGTTGCCGCATGGTGTGGCGCTCTGCCCAGATTGCGCTCCCGTGCCACCGACTGTAGGCACTGCGCGACAGAAGAGAGGCGGCGGTCTTGATGTCCGTCAAAGCGTCATGTTGTGGTGCGAAAGCACGGTCTTTTTGACGTGCACGCTGATGATGGCCACCACCTCGTCGGGTTTGGCGGGGCGCAGCAGTTGTTCGGACTCCACCGCCACCTTGGTGACCAGCGAATCGTCTTCCAGCAGGCAGAAAAAAGGCGTGGGATCGGGCTGGGGTGGCAGTTCGGTGCGGCCCTCCATGGAGCCGTGGGGCACGCGCAGACCGTCGAGCAGGGTCTTGAGCCGGTTGTCGATGTCGCCGCCGTCGGTGATCAAGGTGCCGCGTGGCTGCTGGCGGAACAGCAGCACCGACAGCTCGGCGTACAAGTCCAGCCGCTGCGTGACCAGCGGCGCGAACAGCAGGCCGCCCTTTTCGACGATGACCGAGGGCTTGTCTGGCAGCGCCGGGTGGGCCAGCAGGCTGGACGCGGCGTCCTTGAGCGGGCGCTCGCGCCACAGGCGCTGCAGCTGCGGGTGCAGGGCGCGGCGGATTTCCCACTTGTGTCCAGACTTGGCGCCCTGGCCGTGCAAGGGGCCTTCGTAGATCAGGCGGAATTCCATGGCGTGGGTTCCTTCAGATCATGAACACGTTCTCAGAAAGCCACCAGGTCGAAGTCGGCCTTCTTCACGCCGCACTCCGGACAGGACCAGTCCTCGGGCACGTCGGCCCAGCGGGTGCCGGGTGCCAATCCGTCCTGCGGGCGGCCCTGCGCTTCGTCATAGACCCAGCCGCAGACGGCGCACATGTACATCTGGAAGGGAGGGGCTTCGTGGGGCTGCATGGGTGGCAAGGGTGAAGGTGTTGGTGTGCATTGTGCCGCGATGCGCCTGAGGCCAGATTTTGCATATTAAAAAAGCACCTGGCGCTTATGGATAAAGCGCGAGGTGCTATCAAATATGGAGTAACTTGGCGGCGGTTGCATGGGGCCCCGCCGCCTTGGCCCTGGGGAGCGTCAGAACTTGACGGTCACCCCCACGTTGAACGAACGGCCCATGCCCGGTACGCGCACGCCCCAGGGCACGGCGGTGCCAGCCATGGTGCGACCCTGGCCCACATAGGCGCCACCTTGGGGGTGGTTGTAGAAGCGGTCGAACAGGTTGTCGATGCCGAAGTCCAGGCGCACTTGCTTCCATTCGTAGCTGGCGCGCAGGTTCACCAGGCCGTAGCCAGCGGTGGTCAGCTCGTTGCGCTCGGCGTTCACGCGCGTCTTGCCGTCCACCACCTGCAGCTCGGCGCTGGTCGTCCAGGCGCCCAGGCGCTGGGTCAGGGCCACGCGCGCGTTCAGCGGCATGATGTTGTAGAGGTGGTCGCCCGTGGTGCGGTTCTTGCCGTTCACATAGCTCAGCACGCCGCTCAGCGTGAACTGGCCCCACTGGCCGTGCTTGCCCAGGTCGGTAAAGCCCGACAGGTCAAAGCCATGCAGGCGTGCGTCCTGGTTCAGGTAGCGCAGATAGACAAAGGCGTTGCTGGCCGTGAGGTTGGCGTTGGTGCAGGCCGACATGCCGCCACCGCCGCCGCAGCGCTTGGCGTCGATGTAGTTGTTCACGTAGGTGAGGTAGGGCGTGAACTTGACACCCCAGCGCTCGCCCGTGGCGTCGTGCCAGTCGGCCGTGGCGCTCAGGGTGTTGGCGGTCTCGGGCTTGAGGTCCGGGTTGCCCACGTAGCCGTTGCCGTCGCCCACCAGGTTGATCATGCGCATGGCCATGCCGCCGGTGGCCCAGGTGTAACGCTCGTACAGGTTGGGCGAGCGCGTCTTGTGCGCAAAGCCGAACTCGTAGCTGGCGTTGGCATTGGGCGTGTAGCGTGCCAGCGCGGTCAGGTCGATGTTGCTGTCGCTGCGCTTGCGGTCCTTGGCGTTGAAGGCGTTGGCGTCCATGTCGTAGCTGTTGTTGTAGCCCTGCACGGCGCCGCTGTTGGTGCGCACATGGCTGCTGCGCAGGCCGATCTGCGAGAGCCATTGCGGGTTCCAGCGGGCTTCCCATTCGCCATACACGTCAAAGCGGTCGCGCTGGCCGTCGCGGATGTTCCAGAAGGTGTTGGGTGCCATGCCGCCGCCCGAGGGCAGCCACCAGTCGTCCAGGCGGTAGTTCTGCAGCTCGCTGCCCACGCGCAGCGTGTCGCGTGCCGACAGGGGCAGCTCGGCCTGAACGCGCAGGCCGGTGGTCTTGCCCTCGGTGTCCATGGGCATGCCGGGCACGTTGCCTGCGGGGCCGTACCAGTATTGCTTGTCCTCGCCATAGTTCATGCTGTGGCGGGTCTTCTCGTGGTAGGCGCGGGCCTGCAACTGGCCCCAGGCGTAGTTGCCCTGGTAGCGCAGGTTGAACTGGTGGCTGTCGTTGCCCGTCATGTCCATGCGCTGGTTGGGGTAGTTCTGGTACGGGATGTCCTGCAGGCCCAGGCGCATTTCGACCAGGTGGTTTTCGTTGCGCAGCGCGTAGGCCAGGGCGTGGTTGGTGGTCTTGTAGCTCGAAGAGCCCACCACGTCGCCCGGCAGCCAGCGGGTGGGCTTGTCGGTGGCGGCAGCGCCCGCGGGCTTGAAGACGTCGCCGGCCTTGTAGTCATCGGCCTTGGCGGTGGAGCCGTCGTAACGCAGGCTCATCTGTTCGGTGGCGTAGGTGGCAGACAGGTTCAGACCCACGCCGTCGCCGTTGCTGCGGTAGTGGGTGCCCGCCTGGCCCTTGAGCAGCTTGCCCTGGCCAGCGGCGGCAAATTCGGGGGGCGCCGATTCCACCTGGATGGTGGCGCCAATGCTGTCGCCGCCCACGCTCACGGGGGTGACGCCCGCAAACAGGCGCACCTTGCCGACGCGCGAGGGGTCGATATAGGACAGCGGCGGGTTCATGTGGTTGCCGCAGGCAGAAATCAGGTCCATGCCATCAACCTGGATGCGCAGCCGGTCATCGGCCAGGCCATGCACGCTGGGCAGGCTGGAAACGCCGCCTGCGCCGTACAGGCTCACGCCGGGCAGGCCGCTGAGCAGATGGGCAGTGTCGCTGGTGCGGGTGCGGTTGGCTTCGATCTGGTCGGCAGGCACTTCGCTGACGGCAGCGGGCTGTACCGCCGCCTTGGATGCCTTGACAGTGACGGGTTGCAGGGCGGCCTCTTGGGCCAGGGTGGCAAACGGCAGGCTGGCGAGCAGGGCGCACAGCGGCAACAGGGCAAAGCGATGGCGTTCGCCAGCGCCTGTACGAAGAACAGGTTTCATGGTGCGTGGAGGTGTGGAATAGCGTGTTTGCCGACGGACGCAAGGCCCGGCAAACGTTGTGGCGACCCGCAGCCGGAGAAGCTGCGGGCCAGTACCAAGAGAGAAAAATACCCGTCAGGCCTGTGGTGGTGCCTGGGCTGGTGGGTAGAGGCTCGCGTGCCGCAGCGCCAACACGGGCGCGGGCAGGTAACTGAAAAGGGTGGCAGGTGGGAGGGCCTGCGTGGAGCTGTGAGTGTTGCCGGTGTGTGCAAGCGTGCTGGTCGCTGCGAGGGTGCAGACGGGGCAGTTCATCGCTGCATCGACCGCGCTGTGGTCGCTGGCTGCGCCGGGTTCCGCAGTGGGGTTGCCCTGCGCCTGGCAAATGTCAGCGCTGACCACGGTCTGGGTCAGCATCTGCCCCAGGTGGGTGGTGCTGATCTGTCCCATCCAGAACTGTGCCCACAACGCCAACACCGCCAGGGCCAAGCCCAGACGGATGCGGTGCGTAGGAAGTGCGGAAGGGGAAGCCACGTTGCAAATTGTGAAGCAGCCCGGCGCGGTGCGCCTTGTCGTGCGTCAAGTGGACGCGAGGTCACACGCACCACAAGGGCTTGCGTGCTGCGGTATTCTCTGGCTCCACTTGATCTGGGGCCATGGCGCCTCGAAGCTGCAGTGACCGCATCTGCCCTTGATATTTCCCGCATCCGAGCCATCACACTCGACCTGGACGACACGCTGTGGCCGATCTGGCCCACCATTGCGCGTGCCGAGGCCGTGCTGCTGGACTGGCTTGCGGAGCATGCGCCTGCGACCCGCGCCCTGCACGCATCGACCGCCGCGCTGAGGGCGCTGCGCGACCGGGTGCAGCAACTGCGGCCCGAACTGAGCTGCGACCTGGGCGCCTTGCGCCGCGAGTCCATCCGCATGGCGCTGCAGCAGGCGGGCGACCCGCCCCAACTGGCCGAGCCTGCCTTCGAGGTCTTTTTGGCCGAACGCCAGCGCGTGGATCTGTTCGATGACGCACTGCCAGCCTTGCAGTACCTGAGTCGCCGCTGGCCCGTGGTGGCCCTGTCCAACGGCAATGCCGATGTGCACCAGATGGGTCTGGGGCACTACTTTCATGCCACCGTCAGCGCGCGCGAGGCGGGTGTGCCCAAGCCGGATGCGCGCATCTTTCACCAGGCCGCGATGGCCGCAGGCGTGGGCCCGGACCAGGTGCTGCACATCGGTGACGACGCGCATCTCGATACCCAGGGGGCCATGCAGGCAGGCCTGCAGGCGGTGTGGCTCAACCGGGCGGGAAGCGATTGGCCCCTTGGTTCTGCGCAGCCACATGCGACCGTGGCAAGCCTGCACGCCTTGCCCGAGTTGTTGACACCTTGATTTCCATTTCACCCGGAACACCCTATGAGCCCAGACTCCGCAACCCTGCCCCCGGTGCGCTCCGTCCCCTTCACGAGCCCCTTGTCCTGGTTGGCACGGGGATGGCGTGATTTATGGAAGGCCGGAGGCGCCAGCTTGCTGCAGGGCGCCGCCGTGGCGGTTTTCAGCCTCTTGCTGTGGGTGCTGGGGCGCGACAAGTTTGGCTTGCTGGTGGGCGCGCTGTCGGGCTTTCTGGTCATGGCACCCGTGCTGGCGACGGGGTTCTATGTGCTCAGCCGGTCCCTCGAACGGGGGGAGCCCGCCCGCATGGCGGAGGTCTTGCGGACCTGGTTGTTCTGGCAGAGCCACTACCGCAGTCGCTGGGACCACGATTATTGGTGCCTGGTGCGCCTGGGCCTTTTGTTGGCGCTGGCTGGCACGGGCTGGGTGTTGACGTCTGCGGCCATGATCACCTTGCTGGCGCCAGCGCCGGTGCGCACTCCCTACGACTTTTTGCTGCTGGTGGTACTTGCCAAGGACAACAACTTGTTCGAGCTGTGGTTGGTGTTGGGGAGCGTGTTGGCCGCACCGATCTTTGCGTCCAGCGTGGTGTCCATTGCGCTGCTGCTGGACCGGCGCATTGGCCTGTGGCGCGCCGTGCTCACCAGTTGGCAGGCCGTGTTGGCCAACCCTGTGACCATGGCGCTGTGGTCCTTTTTGATTCTGGCCCTGGTGCTGGTGGGCATGGCCACCTTCATGCTGGGCCTGGCGCTGGTCATGCCCTGGCTGGGCCATGCCAGCTGGCATGCCTATCGCGACCTGGTGGACTCCAGCGGTTTGCCTGAGCGACAGCCCCGCACGGAAGAGCCTGGCATGGGGCATGAACAAGACAAGGCGATCGGATCGTGATTTTTGGATATACCGAGGCCGAGATTTCGGCGTTTTTCCTCACCTGGGGCGTGGGTGCGTTCATCCTCTTCATGGTGTTCATCATCGGACAGCTCGCCTGGGAATCCAAGGCCGGAAAGTTCGGTACCTTTGTGATCTTTTTGGGCCTGGGCGTGGGCTTCCTGGGCTTTTTGGCAAAGTTCATCATTCAGTGGTGGCTGGAGCGCTGACCGCGTCCGCTGCTGCTTTTGGAGGCAAGACAACATGGGTCTCACCATTTACGGCATTGCGGCATCGCGCGCGGTGCGACCGCTGTGGGCGGCCACCGAACTGGGGTTGGCGTTCGAGCATGTGCCCACCCCGTACCAGAACGGTGGCGCGCGCACGCCCGAGTTTCTGGCGCTCAACCCCAATGGCCACATCCCGGTGCTCGTGGATCGCCGCCCTGAGGGCGAGGTCGTGCTGTGGGAAAGCATGGCCTGCACGCTGTACCTGGCGCGCCACCATGGCAAGGGGGATGGCAGCGACCTGGCCCCGGCCGATCCGCACGAGGATGCCGAGGCCCTGCGCTGGAGCTTCTGGACCGTGAACGAGTTGGAGGCCGATGCGCTCACCGTGCTCATGCACCGCCTGGCCATGCCGCCAGAGCAGCGCAAGCCCGATCTGGCCGAAGCCGCCGAAAAGCGCCTGAAGGTACCGTTGCGCGTGCTGGAGCAGCACCTGCAGCGCCAGGCGGAGCGCGGCCAGGGCCATCTGGCCGCAGAGCGCTTTACCGTGGCCGACCTGTGCGTGGCCAGCGTGATGGGCTGGGTCAAGCCCGCACGCGCCTTGTTGGAGGCCCACCCCGCCACCCACGCCTGGTTGGCGCGCTGCCTGGACCGTCCCGCGCAGCAGGCCATGCGCGCCTTGGCACGACAGCAGCACTGATTTTCTGTACCGTGGAAGACGTGCGAGCTATCGGCTCGCATGGCTCTTTACCGGAACTTCACCTGGGGTTTGCGGGGCTGTCTGTGCTGCTGGGCACAATCGGGGCATGACTATCGGTTTGCGTTGGTTGGATTGGCGCCCCGTGGCAGGGACTCTGGGCTTGGCGCTGCTGTTGCAAGGGTGTGCCCATCGGGCCCCCGTGGCGTCCGAGTCCCCAGGGGCTGCACTGCCGGTGGCATGGAATGCGCCCTTGCCTGCGGGCGTAGCCGTATTGCCTCAGGCCGACGATTTGGCGCGTTGGTGGGAGCGCTTTGGCGATCCGCAACTCAGCGCCCTGGTGGCGCAGGCCTTGCAGGCACACCCCAGTGCCCTTTCCGCCCAGGCGGCCTTGCGCCAGGCGCGGGCCCAGGCACGCGTGCAGGCAGCGGGGATGCTGCCCGATGTCTCGCTGTCGGGCTCGGCCCAGCGCAGCCGATCGGGGGGGCAGACGGGCAACAGCTTCCAGGTGGGGCTGGATGCGGGCTGGGAGCCCGACCTGTTCGGACGCCTGGACGCCGGCGTGCAGGCCAGCGAGGCCGATGCCCGCGCCGCCCAGGCGAGCCTGGAGCAGGTGCACGTGTCGTTGTCGGCCGAGGTCGCCCTGCAATACATCGCCCTGCGCAGCCTGCAGCAACGCCTGGCGATCGCCCAGCGCAATCTGGAAACCCAGCAGCAGACCTTGCAGATCACCGACTGGCGCGTGCAGGCCGGTCTGGCCACCTCGTTGGTGGCTGAGCAGGCCCGCGCGGCGGCCGAGCAGACGGCGGCGCAGGTGCCGCAGTTGCAGGCCAGCCTGGCGCAGGCGCGCCACGCGCTGGCGGTACTCACCGGTCAGGCGCCTGCAGCGCTCGATGCCGCATTGGCAGCACCGCAGGCGGTGCCGCAGCCGTCGCAGGCCCTGGCGCTGGACATCCCCGCCGACACCCTGCGCCAGCGCCCGGACGTGCGGGTAGCCCAGGAGCGCGTGCAGGCTGCGCTGGCGCGCGTATCGCAGGCCGATGCGGCGCGCTACCCCAGCCTGCGCCTGTCGGGCAGCCTGGGCCTGCGCGCGCTCACGCTCGGTGCGCTGGGCGACAGTGCTTCGCTGGTGCACTCGCTGCTGGGCAGCGTGGCCGTGCCACTGTTCGACGGCGGCGCCACCCAGGCCCAGGTGCAGGTGCAGCAGGCGGCACTGGAGCAGGCGCGCCAGGCCTATCAGCTGGCGGTGCTCACGGCCCTGAAAGAAGTGGAAGACGCTCTGGTGGCACTCCAGGGCGAGGCCGCGCGCCTGGCCCACCTCCAGCAGGCCGCGCAGGCTGCGGGCAACGCGGCCTTGCTGGCCCAGCAGCGCTACGCGAGCGGACTGATCGACTTTGCCTCGGTGCTGGAAACCCAGCGCACCCAATTGGCCACGCAGGATGCCCTGGCCACGTCCCAGGCCAATCTGGGCTCCAACCATGTGCGGCTTTTCAAGGCCCTGGGGGGTGGCTGGCAATGACGCCGTGCCATGCCTGCCCTTTTGACGATCCATTGCTGTACCCATGACCACTTCTTCGTCCGATTCCGCCACCGCTGCCAGCCCGGCTGCCGTGCGCGATGTGCAATCCCTGCTGGGTGCCGAGCACCCGCGCCGCTGGTGGCTCCGACCTTCCGTGTGGGTGGGGTTGCTGGTCTTGCTCGCCATGGGTGCTGCGGGGTGGGCCTGGATGCAGCAACGGCGCGACACCCAGGCGCCGCAGTACGTGACCGAGGAGGCGCGGCGCGGGGCCATCACGCTCACCGTCTCGGCCACGGGGACGCTGCAGCCCACGCGCTCGGTCACTATTGGCAGCGAGCTGTCGGGTACCGTGCGCCAGGTGCTGGTGGATGTGAACGACCGCATCAAGAAGGGCCAGGTGCTGGTGGAGCTGGACACCGCCAAGCTCTCGGCGCAGGTGCTGCGTTCGCGCGCATCGCTGGCGTCGGCGCAGGCGCGGCTGGCGCAGGCCCAGGCCACGCAGCGCGAGGCACGGGCCAGCCTGGGGCGGCTGGAGGAAGTGGCCCGCCTGTCGGGTGGCAAGGTGCCTTCGGCGGCCGAGCTGGATGCGGGCCGCGCCGCACTCGAGCGCGCCCAGGCCGATGAGGCCAGCGCCCGTGCCAGTGTGGAAGACGCCCGCGCAGCGCTCGCCAACGATGAAACCAACCTCTCCAAGGCCTCCATCCGCTCGCCCATCGACGGCGTGGTGCTCACGCGCAGCGTGGAGCCGGGCAATGCCGTGGCGGCGTCGCTGCAGGCGGTCACGCTGTTCACCGTGGCCGAAGACCTGGGTCAGTTGCAGTTGCAGGTGAACGTGGACGAAGCCGACGTGGGCGCCGTGCGTGTGGGCCAGAAGGCCAGCTTCACCGTGAGCGCCTACCCATCACGCCGCTACCCGGCGCGCATCACCCGCGTGGCCTTTGGTTCCACCAAGACCGACAACGTGGTGACCTACACCACCTGGATGCAGGTGGACAACGCCGACCTGAGCCTGCGTCCCGGCATGACAGCGGCCGCCACCATCACCGCCACCGAACGTACCGACGTGCTGCTGGTGCCCAACACGGCCCTGCTGTTCACGCCGGTCAGCGCGGCTGCGGCGCCCGAAGCCGGGGCCTCCGCCCAGGGCGGTGGGGGCATCGTGGCGCAGATCATGCCGCGCGCGCCCAGGTCGTTTTCGCGCGGTGGCTCGGCCAACGGCAAGGGGCCGGGCCAGGGGGCGCGCAGGCAGGTGTGGGTGCTGCAGGACGGCAAGCCCCAGGCCATGGCGGTGCAGGTGGGCATCAGCGATGGCCGCATGACCGAGGTCAGCAGCGAGCAGCTCCAGCCGGGCATGGCCGTCATTACCGACCAGCGCAGCAGCGGGGCGCGTCCATGAGCGCAGCCGCCCCCAGCACACGGAACCTTGCCGAGGACGGCATGCCGCTGATCCGGCTGCGCGGCGTGACCAAGGTCTATGGCGAAGGCGCACTGGCGTTTGCGGCGCTCAAGGGGGTGGATCTGGACATTGCACGCGGCGACTTCGTGGCCATCATGGGGCCCAGCGGCTCGGGCAAGTCCACGGCCATGAACACGCTGGGTTGCCTGGACCGTCCGACCACGGGCGACTACCTGTTCCAGGGCGTGCATGTGGAGTCGCTGACGCGCGATGAGCGCGCGCGGCTGCGGCGGCGCTTCTTTGGCTTTGTGTTCCAGGGTTTCAATCTGCTGGCGCGCACCACGGCGCAAGAGAACGTGGAACTGCCCCTGCTGTACCGGGGCGAAAGCGCCGCTGTGCGGCGCCAGGCGGCTGCGCAGGCGCTGGACGCGGTGGGCCTCAAAGGCTGGGAACACCACACCCCAGCCGAACTCTCGGGCGGGCAGCAGCAGCGCGTGGCCATTGCGCGCGCCATCGTCACCAACCCCGCCGTGCTGCTGGCCGACGAGCCCACGGGCAACCTGGACACCCAGCGCAGCGTGGAGATCATGGAGCTGATTGCGCGCCTGAACCGGGAGCGTGGCATCACCGTCATCATGGTGACGCACGAGCCCGACATGGCCGCCTATGCGCGGCGCGTGGTGCGCTTTGTCGATGGCGTGGTCGAAAGCGACCGCCTGAACCCCGAACGCGCGGGCGCCCCCGAGGGCCTGACCGCGCAGGAGTCTGCCTGATGTGGCTCAACACCCTGTGGTTGTCGCTGCGCTCGATCCGGCGCAACCTGCTGCGCTCGTTCCTCACCATCCTGGGCATCGTGATCGGGGTCAGTGCCGTCATCACCATGGTCACCCTGGGCAATGGGGCCACCCTGGCGGTGCAGAACCAGATATCCAGCCTGGGCACCAACCTGCTGCAGGTGCGCCCCGGGCAACGCATGGGGCCAGGCAGCGGCGGTGCTCCGGCCTTCAAGGACGTGGACGCTGATGCGATCGCGCAGCAGATCGGCGGCATCCAGGCCGTTGCGCCCGAGGGCCGCACCGGCAGCACGGTCGTGGCGGGCGGGCGCAACTGGACGACCAGCATCATCGGCAGCACCAACGCCTGGCTGGAGACCGGCAACTGGCAGGTGCGCTCGGGCCGGGCCTTCAGCCCCGAGGAAGTGCGTGCAGGCTCCGCCGTGTGCCTGGTGGGTTCCACGCTGCAGCGCGAGCTGTTTGGCGGCCAGGACCCGGTGGGTCAGCAACTGCGCGTCAAGGCGTTTTCATGCGAAATTGTTGGCGTGCTGGGCTCCAAAGGGCAGGGCGCCTTCGGCAACGACCAGGACGATGTGGTGCTGCTGCCCCTGGCCACGCTGCAGCGCCGTGTGACGGGCAGCACCCGGGTGCAGACGCTGCTGGTGTCCATGCAGGAGGGCAGTGACCCCGAGCGCGTGAAGGCAAGCCTGCGCCAGTTGCTGCGCGAACGGCGCAAGCTGGCCGAAGCCGACGAGGACAACTTCAACATCCTTGACACCAAGCAACTGGCCGACACGCTCTCGGGCACGACCAAGGTGATGACCACGCTGCTGGGTGCGGTGGCCGCCGTGAGCCTGCTGGTGGGCGGCATCGGCATCATGAACATCATGCTGGTGAGCGTGACCGAGCGCACCCGTGAAATCGGCCTGCGCCTGGCCATTGGTGCGCTGGAGCGCGAGGTGTTGCTCCAGTTCCTGATCGAGGCCGTGGTGCTGGCGGCACTCGGCGGCCTCATCGGCATCGTGCTGGCCACCGGTGCCTCGTTGGTGCTGGCACAGGCCATGCAGGTGCCGTATGTCTTCAGCCCAGGGGTGAACCTGCTGTCCTTTCTGTTCTCGGCAGGCATCGGGGTGCTGTTCGGCTACTTTCCGGCGCGGCGCGCCGCGCGCATGGACCCGATCGAAGCCTTGCGGCACGAGTGATTAACCATAAAAAATGCCCGCAGCGCTTTATCTGCGGGCGTTAGTAGCTATAAAAATAATAGCTTTACTGGTGCGGTCAATGCACCGTCAGTTCCACGGCTTGCGGTTGTGCGTGGGCCAGCGTCAGTGTGAGTACGCCGTGCTCCAGCTTGGCGGTGCTGGCGGCAGTATGGATGGGCTGGCTGAGTTCCCAGGCGCGGTGCACCTGGCGCGGTGCGCCTTCGCTGCTGCGCACCTGCACGCGTGTGCCCTCGATGCTGATCTGCAACTGCTCGCGCGCCAGGCCTGGCACATCGATCTGCAGGGTGGTGGCCTTGTCGTCCTGGGTGATTTTCACGCCCGGTGCAGGAGCTGCAGCGGCCTGCAGGCTGCTGCGCACCAAGTGCTGCCATGCGGCGTCAGAGCGGTGGGGCGCACAAGCGGCGCGGCGGGTGACGGGGGTGAAGAACATCAGGGTAACTCCTATACACTGCGCGGCCAGGGGTGAACCGCATGCCCCTGCAGATAGGCATCTGCCTGTGGATTTCAAGAAAGACCAAGCATGAATACTTTGAGCTTTGCCGGGTTGAAATCGGCGCTTCTCACCCCAGGGCGCGCAGCCTGTGCGGCCATCGCTCTGGCGGTGCTGGCCTTGCCGGTCAGCCATGCGCAAACGGCGGCTCCTGCGCCTGCTGCGGCCGCGGCAGTGCCGGTCAAGCTGGCGCTGATCGAAAGCCTTTCGGGGCCGTTTGCCAACACCGGCGAGGCCGTGTTTCGCAACATCTTTTGGGCGGTGGAACGCGTGAATGCACGCGGTGGCGTGCTGCTGCCTGCCGCCCAGGGCGGCATGCGCCCCTTGCAGGTACAGCGCTTTGACAGCAAGGGCCAGAACGAGGAGGCGCTCTCTGCGCTGCGATCGGCCATTGACCAGGGCGCCCGCATTGTCATGCAGGGCAATTCCTCGGCCACGGCGGCGGTGCTGATCGACGCCATCAACAAGCACAACGAGCGTGAGCCCGACAAGCGCGTGCTGTTCCTCAACTACTCGGCGGTGGACCCCATCCTCACCAACGAGAAATGCAGCTTCTGGCACTTCCGCTTCGATGCCCATGCCGACATGCGCATGGCGGCCCTCATGGACGTGATCAAGTCCGACAGCGCCGTCAAGAGCGTGTACCTCATCGGCCAGGACTACAGCTTTGGCCAGGCCGTGTTGCGCGAGGCGAAAAAACAGCTCGCCGTGCAGCGGCCCGACGTGGCCATCGTGGGTGACGAACTGCACCCCGTGGGCCGCGTGAAGGACTTTGCGCCCTACGCTGTCAAGATCAAGGCCAGCGGTGCGCAGGCGGTCATCACCGGCAACTGGGGCAATGACCTGACGCTGCTGGTCAAGGCCGGGTCGACCGCCGAGTAATTGAGAAAGAGCACCCGCCGGTTGGGCTCGCGCTCGTTGTGCTTGTTGATGGCGTCGATCAGAGCTGCGGCATTGGCAGAGGAGTTGCCTTG
>JACCEE011750890.1_pt1 | contig 14932 bp, 17 predicted proteins | sample 7449931 | NCBI WGS metagenome assembly JACCEE01 (sample SAMN15323457, study PRJNA562643) | freshwater metagenome | isolation source: river surface water | place: USA:Blue River Watershed | collected 2017-08-19 | reverse complement strand
CTCGGTGTATCGCTAGCCGATTTAGTGAGTGCCATCGATAGTAATAATCACAATCGAGGTGCAGGTTATATAGAAAAACGAGGCGAGCAGTATTTGGTACGCGCGCCCGGTCAGCTTCGTAATGTAGAAGACATACGCGACGTCATCATCAAAAATTCTGCCGGTGTACCCGTACGTGTACGCGATGTCGCTGAAGTAGGTATTGGTCAGGAATTACGTACCGGTGCGGCGACAGCGGATGGAAAAGAAGTCGTGCTCGGTACGGTATTTATGCTGATGGGACAAAACAGCGGTGTCGTATCCGAAGCGGTAGATCGCAAGATGGCTGAGATCAATCGTAATCTTCCAATAGGTGTTCGTATTATTACGGTATATGACCGAACTAATCTGGTTGATAAGGCGATTCGCACTGTGCGCAATAATTTGCTCGAAGGTGCGATCTTGGTGATTGTTGTGTTGTTTGGATTTTTGGGAAATTTGCGTGCGGCCATCATCACGGCTGCTGTGATCCCTTTATCGATGCTGTTTACATTTACCGGCATGGTTCAGTACCAGGTCAGTGCAAATTTAATGAGTTTAGGCGCGCTCGATTTCGGCATCATCATTGATGGCGCCGTTGTTATTGTTGAGAATTGCATACGTCGATTGGCGCACTCGCAGATAACGCTAGGGCGCACGCTGACTCAGGAAGAACGCTTTGCTGAAGTGTTTGAAGCATCGAAAGAATCACGCCGTCCGCTCTTGTTTGGGCAGGTCATCATCATGGTGGTGTATCTCCCTATTTTTGCGTTGAGCGGCGTGGAAGGGAAAATGTTTCACCCCATGGCATTTACCGTGGTGGCGGCATTATTAGCAGCGATCGTTCTGTCGGTAACATTTGTTCCTGCTGCAGTGGCGACATTTGTAACCGGCCGTGTGCAAGAAAAAGAAAATATTTTTATGGTGGTGGCGCGTCGTTGGTATAACCCAATGTATGACTACGTCATGTCAATCAAACCCGTTGTGCTTAGCGTGGCGACCGTGGTGATTATGTTGAGTGGCTTACTCATGATGCGTATGGGCAGTGAATTTGTACCTAACTTAAATGAGGGTGATCTCGCTTTTCAAACCATACGTGCTCCGGGTGTGAGCTTATCGCAAGCGGTAGAGATGCAGCAGAATATTGAAAGTGTGCTGAAGAAAAAATTTCCTGAGATAGATAGAGTATTTACGCGTATCGGTACCGCAGAAATCGCTACCGACCCGATGCCACCCAGTTTGTCCGATGGCTACATCATGCTCAAGCCGATTGATCAATGGCCCGATCCCAGTAAATCTCGTGATCAGTTACGGGCTGAAATTAGCCAAACCGTGTGGAAAATACCAGGAAATAATTACGATTTTTCACAACCCATACAGCTGCGATTTAATGAATTGATTTCGGGAGTGCGTAGTGACGTAGCGGTAAAAATTTTCGGTGATGATTTAGATACTTTGCACAGACTCGCCGACGAGACAGCTGCCGTATTACAGCGTGTCCCTGGTTCATCTGAAGTGAAAGTTGAACAAACTACCGGCTTACCTGTACTGACTGTCCGCATAGATAGGCAGAAGGCTGCGCGCTATGGCTTAAACATGGTTGATGTGCAGGATGTAGTGGCTAGTGCAATCGGTGGAACCACCGCAGGTACCTTGTTTGAAGGCGATCGGCGTTTTGATATTGTGGTTCGACTACCCGAAAGCTTACGTACTGATCTGGAAGCCATGAAACGATTACCGATTGCTATGCCGGTACCCGATGCACAGAACCGTCGTCGTTTTATTCAACTCGCAGAGGTCGCTTCATTAGAGCTGGCGCCGGGGCCAAATCAAATTAGCCGTGAAAATGGAAAGCGCCGCGTCGTAGTGACGACCAATGTACGCAATCGTGACGTCGGTTCCTTTGTGGTGGATGCAGAGCAGGCACTGTCTAAAGTACCTTTGCCAACGGGCTACTGGACGACATGGGGTGGCACCTTCGAGAATTTGCAATCTGCCACTGAGCGTTTAAAACTAGTAGTGCCCGCTGCGTTGTTTTTGGTTTTCTTGCTGCTGTATGCCATGTTTGGGAATGTGAAAGATGGCCTGCTGGTATTTACTGGAATACCGTTTGCATTGACAGGTGGCGTGCTCGCATTGTGGCTGCGAGATATACCACTCTCTATTTCGGCATCTGTCGGTTTTATTGCGCTATCGGGTGTTGCGGTATTGAATGGTTTGGTATTGATTTCATTCATACGCAATTTACAAGAACAAGGTCACGCCTTAGTTGACGCAGTTAGAGAAGGCACTATGACGCGCTTGCGGCCGGTATTGGTGACTGCCTTAGTAGCATCCTTAGGATTTTTACCGATGGCGATCGCTACGGGAACAGGAGCGGAAGTGCAGCGACCACTGGCTACAGTAGTGATAGGTGGCATATTGTCATCCACCTTACTCACACTGCTAGTGCTGCCTATGCTGTATTTATTAGCGCACCGTCGAACTGAAAATAGGGTTTGATTATCTTGTCCCAGTGACTGCTGGGACAAGTTTCTATTTATTTCAGAGCTGCAGTTTTAGAACAGATAGCGCACGTTGAGCGCGTAGATAGTGCTGTTGGGATCGTGACGGAAGTAGCCACCAATCGCATAGAGATCACTGAATTTATATTGCAGATTCACCACTGACGCGAAATCGCCTGAAACGATGATGCCCGAGGCTGAGGCTTCAATGGAATCGGTTAACTTCCTTTTTACCCCGACGGATACAGGATAGATATTCGCTTCGGTGCTCGCGCCACTGTTGAATCGCCTCGACCCATTCACGGCGCTTACGCTAGCAATCAGATCGGTGCCGGGCTGGAGAGCTCGGCGATAGCCAGCGCTTAATTGGTACTGTTTATAGTCGACGCTGATGTCCAGAGTGTTGCCATTAAACTTAATGGTGTCTGTGGAAGTAGAAAAATAATTCCCAAAAACGTAGAAATTTTCAGTGACGAGTTTACTACCTTCAATGCTGGTGCCATGCAAGGTTGCACGGTAGGTAGTATCGATCATTATGTTGGCGTACCCGATACCAACATAGTTGTAGGTTAATCCATTGGTATTAGCCGATGAGTCTTGGGCCCACGCCATAGCCGGTAACAGCAGGGCGGCGGCGATAATTGATTTTTTAAATGTCATGATTGTGTTTTGTTGACTAGTGTTTTAGAGAAGAGGGCAGATAGATTGGGCAGATAATGCCGCTGAATAATCCGATTAAACACTTATGGTCAAATGTCCTCATTTGACCCTGCTGGTGATACTAGCATATTTCTTATTTGAAAATTTACATTAGAAAAAACCAGATTACTACCTATTCTGAATTTACACCTTAAAAACTAAAGCTCTACGTCTATTCTGTTTATTATCGTGTCATATTAATTATTATCAGCTCGTCAATATCATTGGCTTGGCAGGTGAGGACACATTATGAAAGCAGCGCACACCTTAATTCTTGTCGGAAGCAGCGTTTTATTCAGCGCTTGCGTGACCGTTGAGCCACCACCGCCACCAGCGGCTGAACCCGTGGCCGACGCGGTCGCAGTTCCACCAACCTCTACCGTCGTGCCCCTTGTGGAAGCGATCTACGTTCCACCGCCGCCGCCGCCTCCGGAAAACTACTCGGGCGATGTGAGAAACGGACTCAAGGATGGAATCGGCGTTTATGATTTTCCAAGTGGCAGTCGGTATGAAGGTCAATTTTCCAATGATGTGAAAAATGGACAAGGAAAACTGAGTTTTGTTAATGGCGAAATCTATGACGGTGAATTTACCAATGGAAAAATCACCGGTCATGGCACGCATAAATACCGTAACGGCGATGTGTATGTAGGTGAGTTTGCGGATAGTCGCAAAGAAGGCCAGGGCGAGTATCGCTTTGCCACCGGCGAGAAATACGTCGGCGAGTATGTCAAAGACAAAATCACCGGTAAAGGCATTTGGTCATACAGAAACGGCGATCGTTACGAAGGTGAATTTAAAAATAGCGTACGCCACGGTAGTGGTACCTATTATTTCGCCAGCGGCAGTAAATACGAAGGCAGTTTTGAACTTAACTACTTCCACGGGCAAGGTACGTATACCTTTGCTGATGGCCGTGAATATTCAGGAGATTTTTTTCATGACCAGATTAAAGGTCGCGGAACCCTAAGCTATCCTGATGGAGAAAAATACACGGGTAATTTTGTTAATGGCCGTTACCATGGCCACGGAATTCTTAGTTTCGCTATAGACCGCGTGCCGCTCGAAGGTTTGTGGAACGATGGACGATTCGTTCGCTATGAAAAAACCAACTGGCATTATTGAGTGTTTACTGCTGGTCAATATCCTCTTTGATAGAGGCCAGCAATTCACGAAATTCATTTAATACTCTCGTCTCAACCAGCGACAATTCTGCTAATGGCGCATAGGTACGCGCTTTAGATAAATACAGAATCAATTCATTAAATATCTCTGTGATGGTCAATACATCGCGACTCTCTATGTAGGCATCGGTATTGATGTCTACCAGTGAATTAGAGAAGTTGATGTACTCCGATAGAGATTTTGATGCCATCAGTAGCAGCATCCCTATTTCTTGCGCACTCATCTCTTGAGCGGGTTTTTTTAAACCCCGCAGGCTGGTATTTAATGCTTTTGCAGTTCTCTCCAGACTCACGCGTCCCCCTGTATTTCTTACATTAATTAAAAAGCACTTTTGTGCTGATTAGATAATTATCTTTTTAGGTATTGTTTATTTTAGCCTGAATTTTTACCTTAATTATGAAAGGGTTATAACGAATATTTCGCGCAAAAACCACAATCATTTAAATTAAACTTAGTTTCTAATCAGAAAGTGTAAAAAGTGTATAAATGTCAGTGTATTATTTTTCTACGATAAATAAAGGTTTTACAACGCGATTTATCAAACCTAAGATTTTGGAAATTGCGTTAATAAAATAATAATCGTTTGAGTTGGCAATTGGCGAATTATTTCTTGCCCTCAGACTGCGGAGTAAAAAAATGAAAAAAATACCTATGGCATTGTTTGCCTCCCTGGCGATGTCTGCCGCGAATGCTGCCAATCATGATGACAACGAAAAACTAGCCCAACTGGCTAATCTTGCTGGCCAATGGTCGCCGATTTCTCAATGTGCCTTGTTTCCCCAAGCCAGTATGGCAACCGTGCGGGATCATCATGAATTTCACTTGCCTACGAAAGATGGTCAATTAGGGGAAGAAATTATTCGTCGCAAACGCAATAGTCGTGATGAATTGGTGCCTGCAGATACCGGCATACTCAGTATAGAAAAATTCGACACGACCTCGGTTAACGGTAAAAGTTATTACGTGCTGAAGCAATTAATAAAAATTCCACGTACCGATGGTGAAGTGATTCCTGTCGCAAGCATTTCTTATCTGGACTACCAAGAAAACTATATACAAAAATTATTTCAGGAAATCGACGGTCGTGTAGTTATCCAGTACGGCAAGCTGCTCGATTACAAAGCGAATGTGGGACAAAAAGATCCGCAAAAACTGTACAAATGTGATCACCCAAAAACACGTGAAGCAGTCGCGGCATGGGAAGCCGAACAACAAAAAGATGCGGAAGAAAAACGTCTTCGACTAGTCGCAGATTTCCGCAAACATGCAGCACAGTTCAATGCTCAAGGCGAAGCAGTTGCGGCGAATTCAAAATTCAAATACACACTAAAAACTGCGAAAGACGAGCTCTCGAAAAAAGAGATTCTGATGGTTGAGAACGAAACCGCTGTCGGAGCGGGAAGCGTCGTAACAGAGCTGTCGTGCGGTGCTGTTGAAGGTAAAAAAGTTATCAAGGCTCAGTTGACTTTTTATGACCTGAAGTTGCCTGTGCAAGTTAACGGCAAAGATGGCACACCGTTCAGTAAGACGCGTAAAAATGAGCAAGTTATCGAGAATGGCGTTGCCATTAATCAGAGCAGCTTCTTTAATAATGTACACGTTGCCACCTTGGGCTTGGCTAAAGAAGGCTATTTAGTATGGCAAGCCGATCACAAAGAAATTAAAAATAATCGTTACATCGATGAACTCGACGTGGTTTACGACTTGGCATTGAAGTTAACTACCGATTTGGGTGATTTTTATTTAGAGATCCCACCCTATAACAAGAACATTCGCAAACTCATTGCTGCATGCAGCCAGTAATTAGCTGCATGCCTTTTATCAAGCGCAGGAGACCGAATGAATTCTAAACTGATCGTTGTAGTACTTGCCTTTGTCGTCTCGGGTTGTCAGGTATCTGTACGTTTGGGCTCTGACGGTACGTTTGCGCCACACAGCCATGGACCCATTGCCTCACCTGCGCCGGCGGCTGCCGAGGTGGCTAGTAAAGCTGACGCTGATAATGCACCGGTTTGCCCAAGTGTTCCTGCCGTTGCAGAATGCCCTGCGGCCGAGCCTGTTGTAAAGGCTGCATCCGAGACTCAGACAAATGTGACCCCAGTTAATCCTCCAGATCCAAATCCGGTAGCTGCTGAATCGCAGAACGCGCAACCCCAAGAAGCGCAATCGCAAAACACCCAGCCGCAAGAGCAAAATTCAGATCAGCAGGCGCAGCCAGAACAATCCAATACGACCGATGTCGCAGTTGATGAAAAGCCAAGCGCTCCTGTGGAGTCGTTTGACATTGAGAAATATGTCGAGCAGTCCGCTTCGTGCGTTCAACAACGCCCTTGTAACCAAATCCAAGATGAAGAGAAGAGCTCGCCGACGTCTAAGGTTCTCGATGAACCAAAGAAGGTGGAGCCTACCAAGGTGGTTGAACAAGCTAAACCAGCAGACCTCGTCATTGATCGTAAAGCGGGTTCTGTTGAATCCGGCATACAGCGAGTTGATCGAAAGCGTGCAGCGCCGGTTCGAGTTGACGTTCCCCCCGATATGCCGCGTTAAATCTGCACCAAAGTTATCAATATAAAAATAATTGATCGCTGATCATACGGAACATCGTAAACCCGTAATTTTTGATGCTGTTGCATGAGCCAGTATCGATGTTTATGCGGTAAAGTATGGCTCGACCGCCCACGCTGAGTGGGCGTTATCGCGATTAATGGGTACGGAGGAGTTTTATGGTGAACAATCCTAAAGGCGACTTGTATGTCGGCAGTGGAGTGAAAATGACCGGGACTGTAGTAGCACCCGGACTAGTAGAAATCGATGGAGCGTTTGACGGTGTTATCCAGGCACAATCAGTTAACGTTACAACGCATGGGATAGTGAATGGCACAACGGAAGCGAGTCATATTCGTGTTGAAGGCCAAGTGAATCAGACGCTAAAAGCTGGTAGCACGCTACTCATTGAATCGACAGGAAAAGTCAGTGGCGATGTGTCGTACTCAGACTTGGAAATTCGTCGCGGTGGTGACCTTCAGGGTTCGATCACTATTATCAAATAGTCGTCTCTGCGCAGGGCTCATCCCTGTAGCTCATCATTTTCTGTAGCTACCCCTATGTACACCTTGCATTAATTCGTTGTATGGATTGATGCGGGTGTAATCTGATCGATCTGATCATCGGCATGATCGATATGAAAAAAATACTTTTGCTTCTAATTTTATGTGTGCTGGATTCCGCTTACGCTCAGCAATGGATTCCGTATTCACAAACGAGTCAGGGTACCCAATACTTTGATCTTCAACGTGCTATTACGATGGGTGGAAGTTCGTCGTTTATTTTGGATTTGCATGATATGAAATCCGAGGCTACTGACGCTGATGGCAAGGCCTATCGTTCTACCTTGTATTCCAGAGAGTTTAACTGCCGCAAAGAGCAACAGCGCGTCCTTGCTTGGCATCGAATGTCTGAATCCATGGGCAATGGGATTATTGTGAGTGAGTATTCTCAAGTCAGCGAATGGTCCGATGTAAAAACACCGAATGCTAAGCGCTTGATGATGGCGGCGTGTGAGCAGCGTTAAATGCGCCTCTAAGCAGCTGTGCTAGGGGAGTTGTTTTAGCGCTTTGTTGACCTTGGCAATCGCTTTCTCTTGCTCGTCCAAGCGCCCGTTTGTCACGGCTGCTGCGCTGGATAAGTTAGACATGCGTTCTTGCATAGCGGGTGGCATAGTCCAGAGACTTTCCGGATCAATCTCAAAATGATACTCAGGCTCGGGGGCTTGAATAGCTTCAGCAGCCTCAGCGTGTTCTTCAGCTTGATGATCTGTTTCTGTTTCAGCTAATGCCTCAGGTGCGGTCGCTTCAGCGGGTGCTGGACTGGGAGCAGGGTCCGCCTTCGCAATAATGGTATTCGCTTTGGGTTTAGCTTTTTTTACCCCTTCAGCATGTTCCGGGGGCCGATCGCCATGAAAAATTTCGACTTCTTCTTCGGACATCCCTAAATCTCCCGTGGGTTGGTTGTAGCTAGGTCTACGTCAGTTTATCGGCTAACTTGAGCAAATCATGAGCTGCGGCGTGGTGGCGAGTAGTTGTCTAACCACCAACTTCATACCATTTGCCCGATATCACGCTGATCTTAGACCACCAGTCTTTTTCATTCTGTATGTTGAGGATGATTTCATTTCGTAGCGTGTATTCATAATCGGATAAGGTCTTTTTCTTTGCTGCGTTTGAACTGTTGACGTTTTGCAGGCTCTGATAACCCGCAGTATTCGCACCCAGCGTTTTTTCCATTTCTATGATGGCGAACATAAATCCAGCTTCCAAGCCGGTAGCCGCCCAATCTCTTTCCAGTAAAGTTAGCTGAGCTTTAATGACCTGGATTTCAGACTCTTTGTGACTACGCCGTTGATTGATGAGTACGAGTGCCAGTCCTGCAAGGGAGGCGAATACGATGAGATACGGACTGGGGCTGGCGCTGCTGATCAAAAAGAAAAAAATCCCTGTAAGCATCACGCAAATGCAGGCCCATGCGCCGATATTGAGCCCTTTAATTTTTTGCAGGTCAGTTGTTGCTACCTCCAATGCTTGTGCATAGGTATTGGCAGCTTCTTTGGTGGACTTCAATAATTGCAGCCGTCGATTGTATTCAACGCGCTCTGCCTCGTTGAGTGCTTCTATCCTGACTTTGAGATCATCAATGTGGCTCATGAGTTGTTAGCTTTTTGCCTGAGCTTTGTGGGCTGTCATGATAAATTGTCAAATCGTAATGTGGCGTCAAGTTTAATCTGCCATCAGGGTTTGCTGGCGCTTCTCAATAGATAATAAGAGTATCGATGCTTTTGGCTTTTTAAGGCAAGCGCTATCATGTATTGCAAAATAATTAATGGTTTAATGATGCCTCAGTGCTCGTGCTTATTGATCTTATGATGTCGATCCCTTTTCTTGAAATCTATAGTGAGTTTGGCGTGATACTGCTGGCGCCACTGGTTTTTCAGTTTGTCCTGTGGCGTTCAAAGGAGGGTAGGGAATCGCGCATGTTTCGTCAGAATTTTGTTATCTTTGGGGTTTTATATATGGCGATCTTCGGTTTAGCTTTGATCAATTACATCAATCCATTAAAACCCAGTTGATTGGTAAACCAGTCTGCAGCCATGAGTGCTTTTCCCCCACGATGATCGCTTTACGAACCACGAGCCTTGCTGTCGCTTTCTCTATGCTACTGCTAGGACTAGTGTCTTGCGGTGTTAAGCAAGACTTCAACTTTACCTTGGTTTGTAAGGGTAAAAATGATGTGATGTCCAAGCTGAAGGCTGACCCCGCTGAGACCGAAATCAAAGAAGAATCTCGTACCTACGCGTTCCAGCTAAGGGATTTGGAGGGCTATCACTGCCATACCAAACGCTCTGAAAAAATTGCGTGCATACGCTCGCTGGATGACGAAGAGACCTTCCGTCATGAATCCATGGTCTTTACGCGAGCCACCATGAGCGTGACCCATACATCGTCTACCGAAAAGAAAAAAACCGGGCTGGTAATTGAGGAAAGCTTTGAAGGTCAGTGCGTAGAGACCGATCTTCCAGACTAGATAATCACTTAGGATCGCGGCAAAGATAATTGGTCACCCAAAGCTCAGGTTTGCATTCCACATTGCAGTGATTGGTAACGTGGCCCATGGCACCTTTGGCTGATTTGATGCAGGGGATATAGCAGGCTCGAAAGAAGGCCTTACCTCTTTCGCAGCGCGGATCATTCGTTTTTGACTCGATTCTGCGTTGAGGTGCAAATGCGCTCGCATCATCCGCCAGGCAGCACCAAGCCACCAACACAGCTAGCAGGGATCGCACGATAAATTTGGCTGAGCGCATACTAAACTCCGTAATAACTGCCCGCTTGGTCAAGATCCTTCTAGTGGGGTTTGCAGGCCGTACCAGTTTATCGACAGTTAGCGGAAATTCTATAAGGCGAAGAGTTACTTTTTAAATAACTCGGCGTCGAATCGTCTGGTGGTGGCTTTATTTTAGCTAGCTTAGAACAGCATGAGCCTGATTCATGATGCATTGCTAGGCATTGCCGTTACTCGATACGTGAGCGATTTTCTGTTATCTTTCACTATCAATTAATTGAGGAGAAATGAATGAAGTCTTTGTTGGCTGCTCTCTTGCTTTGTTCCGCATCATTGGCCTTTGCGCATTGCCCCAATGCGGTCGTGTGCGAAATGAAAGCGATTGATTCTTCAGTGGGTACAGTCAAGTTGGCTGATGCGGAGCTTGAGAAAGTTAAGACCCTGCGTGCCGAGGGTGAAAAACTCTACAACGATGGCCGCGAAGGTGAAGCGCTCAAATTACTGCGCGAGGCTAGAAAAATGATCAAAGACGCATCGTCCTGATCGCTGGTTGAATTAGCTTGATTCGAATTGAAAACGGGGTCTTAGGACCCCGTTTTTTTTAGTAGATAGTTCAGAGAGCTTACGGTTTATAGTCTTTGCAGACTTCGCTGAAGACTAGCTTATTAGCAGGACTGGCGTTGACAGTCTTCCACTGACTAGGCGTTTCAACATGGCCCATGATTTCACCCGTGGCTTCCGGTCCTGTGTGGGCAACATATTTTTTGAAATGTCCTAACTCTTTTTTGCAGTCGTATTCTTTGTAGAGCCTAATGGAGCGCAAACCTTCTTTTGTAGCTTCCTTAAAGCTTTCCATTTCCCAGACGCGACGCATAGAACCATGATGCTCGACCGAGGTTGGATCCATGTAATACGCAGTGCCATGAATATTTTGAAACATCCTTACCCACTCGGCATGGGCCAGAGGGCTCATCAGTAAGAGAACAATAGATGTCGCGACAGTTTTTTTTAATGCCAATTGAATAAAGGTTTTCATTCGCTTTTTCTCCTTGTTTTACTGGCCATCAGACACATGTTCTTATTGTAGCCGTATGAATTGTGTAAAGACACGGAGTAGGCTGAATTTCTTGGGGAAGAGGGGAATGCTATGCGCCAAGTCAAAATTTTCTGGAAAACAATCAACCAGTTATCGTGCCGGCGAGTCGAGCTCACAGAGAGCCGCAAAGAGCTTTTCCAACACAATTCGTGATGAGGGATCCATCCAGCCATTAGAGTTGATCATGCCTGAGACTTCGCCGTCCCCCGTCTTATTTTTAGTATAGACCCCAGACATCATGCGAATTTTTTGATTCGTGCAATCTGCTTCGTATAATAATTTTGCTGATTGATCGCCGTGCGCGGTGGGTTGGCGAAAGCTGCGTAGCGCGGAAATTCTTGGTTTGGGTCCAGCAAGCCGAGTACTTAGATCGTAGTAGTAAAGCATTTCGTTATCTGCATGAATTTCTGTCCATTCCGCATGGCAGAGGGAGGTGCATACAGAAAAAAATAGTGCGCTGAGTGATGTGATTTTCAACATTGTTGGGTGTTGTTGAAATCTATGTTGTCAGTCTCCATCGATGGGATAGGTTTGATATGTTCTCCATATCGCAACCAGTGTGGACAGACATCACACATCTCGGCCAAAACGACCAATTTATCCTCTGTGGGCATGGATTCGCCCATCAGCCATTTGTAGACGGAGATAGAGGTCACTTGTCCCATCCCATATCGCTTATTGAATAAGGTACATAGCTCTCCCGCTTTGCGCGGATTCAGGCCGGCTTTTTCCAATGAGCGTACGAGTCGAATTCTGAACTCTTCTCGTTTCTTAAAATCTACGTGTTGTGGCATATCATTTGATCAGAGAGATAATTAGGGTAGTAAAGATAATTTACGCAAAGACGAATTTCATTCAGAGCCTGTGATTAACCAGTCGCTCGAAACTCCCAAGAGCGTTGAGAGGGCGATCATTTTTTCTTCAGAAGGAACCGATCGGGCCTGCAACCAATCGTGCAGCATCGTTTCTGTGATCTGACAATGAGAAATACGTTTGTTAAAAACTTCTGCAAATTTCCTGCAGCTCATGCCCGCATAGTTTGAATTTTTCAAAGAGAATTTCAACCGAAGCGCAAACAGCTCGGGCGGTTGCATCAGGGTAGCGACGCTATGAGCACTCATTTGTTTTGTGGGGCCATGTCGGGAAATGCAATGTCTTCTTCGCTCAAGACGCGCTCAAGGCCGGACTCAATTGAGGCGATTGCGTCCGCAGCCATGGATCGTAAAAAGCGATGAACTGCCGCATCTTTAGGGCTGGTATCCAAACATTGTTCACTGTAGGACACAAACCCGTTTAAGCTAATTAGCAAGCTGGCTAAATGGCGGGGACATTCACAATACAAGTTGTATTCAAGAGCAGAAATAGCTTCTAGATCTTCAGGGCTGAATTTTTTTTCTTTAAGACGCGGCCTATTGCCAGTGACATGAGCTTTATCAACAAACGAATCCAGCACCTGACGAAGGTCGGCACCATTAACAGGGGATTTCAGGCAGCGAATTCCTGCAGCCTCAAGCGTTTGTAGGGTGGTTGAATTACAGAAGCTATACAGCACCATCGAACCCATGATGCTCATACCTTGAGTTGCGTGAACCAGTTGTTGTGCCTGCGTGGATTGCAAGGCTGAATAATTAAAAAGTAAAACGTCAAATTGTCCCAGCCAGTGTTGTATTTCTTCAGGGTCGCTAACATGATTAACGACGTCCAGATCTGAGAAGCTGCCATCTCTAAGAATTAACTTCAACCCTGTAGCCTCACCCACCGTTAGAACCCGAATTCGTTCAGTTGCAAGTCCTTTGGATGGTACGTGGGGGTTCAAAAAATTCAGATGCTCAGCCAACTCATCAATACTCAACGAAGAAAGATTGCTGGGTTTGTGGCCGACATCAACCAAGGATTTAATGAGTTTTAAGCGTTGAACTTCGGAGGGCGCGTAACGTCGAGCGCCTCCATCGGTTCGATGGGGCTTAGGCACACCATAGCGGTGCTCCCAGATACGTAGTGTCGAGGCGTTTATGCCAGTAGCCTTGGCGACGGCACCGATGGGAATAAGTGCAATGTTCGCTTCGCCAGCCCGAGTGGATGTTTTAAGTAGTGTCATTGCTTTTGTCTTTGATGGATCGGTCACTAAACCAACCTTTGTGGAATTATCTTTCCACAAAGAATCAACAAAAACAATAGAAATTTCACTTTCTGCGGAATATTACTTATTTTTAAAGCTTATATCTACTCAAAAGCTATACACATTAATAAATTACTTACTCATGCCGGCTGGGGTAGTCTGAGTTTGTGCTGATACTTTCTATTTTTTCCCTTTGGGGATTGGCTCCCCTTGCAGTTCGTTGGTGCTGGCTTCGAGTTGATCCATTTTTGCCTTGGTTTCTTTTTGAGCAGACTTCATTTTGGCAATCCGTTCTGCCATGTGAATTGAAAACGTATCTAATTGATGAGCTGGTTGTGAAGGGGCGGTATTTTCAGGCTGATGATTCGTTTTTGGGGCATTTGTTCTGGCAATAGATGAGAGCGTAGTACTGATCGTTGGTTGTTTTACGTTTGTATTGTCCAATGCACGTTTTATCACCGGGCCCTGCGCATCACTCATGTGGTGTGCAATGGAAGGACCATCAGCATCACTAATCTCAGGATGTTTGATAGTTGGCCCAACGCCATCACTCATGTGATGTGCAATGGAAGGCCCATCAGCATCACTAATCTCAGCATGGTTGTTAGAAGGACCATCGTCATCCATCAGGCTGTGGTCAATGGCGGGGCCAAAGGCGTCACTTATTTCGTGTGTAATCGATGGGCCTTGCGAATCATGTATCTGATGCTGGATAGACGGACCACTTCGTGTTTCAGTTTCAATCCCAGACTTTTTCGAAGTGGGTCTTGCAAAAAGCTCTGCCTCGCCATCCGCTTTAAAAACGTCAAACAACTCCTCTCGACCCAGGGTTCTTTTAGGCCTGGGCTGGTCGGTTTTTGCTTTCTGATTAGATTTATCTTCAGACATGATGAACGGGTTCGGGGTGAAAAGCGTTTCGGGAAAAATGATTCATACGTTTTACAATGTAGTGAGAAAAGTTTGATCTGGATAGACAAATTTAACAAAAAGTTAAATAAAAAATAATAACGACTTGCCAAGGATTTCGAATGCCTCATGTTTCCAACAGCTTTGATTTTGACACTGTCGAATGGCGACGCGTCAGAGATACCCGTTGTGAAGGATTTCTGGTTGATTTTGAATACTGTCTTCTCGGTTATGACCTAGCTAGTGGTCGGCTTGACATGCTGTTGCGCTATGGTGAGGGTGGTCATTGCAGAAGACACCGACATATTGCATCGACAGTGACCTTGGTGTTGGAGGGCGAGCAGCATTTGATTGAGAAACTGCCCAATGGCACAACGAAAGCTATACACCGTAAGAAGGGTGACTACGCTCTGGCAGTAGCTGATGCGCATCCCCATGATGAGCATGGAGGCGCGCAGGGTGGAACCGTACTGTTATCGATGACGGCGACTGACGGACGCTTGTTTGAATATTTTGACGAGCACATGAATAGTCTGGGTACCGTCTCGATTGCCGAGTATGTCGATAGCT
>JACCEE010631223.1_pt1 | contig 14959 bp, 7 predicted proteins | sample 7449931 | NCBI WGS metagenome assembly JACCEE01 (sample SAMN15323457, study PRJNA562643) | freshwater metagenome | isolation source: river surface water | place: USA:Blue River Watershed | collected 2017-08-19 | reverse complement strand
CGCGTGACCTCGGCCATGAGCCCGGCCGTCAGCACGTCGTCGTCACCCACAACGCTCACCCGACTCCGCGCGCGCGTGATGGCCGTGTAGATCAGTTCCCGCGTGAGCAGCTGGGACGACCGGCCCGGAAGCACGAAGCAGACGTGCGCAAACTGGCTCCCCTGGCTTTTGTGCGTCGTCATCGCCCATACGGTCTGGTGCGACGGCATGCGCGCGGGGGCGAGGTAGTCCACGCCGCCGTCCGCGCGCGGGAACGCCACGATGAGCGCACCGCTCTCGTCACGGACCGTGATGCCGACGTCACCGTTGAAGCGCTCCAGGTCGTACCGGTTCTCCGTCACGATGACGGGGCGGCCTGCGTACCAACCGTCCTCCCGTGCAGGCTCGAGCAGGCGCGCCCCGCGCAGCGCGCTCTCGACGGCACGGTTGAGCCCGTCGACCCCATGGGGGCCGCGCCGATGTACGGCCAGCACGCGAAAGTCATCGACGCGTCGAAGCAGGTCGACATGCGGCACGGAGGCGTCGCGCAGCCCCTCGAGGTAGTGGCGCCAGCCCTCGACAATGCGGGCACGAAGCTCCGCGCTCGGTGCCTCGAGGTGCCCGTGGGGCAGCATCTCGATGTCCGGGTAGCATGTCAGCAGCGTGCCGCTTGCATCACGAACCTCTCCATCGGTGGCTCGCCCGTGCAAGGCGTCGACGATCAGCGGCGTGTCGGGCCCCTCAGGACGCACCATGGCCCTCGAGATCGCCGCGATGCCGCTGTCCGCACGGAAGCGTCGAGGCCGCGTGTAGTGGACGACCGAATCGGCCAACCGAGGGCGCGCAGGATCCGTGTCCTCACCGAGTCCGAGCAGTGGCCCTTCTCCGACACAGGCCGACATCCAGGTTCGCGCGGATGGGCCGAGGGCGCTCACACCGTGACGTACACGGTCCGTCACGTCTCCCAGGACCGACCCCGCCTCGACGCTGGGCAGCTGTGCGCGGTCACCGAGCAGCACGAGTCGGGCGTCGTCAGCGATCGCGTCGAGCAGGCGTGCCATCATCGGCAGGTCGATCATCGAGGCTTCGTCCACCACGATGATGTCGTGGGGGAGGGGATGTGCGGCATCGTGACGGAACCGGGTGCTGTTGGAGGGGTTCCAGCCGAGCAGGCGATGCAAGGTCGTCGGCGTGAGTCCTCGCAGGATCACGCGCGTCGATGCCTCGAACGGGCGTTCGTCGAGGGCGTCGACCAGCGCCTCCTTCATGCGCGCCGCGGCCTTGCCCGTGGGCGCCGCCAGCGCGATTCGAGGCACGCGCGCGCCTTCGGGCTGGCTCTCAAGGAGCACGGCAAGGACGTTCTTCACCGTCCAGGTCTTGCCGGTGCCTGGGCCGCCCGAGATGATCGTGAGCCGGTTGCGAAGCGCCATGAGGGCGCTCACGAGCTGCAGGTCGAGGCCTTGCTCCGCGCCGGGGGCGAAGATCCTCTGGACCGCAGCGGTGTACGGTGCCGGGGAGACTGCCGCGACCCCCTGACAGCGCGCGAGCAGACGCTCCGCAAGCCGGCACTCGTAGCCGTGGTAGCGCGCCGTGAACAGCAGGCCCTGATCGTGGACGAACGGGGCCGGGGCGTGCGTCGTCTGCGTGGCGACGACACCGGGTAGGTCCAGCAACGACGCTGCCCAGAGGGCACCGTCGGGCCAGACGAGCTCGACCTCGGCATCCACGGTGCGCGAGCGGTCGGCGAGCGCCTCGCGCCATCGCTGGCCCAGCGATGGGAGCGACTGCAGGTGAACCGCGGCGTGGCCCCAGTTCGGTGCAGCCACGGCGAAGGCCAGCGCAAGGAGCGCGTCCGGGTCGGGCACACGCATGAGCTTGCCCTGATCCAGCGCGAGCTGGACGACGGTGTCGACGACGAGCACATCCAGCGGCGTGAGGAGACCCGCCTCCATGAACGGCGACACGCGCGCCTTCAAGCCGGTCGTTCGGAGCGGAACGGGCGGGAGATTCATGCGCAGTCCTCAGAGGTCAAGTCGATGGCGGCATCCAGAGCGTCGAGCGTCGACGTGTCCGCGTGCACGGTGAACACCCCGCCGCGCGCGTCACCATGGGACGGTGTCTCCGGACCACGCATGCCGCGAAGGAACAGGTAGTAGGCGCCGCCCACGCGCTCGTTCACGCCGCGTGCGCGCAGGTAGCGCCGCAGCGCCAGCATGTAGATCTGCGCCTGGAGGTGGTAGTGGGCCTCTTCCATCTCGTGGGCGAGCGCCTCGGGTCGGAAGTTCACGTCCGTGAGGCGGCCCGCCCGCATCGGGTCGACGCGGTTGGTCTTGTAGTCGGCCACGAACCACGCCGGCGCGCCGTCCGGGTCGTAGGCACGGAACACGAGGTCGATCGATCCGTTCAAGAACCCGGCGAAACCCTCGAAGCCGAGCGTCCGCACCTGCTCCACATACCGATCGGGGAGCTCCGGGTGCTTCGCCAACGCCGCTGCGACGGCGCTCGCGTTCAACGTTCGCCCTCCGCGCCGCCACAAACTTCCACCGAGGACGGGAATGTCGAAGCGGAGCTCGTCCAGGCGCCCGCTTCGGTCGATGTCGACGAGCCGTAGCGCCTGGCCGTCTGACCTCCTCGCGGGTCCTCCGAGCGGCGTCGCGAGGCAGGCAGGCAGCGAGGTTCGTAGGATCTGACGCGTCGCAGGGTCGAGACCGGTCGCCAAGCGCGCGCGTCGTTGGAGCACGGCGTCGAGGTGGTCGATGTCCGGCGCGCCTGAGAACCGAGAGAAGTCGAGATCCTCCAGCACGGCGTGGACGAAGGTGCCGAGGTTGGCGCCGCCCTTCAGGCCGGCGAGCGGCACCTCGGAGAGGCGCTCGTCTGTACCGTCGCTCTGTGGCATGGGCGCGCTCAATGGCTTGACGGCGCGCTCGTCGCTCGCGGCGCGCTCCTCGGCCACGCCGCGCTCCTGATCGTGGTCGGCGCCCTCCGGGGCTGGACTGGTGTCGGGCGCCGGAGCGCCGTGCACCATGCCGGTGTAGCTTTGGCGGAGCCACGCCGAGCGGAGCGAGCCCGGGGCGCGCGCGACGGTGCCACCCTCGAGGACGGGCGGCGACGCGACCACCGTCACGCCGGGTTCCGCCACCACCGACCACGTCAACGTGCCGCCCCATCCATCGAGGTCGTCGCGCAGCGCTCGGATGTCGGCGTTCTTCCCGCATCGTGCGTCGATCGTGGCGCGACGGGCGTCTACGGACTGCGGCGCGGCACCGGCGTGCAGCAGCCAGGCTGCAGGGCTCCTGGCGTAGATGGGGGACTTTTTCGACGTCGCCGGCCCGGCGTAGAGGACGCAGTGATGGCGTGCGCGCGTGAGCGCGACGTAGAGTTGGCGCAGGGACTCTTCGTGGCTGCGCGTCTCCGCGAGCTCGAACGCCTCGTCGTCGTAGCCGTTGACGTAGATGGCCGTGGCGCCGGCGTGACGGAGCGCGGCAGGCTCGCGTTCGCGCGGCGAGGGCGGCGGCTGCCATGCGAAGCCCACCATGCAGATGCCGTACTCGAGCCCCTTTGCGCCGTGCACGGTCGCCACGGTGACGGCGTCCGCCTCGTCGGCGATCCGCAGCAGGAGCGCGTCGCGCCACTCGCCAGGCGAGGTCTGGGTACGCGACATCCACGCAAGGATGTCCGCCGGTGAGCGCGCGCCCGCGGCCGCGACCCTGTCGAGCAGGTCGAGGAGGTGTCGCAGGTCGGCAAGATTCCTGACACCGCTCGGCTGCGCGAGCAGTCGCGCGGCGCAGCGGTGCTGCCCCATGGCGCCGCGCAGCGCCACGGACGCGCCGCGTCGCGCGAGTACCTGCGTCCATTCGGTGAGGTGAGCGCACCAGACCGACCATGCCGTCGCGGCCTGGGGCGTCGTGGCCACGACCTCGGCGGGCGTCCATCCGAAGAGCGGGGTGAGCGCCAGGGTTCGGGCGGCCCGGGTGTCGCTCGGATCGGCCATCGCCGCGAGCCACGCGCGAAGCCAACCTGCTGCCTCGGACTCGAGCACGGAGCGGGAACGCCCGACGAGCGCGGCGACGTTTCGCGCCCGCAGCGCTTCGAGCACGAGGGTAGCCTGATCGTTCTTGCGGACGAGCACGGCAAAGTCCCGCGCCGTCGCGGGGCGGCCGTTGAGGTGAAGGCCTCCCTCGAGCGCTTGTGCGATGTCCTCGGCGATCCGCTCGCTCACGAGGCGCTCCGCCTCAGGGGTCGCCAGAGTGGAGGGGTCGGCGGCAGGCTCGAGGCTCGTCGAATCGAACCACGCCACGTGCAGCGGGCCGCCCTGGAACACGTCCGGAGCCCCGTTGGGTACGAGGTCGCGCGGCGGTCGGGTGCTCGGCGCGTGGACCTCCTCGAAGTGGATGTCGTCGTGGGCGAGGCTCGAGCCGTCGGCCATGAGCGCGTTCAGGGCGGTGAGGAGTTCTTGATCCGTCCGGAAGTTGACGCGCATGGTCGCGCGCTTGGCGCTCGTCGAGCGTGCTGCGAGGTACACGTCGAGGTCAGCGCCGCGAAACGCGTAGATCGCCTGCTTCGGGTCGCCGATGAGCCAGATGGCGCCGGCATCGTCGCGGGTGCCGAACGCCGCGTCGAAGATCTCCCATTGTACGTCGTCCGTGTCCTGGAACTCGTCCACGAGCACATAACGGAAGCGGCGGCGGAGCTCCTCGCGCATACCCACGCCCGTGGCAGGGTTCCGGAGCGCGTCACGCAGCTCGCGCAGCATGCCGTCCATGGTTCGAAGGCGTTCGGCTTCCAGGGCCTTGGGCCACTCCTCCAGCACCCAACGTGTGATGCCCGTGCGGATTGAAGGCAGTGCGGGCGTGACCGCGGCCGTCGTGGCCACGACGGTTTCCCAGAGGTCCACGAGCGGGTGGTGGTACTTGCTGCCGATGTTCTCCTTGGTCAGGTATCGGAACCACGCCTCGTCTTCCGGCTTGGCGATCTTGGGATCCGTGACGTACGCCATGATCTTGTTGAGGTTCGACTCTACGCTGTTGCGCCTGTATTTGTTGCCGTTCAGAGCCTTGCGGTCCAGCGCGGCATGGATGTCCTTGGCGAGCGCGGCGCGCTGCGCGAGGAACGCGACGCCGAAGGCCTCCATCGCCGCTCCCCATGCCGCGATGGCAGCGGGCTGCAGCGTCGGCGCCGGGGGCTGCAGCGTGGCCTCAGGGTTGACGATGGCCAGCTTGACCAGCGTGCGCAGGAGATCGGGCGTGATCTTGCCGAGCTTGCAGTGCAGCAACCACTCCGTCGGCGGCAGCGCGGCGAGCACGCGCGCGTGGTAGTCCGCGACCAGCCCCGCGATGCGCTTGTCGACATCGACGAGGACCTCGCGCTCGGGCAGTCCGGCGTCGGAGGCGGCGCGCGCGAGGAGTTTCTGGGTGAAACTGTGGATCGTCCCGATCTCCGCGAGGTCGATCCGCTCACGCGCGGCGCGGAGCCGCGAGAGCACCCGCTCGCGGTCCTCGAGGCCGAGGAGGCGCGCGAGGACGACGTCGGACGGCGCCTCGGACGGAGGGTACGCGAGCGTGGAGACGGCCTCCCCGATCCTCGCGCGGATGCGGTCACGAAGCTCCGCGGCGGCCGCTCGGGTGAACGTCACCACGAGCAGAGCGTCGACCGGGGTGTCGGTCTCCGCCACGAGCCGGGTGACCAGGCTCGCGATGCTCCAGGTCTTCCCCGTTCCTGCGCTGGCTTCGACGACATGCACCCTGCGCGTCGCGTTGCCGTCGCGGGTTCCGTACGTCGGCAGCGGATCCAGGATGTCGAAGGTGTCCACCGTCGGGCGGTCGTTTGTGGCTTCGTTCGATGGCAAGGTCATGCGCCCTCCGCGGGCTTGTCCAGCCCGTCCGCCCCGGTCAACAGGTCGCGCCACAGCAGCGCTGCACCCTCGGTAAACGCCGCGAGAGGGGCGCCCGACGCGTCCACGAAGGGGAGCGCATCGCCGAGCACATACCGCACGAGCCGCTCCTCGTCGGTCATCGGGAACGGACGTCGCGCGGGGTTCCAGAGGTCCTCGAGCGCCGGTACGCTCGGCTTGTAGGCCCAGAGGTACGTGGCGTCGGCCGTCATGGGAAGGGCCTGCCGCGAGGCGCTCTTCGCCATGGCGATGTAGGCCGACAGCAGCTCTCGGGCGCGTTCCGCGGTTGGCGGCGTGAGGTGGACGAAGGTCGGCTCCTTCTCCCAGCCGAGCATCGTGGCTCCGGCGAGGTCGATGCCCGCGGCCGTGAGCACGACGACGCGCACCCACTGCTCCAGGATGTCGTGGTTCTTCAGGCGGTACGGCGTGACGAACACGATCCGCTTGGAGCGAAGGTCGTGGACCGTACCGTGGACGAGCGTGTCGCCAACCTCGAGGGCGACGCGTACCCGCTCGGGCGAGACCGCATCGATGTCGGCGAGCTCGGCGGTCAACGCCCGGGTACGTCGCCATGCGCCGTGAAACGCGGCGTCGCCAGGACCGCCGAACGGAAGTACGCCACGGCGGCGCGCGCGCGCGAGGTAGGCGTCATGGAGGCGCTCCTCGGCACCTTCCTCCGAGCGCTCGGAGAGCGCACGCAGGGCTGGGTCGGAGCGCATGCTCTCCAACAGCGGCGGCAACAGTTCGCGAACGTCGATGGCGATGGGCTCGCGGTCGTTCAGCTCGTCGAGCGCGAAGGGCGCCGCGATGCGAAGGGTCTCTCGCGCATACTGCGTCACCGGGCGCGCCACCCAACGGGCGAGCGCGCTCATGTCCAGCACGCCAGGAAACGAGATCCCGTCGACGGGGCCGCGCAGATCCCGCGGCGCCACGCCCTCGCGTGCGCGCGACGTTGCCTCCAACAGGACGCGGTCGAAGCTCCAGGGCGCCTTCGCAGCCGCGGCGAGCGGCTTCGTCGCGAACACGCGCGGCACGTAGGGCGCGACGGGGTGGGCAATGATCGACGCGGTCGCCCAACCCTCACCCCTCGCGTCGCTGTACATGGTGTCCAGAGCGTCAACGAACTCCTGGAGGGGAGTTGCCCACGGCCGTACGGCGTTGGTCTGTGCGTCCCGCGCCGTGCCGTACAGGAGGAAGTTGTCTCGGGCCGCGAGCATCGCTTCGAGGAACAGGTAGCGATCCTCGTCGCGAGGGTTGCGGTCGCCCACCCGGGCGCGCGAGGCGACCAGATCCCAGGGTACGGGCTCGCTCACGCGGGGGAAGGCCTTGTCGTCCAGGCCGAGCACGGCGACGACGCGGTAGGGCACGCTGCGCATCGGTGTGAGCGCACCGACCTGGACGGTCCCTCCCGCAGCGCGCTCCTCGGCGGCCGCCGAAGGTGCGGCCAGCCGCTCGAGCACGTCGTGGACGGTGCGTGCCTCGGCGACGCTGTCGCCATGGCGCGCGAGGGCATCGATGGCGGCGCGGCCGCGGTGTCCGCCTGCCTTGCTGCTCACCGCGGGATCCAGGAGCGCCTCGGTGGCTGCGAGGAGCAGGTCCGACCAGCCCGGGAGGGACGACGGCGCCTCGAAGCGCCGTGCCGTTTCAAGCACGCTCAGGCACGCGTGGGCGTAGCGTCCCATGCGCTGCGCTTCGCCACCCTCCATGTCGTCCCATGGGGCGGCCTCGGCCCATTGAGGCGCGTGAAGCGGCACCTCGGGCAGGATGGCGCCGAGCATGAGGCGGTCGATGCCCCAGCGCCATGTGTTCGATTCCTCGTCCGTTCCGAGGTGGCGGACGCGGTGCACACCGTCGCGACCCCAGCGGATGCCGACGCGCGCGCAGGTTGCCGCTGCGGCGATCACGTCGTCCTCGTCGAGGCTGAAGCGGGTACGCACCCCCTCCATCGCGACGATGGCACTGACGTCGTCATGCGTGGCGCGCTGGTCGGCGAGGAGAAGCAGGCGCAGCGCGAGGTCCGTCACCATGTCGAGCTGGGTGGCAACGCGCCCCGTGGCGCGCACCGGAATGGGTGGCGGCCCCCCTGGCTCGCTCGCGAAGACGGACAGCACGAGCGGAATGAACGTGTCGGGGTCCGGGGTAAGCACGGCGACGTCACGCGGCTCGAGGGTGCTCTCGGGCGCAGCGAAGAGGTGCAGGAGCGTGTCACGCAGCGCCTCGACCTGACGGAGCGCACCATGACAGGCGTGCACCTGGATGCTGCCGTCGACCTTGAGCACCGGACGGAGCGAACGTTCCGACGGCGGGCTCGCAAGCTCGGCGATGTCGGCCTGCACGCGCGCGAGCGCGTGGTCGCGGTCGTCGTCCTCGAAGGCCTCGACACCGTCGATGGCCTCGATCGCGGTGAGCAGGTGCTGCGCGTCCCGTCCCACCCGTCCAAAGGCCGTGAGCACAGGGTTCTGCGTCGCCACCTGCGCCTGCGCGTCCGGACGCCTCGCGCGGCGCGCGTCGAGGTCGTCGGCCCAGTACAGGGGTGAAGCTGATGGCATGTAGATGTCGACCCTGGCGCGTTGGGCCAGCGCCGAGAGCACCCGGAGCAGCGCCGGCGGCAGGGAGGTCACACCGAAGACATGAATCTGCTGGAGGTCAGCGGGGATGGACGCTGCCGCAGCGATCTTGTCGGGGAGCGTGCGCTGGCTCGCCACCGTGGGGCAGGGGCCCAGCCTCGCGACCAGGGCCCGCCATGCGCGGCGTTGCCAGCCCGCCGCGCGCAGGTCGACGAGCTCGGGGACGTCCAGGTCTCGGGTCCAGGCTTCGCACCACTCGGCGCGGAACCACGCGTAGCGGTCGAACACGTCCGCCACGCTACGCGCCAGACGCCAGGCGTCAGGTCCGACGACCGTGTCGCGCGCGCCGAGGGAGGCTCGCCACGTGGCGAGCGCCGGTTCCTCGTCGGCGAGGGTGCGGAGCACGTCCACGAGGGGCCACGCCAGGAGGTCGGGCGACCACGGATCGTCCGCCACCGCGGCCTCGTCGAACGCCGCACGGACACGGCCGAGGAACGCCCCCGGGAATACGAAGTCGATGTTGGCGCAGATGCCCAGTGTGTCGGCGATGCCGTGGCGAAGCCAGTTCTCCATGCCACGACTTCCGACGACGACGCGGGCGGCGACGAAGGGATCGCTCGGCGGCCGCTCGCGCAGGCCGTCCCCGAGCGGCGAGAGCAGCGCTTCGATGCGTTGGCTTCGATGCAGGTACAGGCCGGTCATGGCATTCCTTCCCATGGGCTCAGACGTGCCCCGCTGCAGGAGCCGGACAGGCCTGTGGCAATTTTTCGGAGCAACGGCGACGCCCGCGGCGGCTGCGTCGTCCGCGCGGCGAGGATACCGCGCCGCATGTCCCAGCGCCCGTCACGTCCCCCGCGTCCTCCCGCCCGAACCGAGAACCATCCCCCGCGCCCGGCGAGGACCGCGTCGCCGCCGAACGCCGTGCCGCCCGTCCGCGGAGAGCGCCTCGAGGGACGGAACGTCGTGCTCGACGCGCTGGAGCGTGGGCGTCGCGTGGTGCGGCGCGTTTGGATCGACGCCGCCGCCAAGCCTGACCGGAAGGTCGCGGCGATCCTCGCGCGAGCAGGCGACCGCGTGCAGCGCGTGGATCGCGTGCTCCTCGACCGCATGAGCGTGACCGGCGTTCACAACGGCGTGATCGCCGAAGCGGACGCGCTGCCGGAGGTGAGCGTCAAGGAGCTCCTCGACGCCAAGCTCGATCCCTTCCTCGTCCTCGTCGACGAAGTGCAGTACGAGCACAACCTGGGCGCCATCCTGCGGAGCGCGCTCGGTGCCGGCGTGGACGGGGTCATCGTGCCCGTGCAGCGCGGCAAGGGCATCACCCCGGTCGTGCACCGCGTGAGCATGGGCGGCGCCGAGGCCGTCCCGCTCGTGCGCGAGGGAATCAGCAGCTCGCTCGCGCAGCTCCGCCGTGCCGGTGTCACCATCGTCGGTGCGGACATGGACGGCGTCCCCCCCTGGCAGGTTGACCTGACGGGGCCGGTCGCGGTCGTCCTCGGCGGCGAGGACAAGGGGCTCACGGATCCGGTCCGCGCGCGCTGCGACCACATCATCGGCGTGCCCCTGGCGGGCAACCTCGAATCGCTGAACGTGAGCGTCACCGCGGGCGTGATCCTCTTCGAGCGCGTCCGCCAGGTCGCTGCGAAGCAGGCTGCGCGCGCCCTGAAGGACAGCGTCGAGGAGTAGGCGGGTTCGTCACCTGCCGCAGGGAGCGCCAGCGGGCCGGCGCCCGGCTTTGCCGTCCCCGCGCTCGCGCGGGGACGAGCGCGCATGCGCGAGGGCAGAGGCACGCGACGGCAGCGGATGCTGCCGGGGCGCCGACGTTGCCTTCGGGATCAGCCTGCTGCGGCCTTCTCCGACGGCTTGTTCGCCTGGGGGCGGGCGTTCCAGATCGACGCGCAGAGCACGAGGCCCACGAACGCCGCTGGGATCATCGCGCCCGGCCAGATCGCCCAGTTCGCAGGGTCCTTGGCGGCGTCGCCCGTGGGGAGCATCGCGCCGTAGAGGAAGGCCTGCGTGCCGGTGCCGAGGTAGACGAATCCGTCGATGATGCCGGTAACGACGCCGGCGTTCTTCTTGCCGCCGAAATCCATGCTCGCCGTGCCGGAGAGCATGCCGTGGACGCCGATGACGCAGAGCGACATGAACACGACGGCCCACCCGAGCGCCGGTTGGCCGAGCGCGAAGAACGCGCCCACCGCGCCGGCGAACAGGCCGCCGTAGAGCACGCTCGACACGGGGCCGCGGCGGCTTCCGAACACGTGGTCCGAGATGAAGCCCGCGAAGACGCCGCCCAGGATGCCGGCCACGCACAGGAGCATGCCCCAGTTCTGGTACACGAAGCTGCCGTCCTCGCCGAGGGCCTTCGCATAGAGCCGGTACTGCTTCATCACGGCCTGACGCAGGAAGCCGGAGCAGAACTCGATGGCGACGATGATCCAGATGACGCGCTGGCTGAACATCCTCCGCGCGACGGCGACCACGCCGAGCGATTCGTTCTGGCCGGAGGACGCGTCGCCCGTGTCGAAGTCCTCGAAGCCCGCGTCCGCCGGTGTGTCACGCACGAACATGGCCGTCACACCGGCGAACACGCCGAGCACGCCGGCGGGAACCCAGAACGCCATGGTGTAGCCGAAGGCCTTGGCGATCCCCAGGCTCCAGTCGTAGCTGAAGTACAGCCCCAGCGAGATGAGCACCCCGAAGAGCCCGCCGAGCACGCCACGCTCGCGCACGTGGAACCACGGCGCGTTCACCTTCACGATGCTGACGGCGCCGAAGCTCTGGAAGTACATGTTCACGGCGTTCGCGACGAGGAGCGACGACTTCAGCGCGGCGGGGTCATCCGGGGACTGCATGGCGACGGCCATCCCGACGTTCGCCAGGGCAGAGCCTACGGTCGCCGCGAGCATGGTGGCGCGGCCCCCGAACTTGTCGGCGAGCGGGCCGTTGATGAGGAAGGCGATGCCATAGACCCAGGCGCCGACGCCGTCGATGGCGTTGAAGTCCGTCTTGCTCAGGACACCGGCCTTGTCGAGCTCGCTCGCGATCGCCGAGAGGTTGTAGCGCCCGAAGTAGAGGAACGCGTAGGCGAACCCGAGCGGGACCCAGTTCAGCACCCGGCGGCGCTTGTAGGCCTCGGAGTGGCCGAGGTCGACCTTGGGCATGCGTGCAAGCACGACGCCCACGGCGGCGAGCAGTCCGAGGATGGGGAGCAGCTTCTCGAGCCAGGCGGGCATGGAGCCTCCGACGCGCGGGCGGTGGTTCGGCGCGAAGGGTTGCCCCCTTGGCCACCGGTCAGGCCGTGTATACCGTCGCGGGTCGTCGGTACAGGGTGTCAGCCCGCGGTGGCGACAGCGGCGAGCGTAGCGAGCGCCTCGTCGACGACACGGTAGGACCACGGCTCCAGCGTGGCGAGCTCCCGCGCGCTGGGCCACGGGATGCCAGCACTGGAGGCACGCTCCTGCACCCAGCCCCGGCGACCGCGGCCGACGGGGAAGCGAAGGAGCATGGTGGCGCGGGCCTCACACGGTACACGCCGCGCGAGCTCGAGGATGGAGTCGTCGGCAGCCCCCTGGCACAGCACCGTGAGGCGTCCGGCCTGCGCGCGCACGCGGAGGAGTCGGGCTAGGAACTCGCAGGCTCCCATGCGACCGTGCAGGTAGTCGAGGTCGTCAATCCAGAGCGCCGGCGCGAGCTCGAACCGGCGCGGCCACGCACCGCGACCCACCGCGTCGACGAGCGCGTCGCGGAAGTCCATGCGGGTGGTGTCGTGCCCGCGAAGCAGCCGCTCCGCGATGGTGGACTTGCCCACGCCGCGCGGACCGAGCACGAACACCAGCGGACGCCCCTCGAGCGCGCGCGGAAGCCCACGCCGGCCGAGGATCTCGCCGGAGGTGCGCGTGATGGCGGCCGGGCCCGCGCAGGGCGACGTCGGCAGCGACGCGCGGGAGCGCGTGGATGGGTGAGGGGACGACACGGTGAAAGGCTACTTGAACGTCACACGATGGGCAAATGAGGGATGGCGGAGGGGGTAAGGTCTACCACCTTGGCTTCACACGGCTTTCGACAAAGTTCACGATGTCGGAAACTGGCGTACCCGGCGGGAACACAGCCGCCACGCCCCTGGTCTGGAGCGCCGCCGCGTCGGCGTCCGGAATGATGCCCCCGGCGATGACCAGCACATCCTCCCGGCCCTCGGCCCGGAGGCCGTCGACCACCTCGGGCAGCAGGCGGTTGTGGGCTCCGCTGAGCACGGACAACCCGACGACATGGACGTCCTCGTCCACCGCCGCGCGGACGATCTGCGCCGGGGTGCGATGAAGGCCCGTGTAGATGACCTCCATGCCCGCGTCCCGGAGCCCGCGCGCGACGACCTTCGCGCCGCGGTCGTGTCCGTCGAGGCCCGGCTTCGCGACGAGCACGCGGATGCGTGCGCCTTCTGCGGTCTGCATCGCCTAGCCCAGGTAGTTGCGGGAGATGACGATGCGCTGGATCTCGCTGGTGCCCTCGTAGAGCGTCGTGATGCGCGCGTCGCGGTAGAGGCGTTCGACCTCGTACTCCTTGCTGAAACCGTAGCCGCCGTGGATCTGGAGCGCCTTGTCGGCGCAGTAGTTCGCCGTCTCGGACGCCGCGAGCTTGGCCATGCTGCAGTAGTGGCTGGCGCGGGCCTTGTCGGCGCCGTCCTTGGTCACGGCTGCGCGCCAGGTCAGCAGGCGGGCGCTCTCGATGCGCGTCGCCATGTCCGCGATCATCCACTGGATGGCCTGGTTGGTGGCGATGGGCTTGCCGAACTGGACGCGCTGCTTGGCGTGGGCCACGGCGAGGTCGAACGCGCGCTGGGCGATCCCGAGGGACTGCGCGGCGATGCCGATGCGGCCGCCGTCGAGTGTCGCCATCGCGATCTTGAAGCCCTCGCGCTCCTTGCCGAGCAGGTTCTCACGCGGGACCTGCATCCCCTCGAACGACAACTCGGAGGTGACGGACGAGGTGATGCCGAGCTTCTCCTCCGGCTTGCCGACGCCGAAGCCGGGCCACTGGCTCTCGGTGATGAAGGCGCACACGCCGCGGTGGCGCTCCTCGGGCGCGAGGTTGCCGTAGGCGACGCACACCTGGGCCTTGGGGCCGTTCGTGATCCAGATCTTGTTGCCGTCAAGCTGGTAGCCGCCGTCGGTCACCGTGGCCTTCGTGCGCTGGGAGCCCGCGTCGCTGCCGGCGTCGGGCTCGGTGAGGGCGTAGCAGCCAAGCTTGCGGCCGCTGGCGAGGTCGGGCAGGTACTGGAGCTTCTGCGCCTCGGTGCCGAAGGCGAGGATGGGCCAGCAGACGAGGCTGTTGTTCACGCTCATCGTCACGCCGACCGAGGCGTCTGCGTAGCAGATCTCCTCGAGCGCGACGACGTAGGCGAGCGTGGACAGGCCCGCGCCGCCGTACTGCTCGGGGACGAACATGCCCATGAAGCCCATCTCGCCGAGCTCGGCGACGATGTCGGCGGGGTAGGCGTGGTCGCGGTCGCGCTCCATCGCCCCGGGGAGCACGCGCTCACGCGCGAAGTCACGCGCGGCGGTCTGGATGTCGCGGACGTCGTCGGGAAGGTCGAACATGCTGGACACGCCTGGGCTCCGGGGAAGGAGCCGCGCCTATCGCGCGGCCGCGCTGGCATCAATCGGGATAGTGGCTCCACGGAGGCAGGCATGATCCTCGTCACGGGGGCCACAGGACGGCTGGGCAGCCGTGTGGTGCGTGCGTTGCGACGCCGCGGCCAGGACGTGCGCTCGCTCGTCCGCAAGGGAAGCGCGTACTTCTGGCTCAACGACACGGGCTGCGACTACTTCTTCGGTGACCTGCGCGACCCGGCATCGCTCGCCCGGGCCTTACGCGGCGTGTCCTCGGTCGTGGCGACGGCCGCGGTGCGGCGGGAACGTACGGACAACCACCATGGCAACGTCACGTCGGGCGGCAACGTGGCGCTCGTGGACGCAGCGGTGGCGGCCGGTGCCACGCGCTTCGTGCTCGTCAGCTGTGCAGCCGTCGCTTCTCGCGATGCGGAGCGGGCGCCGCTCCTGACGGCGAAGCTCGCGGCGGAACGGCACCTTCTGGCATCGCCGCTGAACGGCACCGTGCTCCGTCCCGGGCTGTTCGCGGCCAACTACGCGGACCTGCTCCGGCGCACAGAGCACAACGGGGCGACCTTCCTGCCGGGCCGGGCGGATGCGGTCGTCGCCCCTGTCCATGTCGACGATGTCGCCGAGGCGTGCGCCAATGCGGTGCTACGCGACGATCTGGCGCGCCAGGTGCTGACCCTGCACGGCCCCGAGCGCATGACGAACCGCGAGGCCTTGCTCCGCGGCGCGAGGGCGTGCGGGATGCCGGAGGCCCACTGGGGGGTACCACCGTCCGCCCTCCGCGCGATGGCGACGCTGGCGCGCCCGCTCGGACGTCGCTGGACACACCAGCTCCACGCCCTCGACGCGTTGTTCTCGACGGACGCCGAGCACGATGGTGTCGGGACGGCGGATATGCTCGGCGT
>JACCEE012264746.1_pt1 | contig 14963 bp, 15 predicted proteins | sample 7449931 | NCBI WGS metagenome assembly JACCEE01 (sample SAMN15323457, study PRJNA562643) | freshwater metagenome | isolation source: river surface water | place: USA:Blue River Watershed | collected 2017-08-19 | reverse complement strand
GCTCGGCCAGCGCCTGGCAATCGGCGGCGCGGGCCACATCCAGGGCGTAGGACCAGGCGTGCCCGCCTTCGGCCTCGATCTCGCGGGCGACGGCGGCCGCCGTCTGCGGGTTCAGGTCGGTGACGACGACGCGTGCGCCGGCGCGCGCCAGCCCGCGCGCAATGGCGCGGCCGTTGCCCTGGCCGCCGCCGGTGACCAGGGCCAGCCGCCCCGCCAGGACGGGGGGTGCTTGAAGGGAGGTGATATCCATGGGGGCCTGCGCGCTCAGGCGGCCATCGCCAGCGGGGGCGCGGCGCTCACGGCCGGCGCCTGCTCGCCCGCGCGGGCCAGCGTCATGCCGGCCACGTAGCCGAAGGTCACCGCCGGGCCCAGGGTGATGCCGGCGCCGGGGTAATTGCCCCCCATGATGCTGGCAGCGTCGTTACCCACCGCATAGAGACCGGGCACCACCGCGCGATCGCGCGTGACCACGCGGCAGGAGGCGTCGGTGGCCAGGCCGGCGAAGGTGCCGATCTCGCCCACCACCATGCGGATCGCGTAGAACGGACCCTGCTCGATCGGCGCCATGCAGGGATTGGGCTTGACCAGCGAATCGCCCTGGTAGCGGTTGTAGGCGGTGCTGCCCTTGGCGAACTGGCTGTCGGTGCCAGTGGCCGCGTCGCGGTTGAAGGCCTGCACCTGCTGCATCAGCGTGTCGGCGGGCACACCGATGACCGTGGCCAGCTGCGACAGCGTGGCACCGCGCTGGAGGTACCCCGAGCGCAGGTGGCGGCCGATCGGCAGCGGGAACGGTGCCGCCGCGCCCAGGCCGTATTCGCGCAGGTGCTTGTGGTCGCACACCAGCCAGCCGCTGAAGTCGCTCTGGCCGCGGGCCTTGCAGGCCTTGACCAGGTCCTGCACGAAGTCGTGGTACGACAGCGCCTCGTTGGTGAAGCGGCGACCGTCGGCGGTCACCGCGATCACGCCGGGCTTGGCGCGGTCGATGAAGTGCGGCATCACGCCTTGCGTGCCGTCCTTGCGCGGCACCAGCGAGGTGGGGCACCAGGCCGCGGCGTTCGGGATGGTGGGATCGACCCAGCCCCCCACCGCCTCGGCCAGCTTCAGGCCGTCGCCGGTGTTTGGCGTGGGGGATGGCGTGTAGTGCTCTCGGCCCGTGGGGGTGTGCGGGAACAGCTGTCGGCGGCGCTCGATGTCGTGCGGAAAGCCGCCGCAAGCCAGGACCACTCCGCGCTGCGCGCGCACCTGCACCTCGCGGCCCTCGTGCTGCACGACGGCGCCCACCACGCGGCCGCCCTCGCTCACCAGACGCAACACCGGCGAGGACAGCCACACCGGGATGCCCAGGTCCATGCCCGCCTTGGCCAGACGACCGGCCAGTGCATTGCCGTTGGTCAGGGTCATGCCGCGCCCGTAACGCAGCACGTCCATCAGGTGCTTGCCCAGGCGCCGTGCGACGAACAGGAAAGACTCGAGCGACTTGAACGCGCGCAGGAAGTGCCACAGCTCCTTGCCCGAGCCGAGCATCATGCCGAACACGGTCAGCTCGGGCACAGGCGGCGCCAGGTCCTTCACGCGCTCGCCGAGCTCGCGGCCGTCGAAGGGGCGTGTGACCATCGAACGCCCGCCCGGCAGGCCGCCTGGCGCCTCGGCGTGGTAATCGGGGAAGACCGGCGGCATGTCGAACTGCACGCAGGTGTGGCGGGTGAAAAACTCGATGGCCTTGGGCCCGTTCTCGATGAAGGCCTCGACCCGCTCGGCATCGAAATGGGTACCGGCCTGGTCCTTCAGGTAGGCGCGGGCCGCACCGGGCGGTTCGTGCAGGCCCTGCTCGGTGGCCAGGTGGGTGCCGGGCACCCAGAGCCAGCCGCCCGAGCGCGCGGTGGTGCCGCCGTACACCGGCGCCTTCTCCACCACCAGCACCTTCAGGCCCTGCGACGCAGCGGTCACCGCCGTCGACATGCCCGACGCTCCCGTGCCGACGACCAGCACGTCCACGTTCATCTCTCCAGCCATCGCTGCTCCTCCGGCGGGGTCAGACGCCCCGTCTCTCGGATTTAGTTTATGGCGAACGCTTCTTCGATTGATTAATGGTTAACCCTCGACCGTTTGGGGCCATCCGGTTGAACAATGCCGGCTTGATTTCGACAACACCGACACGCGCACGGGAGGCGCCATGACGTCCGACACCGCCAAGGAGCGACGCGGCATCCAGTCCATCGAGGTGGGCGGTCAACTGCTGCTGGCGCTGGGCGCACATGGCCGGCCCATGGCCCTGCGGGATCTGGCCAAGGCCGCCGGCATGCCTGCGGGCAAGGCCCACCCCTACCTCGTGAGTTTCGGCAAGGTGGGTCTGGTCACACAGGACGCGACCACCGGCCACTACGGCCTGGGGCCCACCGCCATCCAGCTCGGATTGGCGAGTCTTCGCATGCTCAATCCGGTGCGCGAGGCCACGCCCTTTGCCGAGGCGCTGGCCGAGCGCACGCAGCACAGCGTGGCGCTGGCGGTCTGGGGCAACCTGGGTCCCACCATCGTGCTGCTGATCGAACCGGTCTACCCGCTGCACGTCAACCTGCGCACGGGCACGGTGATGTCGCTGGCGGGCACCGCCACGGGTCGGCTCTTTGCCGCCTACCTGCCCAAGGCCCTGATCGGCCGGGCCATGCAAGAGGACTACAAACGCCTGGGGCCCGATATCGCACGGCCGCTGAAGGCGCAGGAGGTGGAAGCCAAGCTGGAGGAAGTGCGACGTCACGGCCTGTCACGCTCCATCAGCAACCCGACGCCCGGGGTGAACGCGATGGCCGCACCGGTGTTCGACTACTCGGGGAACATCGTGCTGGGCGTGCTCCTGATGGGGTCGTCCGGCGTGTTCGACACCGCCTGGAACGGCGAGCCGGCGCGGGCGGTCAAGGCCTGCGCCGAGGAAATCTCGCGTCGACTGGGCTACCTGCCCCGCGAGGGCGGGCGCTGAGGCCCACCTCTCGCACCGATCAGCCCAGCGCGCGCGCCAGGCGCGCCACGCCCTCTTCGATCTTGGCGACATCGGCCGTGGCGAAACTCAGACGCAGAGCGGCGGTGTCGGGATCCGTGGCGAAGAACGGCGCGCCCGGCACGAAGGCCACGCCCTGCTCGATCGCGCGGCGCGCCAGCTCGCCGGCGTCCCTGAGCTTGCCGCCCTGGCCGGTCAGGCGGGCCCAGAAGAACAGCCCGCCCTCGGGCTGGGTGAATTCGATGGCCTCGCCGAGTTCCCGGCGCAGCGCCTGGCCCATGGCCTGGGCGCGCTCGGCGTACACCTTGCGCACCTGCGCCAGGGCCGCCGGCATGCGCCCCGCCTTCAGGTACTCGGCGGCGGTGGCCTGCGCAAAGGTGCTGGTATGCGCATCGCTGAATTGCTTGCACATGGTGGCGCGCGCCAGCAGGTCGGGCTGGGCCACCATCCAGCCCACGCGCAGGCCGGGACTGAGCACCTTGCTCAGACTCCCGCAGTAGGCCACCAGGTCGCGGCTGCCGGGGACTTCGGGCGTGAGCGCCAGCAGGCTCGGGGGCGGCGCCTCGCCGAAATACAGGTCGCCATACGGATCGTCCTCGACGATCAGGGTCTGGTGCTTGACCGCCAGCGCCAGGATCCTGCGGCGACGCTCCAGTGAGAGCATCGCGCCGCTGGGATTGCCGAAGGTGGGAATCAGGTAGACGAACTTGGGCTTGTGCTCGGTGATCAGCGCCTCGAGCCTGTCCACCTGCACGCCCTGGGCGTCGATCGGCGCAGCGATCACCTGCGCGCCATACAGGCGAAAGCACTGGATCGTGGCCAGGAAGGTCGGGCCTTCGACGATGACCTTGTCCCCCGGGTCCACCATCGTCTTGCCCAGGAGGTCCAGCGCCTGCTGGCTGCCGGTGGTGACGATCAACTGGTTCGGGGCGATGTCCTGCACGCCCTTGGACTTCAGGAAGGCCGCCAGTTCCGTGCGCAGGGGCTCGTGGCCCTCGGTGGCCCCGTACTGCAAGGCGGCGCCCGGGTTGCTGGACAGGGCCGCCTGGCTGGCCGACGACAGGCCGGCCACATCGAACAAGGCGCTATCCGGGAAGCCCCCGGCGAAGCTGATGATGCCGGGCTTGCCCAGGAGCTTGAACAGCTCGCGGATGGCGGAGGTTTCGACGTTGTTCAGGCGGGCGGCGAAAGGCAGGGACATGGCGGCTTGGCAGGATGGGATCAATCCGCCATGGTAGCCAACTCGGCGGGCAGCCTCGCGCCCGAGGGCACTGACGCCGCCAGACCGCAGGCCGCTAGAACCCCGCCACCAGGCCGTCGCGCCGCGAGTCGCTGGCGCAGACATAGCCGTCCACCTTCGGGTCGCCCGCGCGCCAGATGAACTGGCCGGCGCCAAAGTCCTGGTAGCTGTCGTTGATCACCTCGATGCGGTGCCCGCGCGCCGCCAGCCCCTGGCGCGTGGCCGCGTCCATCTGCTGTTCGACGTTGATCTCCAGGCCCGCGTTGTAACGCCAGCGCGGCGCGTCGCAGGCCGCCTGCGGGTGCTGGGCGTAATCGACCATGCGCACCAGCGTCTGCATGTGCCCCTGGGGCTGCATGTTGGCGCCCATGACGCCGTAGCTCATGACCGGCTGGCCGTTCTTCGTGAGGAAGGCGGGGATGATGGTGTGGAAGGGGCGCTTGCCCGGCGCCACCTGGTTGGGGCCGGCCGCGAGGCTGAAGGCATGGCCGCGGTTTTGCAGGCTGACGCCGAATTGCGGCTCCACGCAGCCCGATCCGAAGCCCATGTAGTTGCTCTGGATGAAGCTCACCATCATGCCGTTCTCGTCGGCGGCAGTCAGGTAGATGGTGCCGCCCTTGACCGGGTTGCCGGCGCCGAAGTCCTGCGCGCGCTTCATGTCGATCAGCTTCGCGCGGCTGGCGAGGTAGCCGTCATCCAGCATCTGGGCGGGCGTCACCGCCATGCTGGAAGGTTCGGCCACATAGCGGTACACGTCGGCGAAGGCCAGCTTCATGGCCTCGATCTGCAGGTGCTGCGAATCGACCCCGTCGACCGGCAGGCCCGCCAGGTCGAAGTGCTGCAGGAGGCCCATGGCGATCAGCGCCGCGATGCCCTGGCCGTTGGGCGGGATCTCGTGCAAGGTGTAGCCGCGGTAGTCCTGGCCCAGGGGCTGGACCCACTCCGGCTGGTAGGCCGCGAAATCCGAGGTCTTCAAGCTGCCGCCATGCTGCGCGGAAAAGCGCTCGAGGGCCTGAGCGATCTCCCCGCGGTAGAAGGCCTCGCCGCGGGTCTGTGCGATCGCGCGCAGACCGCGCGCCGCCCCGGGAAACCGGAACAACTCACCCACCTGCGGCGCCCGCCCCCAGGGCAGGAAGCTTTGCGCGAATCCGGGCAGGCTGCCCAGTTCGGGCGTCGCCGCCGCCCACTTTTGCTGCACCACCACGGGCAGCAGGTAGCCGCGCTCGGCGATCTCGATGGCGGGCTCCATCAGGTCCGCGAAGGGCAGCTTGCCGAAACGCTCGGACAGGGCGACCCAGCCCGCAACCGCGCCCGGCACGGTGACGGCATCGAAACCGCGCTTGGGTGGGGTCTTGGCATCGGCGCCGTACTTGGCCCTGAAGTAGTCAGGCGTCCACACGGCGGGCGCGCGGCCCGAGGCATTGAGGCCGTGCAGGGACTGACCGTCCCAGAGGATGGCAAAGGCGTCGCTGCCCAGGCCGTTGCTCACGGGCTCGCAGATCGTCATCGCCGCCGCGGCGGCCACGGCGGCATCCACCGCGTTGCCCCCCTTCCAGAGCATGCGCAGACCGGCCTGGGCGGCCAGCGGGTGCGAGGTGGCCACCGCATTGCGTGCGAACACCGGCAGGCGCGCGGTGGGATAGGGGCTGTTGAAATTGAAATGCATCGTCAGTCCGAGGTGAGCTTGCGCTCGGTGATGATCTTCTTCCACTTGGCGCGGTCGGCATTGGCCATGGCCGCGAACTGGGCAGGTGTGCCGCCCACCGGCTCGATGCCCAGACGCGCCAGGCGCTCCTTGACGTCGGGGTCCTGCAAGGCGAGGTTGATACCGGCATTGACCCGGGCGACCAGGTCCGCTGGCAGGCTCTTCGGACCGTACAGACCGAACCAGGTCACGCTTTCGTAGCCCGGTACGGTGTCGGCCACCGGGGGCAGGTCCGGCAGCAGGGGCGAGCGCTTGAGCGACGTGATGGCCAGCGCGCGCAGGCGGCCTTCCTTCACGTGCGGCAGGCCACTGGGCAGGGAGTCGATCAGGAGGTCCAGCTTGCCGCTGGTCAGGTCCGGAATCGCCAGGGCCGTACCGCGGTAGGGAATGTGCACCAGGTACAGGCCGGCCATCGACTTGAAATGCTCGGTGCCCAGGTGGACCACCGTGCCGTTGCCGCTGCTGGCGTAGTTCAGGCGGCCCGGGTTCTTGCGCGCGTGGTCGATGAATTCCTTCATCGTCTTGGCCGGCGAGCTATTGGGTACCAGCACGATGCTGGGCGCATTGCCGACGTGCGAAATGGGCGTGAAGTCGGTGGCGGCGTCGTAGGGCAGCTTGCCGGCGGTGGCGAAGCTCGGGCCGATGGCATGGGTGCTCGAGGTCGCCAGGAGCAGCGTGTAGCCGTCGGCCGGCGCCTTGGCCACGATGTCCGAGCCGATGGAGCCGCCAGCCCCGGGCTTGTTGTCCACGACGATGGACGTCCCCAGCCGCTCCCCCAGTTTCTGGGAGACGGCGCGCGCAAAGATGTCGGTGGCGCCGCCGGCCGGGAATGGCACGACCAGGCGGATCGGTTTGGCGGGGTAGGCGGTGTCGGCCCATGCGGGCATGGCGCCGGACAGGGCCAGCAGCGACGCCAGGAGGAGGGAGCGGCGGTAGGTCATCGGGCGATTATCCGGGCCGGCGAAAGCCCGAGTGACCTGGTGCGGGAGTGGCACCCCGCCCGGCGGACTCGCGGCCTTCCCCTACACTCGCCCGCCATGAAGCCGCAGGACATCGAGCCCTTCTTCGCGACGTTGAAGGCGGCCAATCCCAACCCGGTCACCGAGCTGGAGTACACCAGCGTGTTCGAGTTGCTGGCCGCCGTGCTGCTGTCCGCGCAGGCCACCGACGTCGGCGTGAACAAGGCCACGCGCAAGCTGTTCCCGGTCGCCAACACGCCACAGGCCCTGATCGCGCTGGGTCTGGAGCGCCTGGAGCGCGCGATCCAGACCATCGGCCTGTACCGCACCAAGGCCCGCAACCTGCTGGAGACCTGCCGCCTCCTGGTCGAGCGTCATGGGGGTGAGGTACCCCGCACACGCGAAGCACTGGAGGCCCTGCCCGGCGTGGGGCGCAAGACCGCCAACGTGGTACTCAATGTCGCCTTCGGCCAGCCCACGATGGCGGTGGACACCCACATCTTCCGCGTCAGCAATCGCACCGGACTGGCCCGTGGAAAGAACCCGCTTGAAGTGGAAAAGGCGCTGGAGCGGCGCGTGCCACCGGCGTATGCGGTGGACGCCCACCACTGGCTGATCCTGCACGGGCGGTATGTGTGCCAGGCCCGCAAGCCCCGCTGCTGGGAGTGCGCAGTCGCACCTTGCTGCGCCTTCAAGGACAAGACGCCCGCCCCGGCGGGTGGTGCGCGGTGAGTGCCGCATTGCCGGTGGTCCTGCTGTGCGCGGGCGCCTCGCTGGGCGCGATCGCGCGATGGCAGCTCGGGCTGTGGCTCAACACCGGCGGCAGCTGGTTGCCCCTGGGCACGCTGGTGGCCAACCTGATCGGCGGCTACCTGATCGGCGTGCTGGTGGGCGTGTTCAACGCCCACCCGGCCCTCGACCCGGTGTGGCGGCTGGCGCTGGTCACCGGCTTCCTGGGGGCCCTGACCACCTTCTCCACGTTTTCAGCCGAGACCGTCCACTTGCTGCAGGCAGGACGGCCGGTCCAGGCCCTGGCGTTGTCGGCCCTGCACCTGTGCGGGTCGCTCGCACTGACCTGGCTGGGCCTGCGCACCGTGGGCCACTGAAGCCCGAGACCCAGGCGGCCCGCCTAGGGCAGCACCACGCACAGGACGCTGCAGGGTGCGTGCTCGATGAGCGACTTGGACACGGAGCCACGCCACCAGCGGGCAGCCAGGCTGCCCACATGCTGGTGGCCGACGACGATCAGGTCGGCACCGATCTTGCCGGCATGGCGCGAGATCTCCTCGATCGGCTCGCCATGGAGCACCTCGCCACGCGCGCGGTCGAAACCGGCGGACTGCAGCTGTCGCAAGCCCTCGGCGAGCACCGCGTCGAACTTCGCCTTTTCGCGCGCCTCGAGCTCGACGTCGTAGACGCCGCCCTCCAGGCCGACAAAGGCCATCATGGACGGCATGACCGCCACCAGCTCGATCTCGGACTGGCTCCACTGCGCGAGCTCACGGCATTCCAGCAGGGCCTTCTGGCCCGCCGCACTGCCGTCGTACGCCAACAGGATTCGTTTGTACATGGCCGGCCTCCTTGGGGTGTCAGGCGCAGCATAGTCCGACCACCCGGGCGCAGCAACCCAGGAGCCACCCGCACCCGAGCGGTCCAGCCGTGTCAGCGTCCGGCCGGCACCGGCAGGGCCACCCGGAATTCGTCCACCGTGCGCACGGCGATGCGATGGCCGAACAGCCGCTCCAGGGCGCGATGGGTGGCGGGATCCGCGCCAGCGCCCTGATGGACGATGCGGCCTGCCGCCATCAGCAGCAAATCGTCGGCCTGCAGCGCGATGTTCAACTCGTGCAGCACGGTGACCGCGGTACCCCCCTCGCGCACATGTGCGCGCACCAGGGACAGCCAGTCCGACTGGTGGGGCGGATCCAGATGCGCCAGCGGCTCGTCCATCAGCAGCAGGGGGGCCTGCACCGCGAAGGCACGGGCCAGCAGGACGCGCTGGCGCTCTCCCCCTGACAACTGGCCGCAGGGCCGGTCACGCCACGCCCAGGCACCGGTGCGGCGCATCGCGTCCTCGACAGCCGCGATGTCGCGGGCCGAGGGCGGCGCCAGCCAGGCCTGGTGCGGCAGGCGCCCCAGCATCACGACGTCGCGCGCCAGGAGGTCCTCGGCGCCCGCCTCGCCCTGCCCCAGCCAGGCCACTTGCCGCCCCCGCTCGCGCGCCTGCAGGCGCGACGCGTCATGGCCCTGCCAGAGCACCTGCCCCCGGCCAGGCACGAGGCGCGCCAGCGCCTTGAGCAGCGTGGTCTTGCCCGCCCCGTTGGGGCCGACGACAGCGGTCCAGCGGCCTGCCGGCAAGGCCGCGTCCACGCCACGCAGCACGTCGGTCTTGCCGAGGGTGACGTGCAGGCCGCGGGCCTCGATCGCCAGGGCGGTCACCAGGACCTCCGGTGCATCAGCCACAGCAGGTACACCCCCCCCAGGACCGCCGTGAGCGCCCCCACCGGCAATTCCTGGGGCGCCAGCACCCAGCGCGCCAGGACATCGGCGGACAGCAGCAGCAGCCCCCCCGCGACGGCGGACAGGGGCAGCAGGCCCCGGTGCGTGGGCTTGGCGAAAGACTTCACCAGGTGCGGCGCCACAAGGCCGATGAAGGCGATCAATCCGACCTGCGCCACGGCCACGCCAGTCGCCAGTGCCAGCACCGCCACCAGCGCCACGCGCACAGGCCCCAGGGCAACGCCCAGGCTGGACGCGGTGGACTCCCCCAAGGAGAGCGCGTCCAGGGGACGGCTCAGGGCCATCGCCGCCAGCCCGGTGGCCACCAGACCCAGCGCCATCAGCTGCACGGACTCCCAGCCGATGAAGGCGGTGGTCCCGAGCATGAAGCCCTGCATCGCACGCATCACCTCGGGCACGCGGAACATCACGAGGGCGGACACGGCCCCCAGCACCACCCCCACGATCACGCCGGCCAGCAACAGGCGCAGCGTGTGCTGCACGCCGCGCGCCAGGACCAGCGTGAGCAGCACCGCGGCCACCGCGCCGGCAAAGGCCGCCCCCGTCATGCCCCAGCGCAGGGTCCACCCAGCGGCCATCCCCGGCCACAGGCCGAGACCCGCCAGAAACAGGGCGACACCCAAGCCTGCGCCCGTGGCACTGCCCAGGAGGTAGGGGTCGGCCAGCGGGTTGCGAAACAGGCCCTGCGCCACGGCGCCGGCCAGGGCCAGCAAGGCGCCCGCCAGCCACGCCCCGAGGCTGCGTGGCAGGCGTATCTCCCACACGATGTCGGACAGCGGGCCCCGGATCGCGGACGGCTCCCAGCCCCCGCTGCCCACGCATATCCCCAGCAGCACCAGCAGCACGGACCCTGCGGCTAGCCAGAGGACCGCCCCGGCCATGGCGCGCGCGCTCATGGCCCCACCTTGTGCAGGCGGCCCTCGATGCAGGCCACCATCAGGCGCGCCCCCTCGGCCATGCGGGGCCCGGGCCGCACCAGCACGTCGGACTGCGCGGGCGTGAAGGCGCAGACACGCCCCGCGCGCACGGCGCTCAGGGCCGACCACCCCGGGCGCAGGGACACGTCGCCGGAGGCGCGGTCCGTCACCATGATCACCTGCGGGTCCGCGCGCACGATGAACTCCGGATTGAGCTTGGGAAAGGGCCCCATGGACCCTGGCACCACATTCGAGGCGCCGATGCGCCCCAGCAACTGCCCGATGAACGAGGACTCGCTGGCGGCGTACGGTGCGCTGCTCACCTCGAAGTAGACGCGCACGCCCCGCTGCGACGGTGACAGTGTGCCCGCGGCCTGCGCCAGCGCCGAGTCGACGCGCTGCAGCAGGCCGGGTGCGTTGACCGTGCCCAGTGCGCGATCCAGCTGCCCCGCCACGCGCCGGAAATCCTCCAGGGTGCGCGGCTCCAGCGCCAGGACCGTCAGGCCCAGGGACTCGAGACGAACCAGCGCACGGGTGGAGGTCGCGGCCAGCACCAGGTCCGGGCGCAGGGCGAGGATGGACTCCACCTGCGCGTCGTCCACACCGCCCACATGCGGCAAGGCACGTACAGGGGGCGGCCAGTTGGAATACGTGTCCACCGCCACCAGGCGCTCACAGGCACCCAGCGCACAGACCGTTTCCGTGAGCGAGGGCAGCAGCGAGACGATGCGCCGGGGCGGTGCCTGCAACGTGACGCGCACGCCCCGGTCGTCGGTGACTGTCGTGCCCGACACCGGCGTCTGGGCTTGCACCGGGACCACCGCCCACAGCACCGTCGATGTCGTGAGCGCCCACAGACCCCGCCGCGACCAGACCCGCCGGCGCACACCGCGCGCCACGAAGCCGGGATCACCCATGACGGCGGCTCCATTCGAGGACGATCCGGTGCATCTGCTCGATGCCATCGGTCAGGGCCGCCGGCCCGGGCTGCAGGATGTCCGCCGACTTGATCTCGAACAGCTGCTGGTCGCGCACGGCGGGCACGTCCTGCCATCCCGGCCGGGCGGCCACGCGCTCCGGCCGGAATTTCTTGCCGCACCAGGAGCCGATCACGATGTCCGGGCGCCGCCGCACGATCTCGGCGGGGTCCTGGATGATGCGGTCCTTGCCCAGGGGCTCGCGTGACAGCTCGAGGAAGCAATCGTCGCCTCCCGCAATGGCGAGCAGCTCACTCACCCAGCGGATGGCGCTGATCGGCGGCTCGTCCCACTCCTCGAAGTACACGCGCGGCCGCCGCGGCAAGGCGCGTGCCGCGTCGCCGATCTGGCGCAGGCGCGTACGCATCTCCTCGAGCAGCGCCTGTCCGCGCTCGGCCTGCCCCACCAGGGCGGCCACCTGCCACAGCATGGAAAAGATCTCCTCCACGCTGCGCTGGTTGAAGACGGTGACCTGCACCCCCTTGCGGACCAGGGCGCTGGCGATATCCGCCTGCAGGTCGGAGAAGCCGAACACGCAATCGGGCTCGAGGGCGAGGATCTTGTCGATCTTCGCGCTCAGGAAGGCGCTGACCCTCGGCTTGTCCTCGCGCGCGCGGCGGGGGCGCACGGTGTAACCCGAGATGCCGACGATGCGCGCCTCCTGCCCCAGCAGGTACAGCCACTCGGTCGTCTCCTCGGTCAGGCAGACGATGCGTTGGGGACTGTAGGGGCTGGCGGCAGGCATCGCGTCGAGCTTACTTCGGTTCCCAGCGCAGGGTCAGGTACAGGGACCGCCCGGGCTGGTTGTAGCCGTAGGTGGTCTCGTAGACGCGGTCGGTGAGGTTATTGAGCTTGGCCTGGACGCTCAGGTCCTTGGCGAAGCGCCAGGTCGCGTGCAGGTCGGCCACGGTGTAGGCGGCCAGATAACGGTTGCTGTCGTTGGCGGCGTTGTCATAGCGAGAACCCACGTACAGCACCGAGGCGCCGAACAGCCAGGCGCCTTCGCGCCAGTCGGCGCCCACGGTCGCCTGCTGGTCGGCACGCCGCGGCAGGCGCTTGCCACTGACCAGATTGCGTGGCTCCATGTCCTCCAGCGAGGCGCGCAGGGACAGGCGATCCAACCGCCCCTCGTAGCCCAGCGTCCAGCCGTCGATGCGGGCACGGCCCACGTTCTGCGGCATGGTGCCGCTCCAGGAGATCATGTCGCGGATCCGATTGTCGAAATAGACCAGCTTGACGTTATGTCCGCCTGCAGACCAGGCCAGACCCAGGTCTCGATTGCGTCCCCGCTCGGGGCGCAGGTTGGGATTGCTGCTGCCGGGGTAGTAAAGGTCATTGAAGGACGGCGCGACGAAGGTGGTGCCCAACGAGCCATGGAGGCGCCATTGCGGCGCAAAGCGCAAGCCATAGCCCGCGAAACCGGTATCGCTGGTACCGAATTGCGAGTTGCGGTCACGACGCGCATTGAGTTGCCAGCTGTGGTCGCCCTCCTGCCCGTTCAGCCCCAGGAACCCCGCGTCGATGGTGCGGCGCTTGACGTCGTAGTTGGTGGCGCTCTGGACGCGCTGCACACGCTGCTCCAGACCCGCCACCACCGCGCCAGCCCGAGTCTCCAGGGTGTTCTGCCACGCCCATTGCGTCTGGGTGGTCTTGACCGGATCGGGGTAGGCCGCCACGACCGGGCTGTTGGTATCCACGCCCTCGCTCACCCGAAATTCAGTCTGCCAATCCGGGCGCAGGCGACCCTTGAACCCCAACTGGGCCACCGAGGCGCGCAGCTTGCTTCGGGAGTCCAGCGTGGTGCCGGAATCGTCGAAGTGACCAAGGGCCTCGGAGTACAGCAAGGATGCATCAGCCGACCAGTCGCGGTTGATGTCGTACCGCATCGATGCATTCGCCGCGTTCTGGCGGAAGGGATCCCGGTCCGGGTGGTAGTTGCCATCGGGCTCGCGCACGTTGGAGCTGGAGAACCCGCGTTCCACGGCACGCTGCACGCCGACGGTATAACGCAGTGCCCCTTCGCCCCCGGATACGCCGGCACTCGCCTTGGCATGCCCGTAACTGCCCGCCGCCACGCTCGCATACGGATGGAATCCTGCCTTGGCGCGGCGCGTGAACACCTGCACCACGCCCCCCACACCGTCGCTGCCATAGAGCGCAGAAGCAGGCCCCTTGAGCACTTCGATGCGCTCGATCGCCTCCACGGGCAGCGTCTCCCAGACCGGGGTGCCTGCGGTGGCTGACCCGAGGCGCACGCCGTCGACCAGCAGGATGGTGTGCCGCGCCTGGGTGCCGCGAATGAACACGCTCGAATACTGGCCCAGGCCGCCATTGCTGGAGAACTGCACCCCCGCCTCGCGCGCCAGCAGCTCCGGCAAGGTGCGCGCCGTCGACGCTTCGATGGCGGTGCGGTCGATGACACGCACCTCGCTGACCAGCTCGTCGCTGCGGGTGTCGATACGCGTCGCGGTGACGACGGTCTCAGGCAGGGTGGAAGACTGCGCCCAGGCCGGCATGCAGACGGCCAGGCCCAGTGCGAAAGCGCCCGCGCAAAGGCGCGGTACGGAAGGCACACGAACTTTCATGGAAAACCAACAGTGAATGAGCCCGCACCAGGTTCCCCGGCAGTGCATTGGGCGTGAGACGGCGCCCTGCACGAGGCACGGCATCGCCACCGTGTTGGCCGGTATCCGGGCTGACGGATCGCCTCCATCGCCTTCCCAGGCCTGCGGTGCAGGCCCAGTGGCTGTCGTGATGGAGGCGGGCGTAACGCCAAAGCGCTACGCACTCCGCTTACCGTTGCGGGGGCAGCGCAGGTTGGGCCGGCTGGCGGCCTTCCTGCTTCCCGTTGAACTGCGGCATGAGAACCACACCGCGAGCACCAACGCCCTGATTTTAAGGGGCTTGCCTTATCCAAACCCTACAATTCACGGCCATGGCTTCCGACTCCTCCCTCGACCCGCTTGCCGAACGCGTGGAGCGCCTGCTGGTTCGGCATGAGGAGATCCAGCGCACCAATGCGCTGCTCGTGTCGCAGCTGGAGGCCCTGACCCAGGAACGTGATTCGCTCAAGTCCCGGCTGTCCGCCGCGCGCGCGCGCGTCGACGCCCTCCTGGAGCGCCTGCCCGAAACCAAGAACACCGCCTGAGGGGCGAGCCGCGCGCGATGAACCAGATCGAAGTTCAGATCATGGGCCAGAGCTACCTGCTCGGATGCCCCGAGGGCGGCGAGGCGCGCCTGCGCGAAGCCGTGGACAAGGTGGATGCCGCCATGTGCCGCATTCGCGATGCAGGCAAGGTCAAGGCTCGAGACCGCATCGCGGTGCTGGCAGCCCTGAACCTCGCGTTCGACCTGACCGACCGGGCCGCGCCCGCCGAGGGCGCGCCGTCGCTCGCGCCTGCTGCGGCCGCGCCCGCACCGGTTGACCTGCAGGCCCAGGAACGCGTGAACCAGCTGGTGGCCCGCATCGACCAGGTCCTGGGCAGTGACGGCCAGTTGCTTTGAGACCCCCCCCGCGGCGCATCGAACCGCCTAAAATCGTTCCTGCCTGCAATGCGTGCCGGGCTTTATATTTCCTTGAACCAATGCTCTTTGAGCTCGGGCTTGGAAGATGCCCCGCGTGCGTGATCGTCTCGCGTCAGATGAACCCAACG
>JACCEE012596474.1_pt1 | contig 14975 bp, 10 predicted proteins | sample 7449931 | NCBI WGS metagenome assembly JACCEE01 (sample SAMN15323457, study PRJNA562643) | freshwater metagenome | isolation source: river surface water | place: USA:Blue River Watershed | collected 2017-08-19 | reverse complement strand
GTTGCGGAACAGCTCGATCATGAACTCTGGCGCCGCACGCGACAAGATGATGGGCGCGCCGCGCAGCGTGAGATCCACCTCCATGATCATGGCGCGCACGCGGTCGCCATTGCGCAGGTTTTCCTTCGGAATCATCTCCGAACGGCGCAGGCGCCCCTCGACACGGCCAGACCCGACGATGATGTCGCCCTTGTCCATACGCTTGACGGTGCCGGTGAAGATGCGCTCGCCGCGCGACATGAAGTCGTTGAGCAGCATTTCGCGCTCGGCGTCACGGATCTTCTGCAGGATGACCTGCTTGGCAGCCATGGCGCCGATACGGCCGATAGGGACCGACTCAACGCTCTCTTCGATGTATTCCCCGACTTCGATGTCCGCGATGCGCTCCTTGGCGTCCATCAGCAGCTCTTCGGCTTCGGGGTTCTGCAGACCTGCCTCGTCAGGCACTACCAGCCAGCGACGGAAAGTCTCATAGTTGCCGCTGTCGCGATCGACGGACACGCGGATGTCCACCTCGCCCTGGTACAGCTTTTTGGTAGCCTGGGCCAAGGCCGACTCCACGGCGCCCAAGACCACATCGCGCTCAACGTTCTTCTCGCGCGAAATGGCCTCAACCAACATCAACAATTCGCGATTCATGCGACGACTCTCCTGTTTCTATCACCCGCAGGCGGCAGCTGCCAACAGCACCAACCCACTCCAAACCATCCAGTGACTCAGCCTGGCACTTGACCAGTCTTCGCCCCCCGCCCCTTGAAATCCACAATGGGCGCCAAGCGGGCGTCCCTTAGCTCATCAAGCGTAAACCCCAGCGCCTGCAAGGGGGCTGGTACGCGTTTCTTGCTTATTTTCTGACCAGGCTTGCCTGCGGGCTCATCGCTCCAGACGATCTGCCATCCACCCGATTCGGCCCGCTCCAGCGTGCCACGAAATTTCTTGCGGGTGGCATTGACCTGACCCACCGCCGCAGCGCCGATAGGCGCTTTCAGCGTGAGATCAACAACCGAACCTTCAAAACGGACAAAGTCCTGCTCGTGGCGCAAGGGGCGATCAATGCCCGGCGACGAGACTTCAAGACGCTTGTATTCAACCCCATCTACCTCCAGCGCAAACTGCAGCTGGCGGGTGACTTTTTCACAGTCTTCCACGGTGACAAACTGATCAACCGCGGGCTCGGGCGCATCGACGGCAGGCTGCACCCATGGCAAGTCGATGGTGACGCGCAGCAGGCCACCCGGAGACCGTTCGATCTCCACCAGGTCGTAACCGAGACCGGTCACAATTTGTTCAACGACTTGCTGTAATGCCACGTGTTCCGTTCAATCCCGAAAAAACAAAAAACCCGATAACCCCCGGAGACTCTTCCCCGACAGCTTCGAGCTCCAAAAGCATTCGACCAAAAAAAACGGGCGGTTGGTACCCGCCCGTTTGGTCGTGAGAGTCACATTATAGCGCGTAAAGCATTGATTTGCAAAGACGAATTGTGCCCCTGCTGTTGCCTGAACGCCCCTTTGGGTACAAAACAACCGCCCATGCCGCATGCGGAGCCAAGCCCATGCGCTGCATCAGAATTTTTTTATCAAAACTGCCTGTAGTGCAAGCACATTCTTGATTCGCTGCTACGACAGTGATAGCGGTTTCAACAACTCGTCCAGGTCACTTTCGGTAAATAACGGTTCCTTGCGCCCCGCGATGGTGTCATACAGGCTGCTGGCCAACTGGGCTTTGCGCTCCTGCAGCACCAGAATGCGCTCTTCAATCGTGCCCTGCGCCACCAGCTTGATCACCCACACGCTCTGGGTCTGGCCGATCCGGTGGGCGCGGTCGGTGGCCTGGGCCTCCACGGCGGGGTTCCACCACGGGTCGTAGTGGATGACCGTGTCGGCCTGGGGCAGATTCAACCCCACCCCGCCGGCCTTGAGGCTGATCAAGAACAACGGCACTTGCCCACTCGTGAACTGCTCGATGATCGCGTCGCGCTGCTGGCTTTGCCCCGTGAGCTTGACCCAGGGCAACTTGCGCTTCTTCAGCTCAGCCTCGATCAGGGTGAGCATGCTGGTGAACTGCGAGAACAGCAAAATGCGCCGCCCCTCGGCCAGCATCTCGGGCAGCAAGGTCATGAGCTGATCCAGCTTGGCCGAAGCGTTGACCTTTTTGGCGGCATCCAGCGGCACCAGTTGCGGGTGGCAGCACACCTGGCGCAACTTGAGCAGCGCATCGAGGATGGTGATCTGCGATTTGGCCAGCCCCTTGGACTGCAGGGCTTCGCGCACGGTTCTCTCCATGCCCAGGCGAATGGTTTCGTACAGATCGGCCTGCGCGCCGGTCATTTCCACCGGCATCACGGTTTCGACCTTGGGCGGCAGCTCGCTGGCAACCAGCGCCTTGGTACGCCGAAGCATGAACGGCGTGATGCGCGTGCGCAACTGCACCATGCGCGCGCTGTCGCCCAGTTTCTCAATGGGGGTGCGAAACATCTCCTTGAAACGCTGCTGGCTGCCCAGAAAGCCCGGCATCAAAAAGTGAAACAGGCTCCAGATCTCGCCCAAGTGGTTTTCCATGGGCGTGCCCGAAAGGCACAGCCGGTGGCGCGCCTGCAACTGGCCCACCACCTGCGCGGCGTGCGTGCTGGCGTTCTTGATGTTTTGCGCCTCGTCGAGCACCACCAGGTGCCATTCGTGCGCCAGCCAGCGCTCGCGATCGCGTTGCAGCAGTGAATACGGAGCGATGACGAGATCGTGCTCGGCCACCGAGTCGGCTACCTCATGGCGGCCCGCACCGTGCAGCACCAAGCTGCGCAGGCCCGGGCAAAACCGCGCGGCCTCGCGCTGCCAGTTACCCATCAGGCTCACGGGCGCAATGATGAGCGCGGGGTGCGTGAGGCGGCCCGCGTCTTTTTCGACCTGGATATGCGCCAGGGTCTGCAGCGTCTTGCCCAGGCCCATGTCGTCGGCCAGCACACCGGCCAAACCATGGGCGCTCAGAAACTGCAACCAGTTCAGGCCCTGCTGCTGATAGGGCCGCAGGGTCGCCTTGACAGTGGCGGGCAGCGGCACCTCGGGCAGCGCGCTGGCGCCGTGCAACTGGGCCACCATGGCGCGCAAAGCGGCTGCGCCTTCCCACACCGCGCCCTCCCCTAGCGCGGCGCTGGTGCGCACGGCCTCCATGCGCGAAAGCTTCAGGCTGTCGCCATTGAAGTCGTGGGTGCGGTCGCCCACCAGATCGAGCAGGGCAGCCATCCACGGCCGAAGGGCATCGGTGGGCAGGCGCAGAAAACCGGAGCCCGTCTGCGAAGGCAGATAGACATGCGAGGGCAAGCGGGGCAGCCCGGTTTGGGGATCCTGCGGCTGTGCTGCGGCGGCGGCAATCAGGTCGGGCAGCCAGGGCAGGATGTTGTGGCGCACGCCATTGATCTCCATGCCCAGCGACAGGGCAAACCACGGGGACGTGGCTTCGTCGTCTCCCTCGGGCTGCAGCGCCACGGCCAGCGCGTCGGCGTGGGTAATCCAGCCACCCAGCGAGGCATCGAGGGTGATTTCAAAACCTGCCTCGCGCAACACCCCAAAACCGTTGTCGGCCCAGTGCATCCAGTCGTTCTGCGAGCGCTCACCGGGAATGCCGAACAGCCCGTCGTCGGTGGCCAGCAGGCCCAGGTCCATCAGGCGCTCGATGGCTCCCAGCTCGGCTTGCGCATCGCGCTGCAGCAGCACCTGACCGCCGTCGGCCGCAGTCACCAGCACGCTGAGCTCCTGCCCGACCCACCAACCCACATGGCCCTGGTAGTCAAACCGCAGTTGCGCGGTGATGAGGCCCAGGTCCGGCACGTCTTGCGCCGGAACGGGCGCAAGGTGCAGGCGCGCCACGGGCTGGACACCCTGCACCCGCGTGAGCGCACCCAGCACCGGCGGCAACGGCAGCACGCCGCCCAAACGGCTGGCAACCTCGGCCTGGTGCCGTTGCAGCGCCGTGGCGCTCAACGCGGGCGCCTTGAGCAACAGGGCCAGCTGCGCAGCGCTGAGGCCATCGGCCTCGACCGTGCCACAGACGCCGTTGACGGCATCCAGATACAGCGGCGGGCTGTTGATGCACAGCGTGGCCGATGAACCGGGCAGGCTGGCGCGCAAGGCCCAGGTGCTTTCGCCACCGGCGGCTGGCGGGGCCTCGTGCCATGTCCAGGTGATGGGCAGGGGGTCACCCCAGCGCAGCGCAGCCCCCACCGTGGAGCCTCCCGCATCCGCAAACAGGCTGCCGGTGCTGGCTGCCTGCTGCAGCGCCATCACCCCCACCGCGCCTTCCAGCACCGCCACCGGCCCGGCGCTGTAGGCCGAGTAGTAGCCCATGCCGCGCGGCATGGCACGCAGCAGTTGCAAAACCTGGCGATCGGCATCACTCGCGCGGTCAAACACCGCCTGCCCCGGGCCGGGTTGGGTGCGAATCTGTTTGGGTTTGGCCCAGCCGCCAGTCACCTTGGGGTAAGACACCACGGCCTCCAGCTGCATTTGCTGCGCACTGGCGCGCGGCAGCCCGACGGTGGAGACCAGGTACAGGTATTGCTCGGGCCGGTCGGGTCTGGAGCCTGACGCCGCCACAACCGGCGGGGCCGACAGACCTGCGGCGCGGTCCCAGTCCTGCAGCCAGTGCACCAGCCGCGCGTCGGCCTCGGCGCGTGCCACAGCCTCCCTGCGCTCGTGCAGCGCCTTCAGGGCATGAGCGGCTGGGGCAGGCATGGGCTCTTGCGCGGTGTTGTGCGCTTGGGCCGGGTTCTGGTGCGCAGCCTGCAGGGTCAGTGCCACTGCGTGCTTGCAGTCCTCGCCCACGGGGCAACTGCAGTCACCCGACCACAGTGTGAGCTGCCCATTGGGCGCAATGACCAGCTCTACCGACACCTCATAGGGTTCGGGCATGCTTCCTTGCACCTCGCCTTCGATGTGCCAGCAACCATTGCCCTCGGCTTCGATGTCGGTGCGCACCACGCCCGCCCTGCGGAAAAGATCCATGCCACGCGACCAGGCCCCCTTGTCACATTGGGCCTGCAACGAATTGATGTGAAACCACGGGAAGCGTGACATAGGGAGAATATTAAGCAAAATGTGCTTCTAGCGCTTTGCTGGTAAGCGCTAGCAGCTATTAAAAAAGGAGCAACTCAACCCGATGGCAACGCAGCATCCAGAGCATCCTCTGCCCGCAACCCGGCATTGAAGTGCCCCTGCAGGTCAGCCAAGGCTGCGATGCGGCAGCTACGCACTGCGCGCCGCGCGCACCCGCTCAAACACTGCCTGCGCTTCACCGCCCGCCCCACCACCGTGCGGGGCGGCCTGCAGGCTGGCCAGCAGCCGCGCCAGCACGGGCGCCTGCGGCAGCAGCGGCCCCAGAAAGCGCGCCGTCGTGCCATCGGCAATCAACAAGGTGGGAAAAGTTTCCACATCCAGGTCACCGGCCAGGTCTGCATCGTCTTCAATGTCCACCCACACAAAGCGCATCTGGGGGTGCGCCCTGGCCAGTTCGTCAAACAGCGGCCGATAGTCGCGGCAGGTGCCGCACCAGTTGGCGCACAGGCACACCGCCCACCAGCCGCTGCCAGGGGCCACAAGGGGTGAATCGGGCAACGCGGCCGGGCTGTGCATCGGGGGGCTCTCCTTCAAGACCCGCGCCGCTCCCGGGCACGGTAAACGCCGATGGTACCCACTGCGGGTGCCTGGTTGCCCCAGGCGTTGCGCACAAAGGTGCTGACCGCGGCCACATCGTCGTCGCCCAGCACTTGCATGAAGGGCGGCATGCCGTGCGGGCGCGGGTTGCCCGCCGTGGCCGGCAGGTAGCCACCCTGCAACACCACGCGCACGAGGTTGGTGGGGTCTTGCAGCACCACGGCGCGGTTGCCCGCCAGGGCCGGAAAAGCCCCCGGCTTGCCCTCGCCGTTGTCGCCATGGCATTGCGCGCAGTGTTGCTCATACACCTTGGCACCCCGCTCCAGCGTGGCGGCCGAGGGTTTGACCACTTCTGCGGGGGCGATGGCCCGCTGCGGCAGCGCACGCAGGTACACGGCAATCGCTTGTGCATCGGCATCGTTCAGAAACTGCGTGCTACGAAAAACCACCTCGGCCATGGGCCCGGTCACCGAGCCGCCTGGCGCCACGCCGGTCTTCAGCAGGGCCACCACAGCCTCCACGGGCCAGTGCGCCACGCCCGCCTCGGCAGCCACATTGAGCGCCGGGGCATACCAGTTCTGCACGGGAATCAGCCCCCCGCTGAATGCCTGCGCCTGGCTGCTGGCGCCCAGTGCATTGCGCGGTGTGTGGCAGGCCGCGCAATGGCCCAGGCCGTTGACCAGATAGGCACCCCGGTTCCATTCGGCCGACTGCACGGGCCCGGGCGCGAACGTGCCGGGCGTGAAGAACAGCGCCCGCCACACGCCCAAAGCCGCCTGCGTGTTGTATGGAAAGCGCAGCGCGTGCGGCCGGTTGGCCTGCGCCGCCGCGGGCAGGCTTTGCAGATAGGCATAGATGGCATCGGAATCCTCGCGCGTCACCTGCGTGTAGTTGGGGTAGGGAAACGCCGGGTACAGCAGGCGCCCGTCCTTGGAGCGGCCGTTGTGCAGCGCGCGCCAGAACTCGGCGGCCGACCAGTTGCCAATGCCTGTCGCCTTGTCGGGCGTGAGGTTGGTGGTGTGAATCACGCCAAATGGCGTGTCGATGCCGCGCCCGCCCGCATAGGGCGCACCACCCTGCACGGTGTGGCAGGCCATGCAGTTGCCCGCGCGGGCCAGGTATTCGCCGCGCGCCACCAGCTCGGGCGTGGCGGGCACGGCCTGTGACAGGGCTTGCGATTCGGCCGGCAGTGCGGCCTCGCCGCGCAGGTTGAGCGCTGCCACCACGGCGGTGCCCAGCGCCAGCAAGGCCACGGCGAAGAAAAGGGTCCAGAGGATGCGTTTCATGCCATGCCCCTTCAACGCGCCGCCGCATCAACCACCGGCACACCATCCACCCCGCCGCAGCGCACCGGCATGGCCCCTGCCAGCCGGTCGGCGGGTTTGCCACCCCCGGGCACCGGCTGGGCCGCCAGCCAGGCCGATACCGCACTCACCTCGTCGGGCGAAAGCTGGCGCGCAATGTCGGCCATGCAATCGGGTGCCTGCGCGCGGCGCTGGCCGGTTTTCCAGGCGCCCAACTGGCTGTTGAGGTAGTCGCGTGGCAGGCCCAGCAAGCCAGGAATCGACGGATTGAGCCCCGTCATCGCCTGGCCATGGCATTGCACGCAGGCGGGCAACTGGCGCGCCACGTCGCCCTGCTGCACCAGCTGGCGTCCGCGCTCCAGCACCTGCGGCCCAGCCTGGGGCGCCGGGGGTGGCGCATAGGGCAGCTGCAGCCCGGCAAAGTGGGTCGCAATCTCGCGCAGATAGTCGTCTGTGAGGTGCTCGATGAGGTAGCCCATCTGCGGATAACTGCGCCGCCCCTCCCGAAAATTGACCAGCTGGTTGAACAGGTAACCCGCCGGCTTGCCCGCGAGGCGCGGGAAAAATCCCTCTTGCGTGGCGCGGCCTTCCTTGCCGTGGCAGGTGGTGCAGGCCAGCACGCGCGGCCCCATGGCGCTGTCCACATTGGCGGTGGCCCCAGAAGCAGCCACGGCCGGCATGGCCGCCAGTGCACAGGCACCCAGGACAGTCGGCCACAGCAACGACAACACATAACGCAGGGGGCGGTGCAGGCAATTCGTCATGGGCAGATTCTGGCCGGAACACGATGGACTTGTGCAGGCGTGCGGCTTTGCAAGACCGCTGAATGCACTGGGCTGGCCAAGTTGTCCAAGCGCCCGGCGCCAGTCACTTCATCTTTGACGGCAGGCGAATCGTGTCGCCCGCCACCATGAACGCGCCCCAGCCCCGGTGGTGCAGCGTGCGCGGGTCCTTGCACTCCGGATCGGTCCAGGCCTTGACGACCTCCAGCACAAAGAAGTTGTAGCGGTTGACAAACCGCGTATCGACCACCTTGCACTCCAGGTTGGCATGGCACTCGGCAATCAGCGGCGCGCCCACCAGCGAAGCGGGCGCTGGCGTCAGGCCAAACGCCGTGAACTTGTCCACGCTGCGGCCCGAGCTGTTGCCGCAGTCGACCACTTTTTGCGCCAACTCCAGGGTGGGGATGTTCAACACGCATTCGCGCGTGGCTTTGAGCGCCGTGAAGCTGAAATCGCGGCTGCTGACCACGCAGCCCACCAGCGGTGGCTCGAACTCCATCATGGTGTGCCACGACATCGCCATGGCGTTGATGCGGCCCTTGTGCGCCGTGCTCAGCAGCAGCACCGGGCCGGGTTCGAGCAGCCCGTAAACCTTGGACAGAGGAAACGATCGCTTGGCCATGGTGAAACCTCCTGCCGGATGAGATTGACGGCGGCGCCAGCCGGGCTGGCGGCGCACTCATACAGGTTTGCATTCAAACGGATAGCTAGGCGGGGAGCCGAAGACAGTGCTGTCGCACGGCAAGGCGACCCAACGACGGTAGCCGCTTGAAGGCAAAACCGTGTCAGTGCGACTGCTCGAAATCGATGAACCCGCGCTCCACATTGGTGCTGACCAGTTTCACGCGGATCTTCGCCCCCACGTCCAGGTTGAAATCACCCGACACCAGCAGGCCCTCGGCCGGCGGCGTGAAGATGCGCACCCAGGTGGCGCTTTCGGTGCGACCGGTGACGATGGCGTCAAACTGCTTGCCGATCAGCCCTTGCATGAACAGCGCTGCCTCGGACTTGCGCACGCTGCGCTCCACCTTTTGCGCCGCGTCTTCCTGGTGGGTGCAATGCTCGGCCAATGTGGCCAGCTCGGCCATGCCATAGGGCGCACGCTCGCCCGACAGCAGGGCCTTGACCATGCGCAGGCTGACGAGATCAGGGTAACGGCGGTTGGGCGCGGTGGAATGCGTGTAGTCGCGCACGGCTAGGCCAAAGTGGCCGATGGGCTCGCCCCGGGCATGCTCCACCACATATTCGCCCGAGCCCATCAGCTTGATGATGACCAGCGACAGGTCGGGAAAGCGCAGCGGATCGGCCTTGCGCTGGCGCGCCAGAAAGCCCTCCAGCGCACGCGAATCGGGCTCTTTGGGCAGTGCCTCGCCGTATTTGCTGGCCACTTCCACGATACGCAGCCAGCGCTCGGGCGAGCGCACCACCCGCCGCAAGGCGCTGCCGCCATGCTGCGCCAGAAACTGCGCCGTGCAGGTGTTGGTGGCAATCATGAATTCTTCAATCAGCTGGCGCGCGCGGTTTTGCTCCTGCTGGCGGATGTCCACCACACGGTCGCCGTCGAACACGGCGCGCGGCTGAAAGGTTTCCAGGTCCAGCGAGCCGGCGGCGCGCCGGCGCGCACGCATACGCTGGGCCACCGCGTCCTGGGTGCGCAACTGCTCGTCCATGCCGGGCACAGCGCGGGCGGCCTCGGGCAGGTCGCCTTCGCCTTCGATCCACGCTGCCACCGCGTCGTAGGCCAGCTTGGCGTGGTTGCGCACGCGCGCGCGGTGCACCGTGGAATGGGTGACCACGCCTTCGGCATCCACCACCATTTCGGTCACGATGGCCAACCGGTCCTCGCCCGGGTTCAGCGAGGTGAGGTCGGTGGACAGGCGCTCGGGCAGCATTGAAAACACCCGCGCCGAGGTGTAGACCGATGTGGTGTTGGTGTGCGCGTGCTGGTCGATGGCCGAGTTTTTCTTGACCAGGGCGTCCACATCGGCCACCGCCACAAAAATCTTCACCGCACCGTTGCCCATGGCACCGCATGCCGTCAACTGATCGAGGTCAAGCGAATCGTCGTTGTCGATCGAGCACCAGGGCAGCGCCGTGAGGTCGCGAATGCGCGGGTCGTCGTCCTGCCCGGCGGCATCGATGGTCTGCAGCTGCTGCAGGGCGCGCGGCGGAAACTCGGGCTCCAGGCCGCGCTCCTTCATGGCGTCAATGGCAATGCGCACCAGGTCGCCGCGGTGAAATGTGTGTTGTTTGTCCATGGCTCCAATGTAAGTTGTTGCCGCAGACCTGTTACCAAAAAACAGCAAACGGGCTGTCAGCGTGGCAGCACGGCGGCAGGTTTCACCGCCATGAACACCACCATGGCCACCACCGACAACGCGGCACCCAGCCCAAAAGCCAGGCCCGGCGCCACCGCCCACAGCGCGCCGGCCATCAGCGATGCGGGCAGATACAAGCTGCCCGTGACAAAGTTATAAACGCCCACGGCCGTGGCCCGGCGCTCGGGCTCCAGGTCGGCGATGAAGGCCTTGCTTTGCGACTCTTCGATGGCATAGAACACGCCATACAGGCAAAAGATGCCCACCATTTCCCAGCGGCTGCCTGCCAACACCAGCCACAGGTTCAGGGCCGCATACAGCGCATAGCCCAGCACCACGATGCGGCTGCGCCCTACCCTGTCGCCCAGCCGTCCCACCAGCGGTGCGGCCACCACGCAAACCACGTTGAACAATGCATACAGCAGCACGATGTCGGTCATGCCAAAGCCCACGTCGTGGGCCTTGAGCAAAACAAAACCGAGGCTGAAATACGCCAATGCAAAAACCCCCGCCGGCAGCAAAAACCGCTTGAACGGCGTGCTGAGCTGCTGCCAATTCTGGCGCACGCTCTCGCGCGCATGGGGCTGACCGCGCTGGTCGGGGATGCGCGTGAGCACCACCACGGCCACCACTGCCGGCACAAAGGCCACCAGAAACAGCAGGCTGTAAGTGCTGGCCGATTCACCCAGCGATTTGAGCAGCGCATAAGCCACCAGCGGGCCCAGCACGGCGCCCGATTTGTCCAGCGCCTTGTGCACCCCAAAGGCGTAGCCCCGCGATTCTTTGGCGGCAATCGACGATAGCCAGGCATCGCGCGGCGGGCCGCGAAAGCCCTTGCCCAGCCGCTCGACAACGCGAAAGATCGACAACCCCACGATGGACGACGACACCAGCAAGATCAGCTTGGCCAATGTCGAAAATGCATAGCCCGCCGTGGCAAACCACTTGCGCCGGCCGCTGCGGTCCGACAGCCAGCCCGCCAGGTAATTGAGCGACGAGGCCGAAAAATCCGCCAGCCCCTCGATCAGCCCCAGCAGCGCGGTGGATGCGCCCGCCACCGTGGTGAAGAAAACCGCAAACACCGAGAAGATCATCTCGGAGCTCAGGTCGGTGAGAAAACTCACCAGGCCGAGCTTGAGCACATCCGGGTGCAGCTTGGCGCGGCGGGTTCGGGCGTTGGCCTCTGTGGCGGGTGATTCTGCCGGGCGCAGGCTCATGGATTTCTTCCAGGGTCGTCAACACCGCCATTGTGATGCGCACCACGGGCCGCTCCCACCACGCACGGGAACGGCGGATTCATCATCATCAGCGCAGAATATTGCTATTATTTTAATAGCTTATAGCGCTTTATTCGTAAGGGCTAAAGGCCATTTTTATCATTATTTTTACCAACCAACCAGATAAAAGCCTGTGGCACCATTGCCCCATCACCCCCGGCAACGCCAACGGCAGGCGCCCGGCTTGTCCGTTCAATGCCCACAGCACCCGCTATTGCACAAGGCACCCACCATGACCGCAACGCCCTTCACCAACCCCGCAGCCACCTGGAACCAGCGCTACGCCGCCGAGAACCATCTTTTTGGCCAGGAACCCAACGACTACCTGCGCGCGCAGGCCCACCACCTCGCCCCCGGTGGCCGCGTGCTGTGCGTGGCCGATGGTGACGGGCGCAACAGCGTCTGGCTGGCACGCCAGGGCCTGCAGGTGGATGCCTTTGACATCTCGGACGTGGGCGTAGCCAAGGCCAGGCAACTGGCGGCAAACGCCCAGGTTGCGGTGAACTACAGCGTGGCCGATTGCGACCAGTGGCCCTGGCCCACTGCCACTTATGACGCCGTGGCGGCCATCTTTGTGCAGTTTGCCGACCCCGCCATGCGCGAACGCCTGTTCGCCAATATGGTGGCTGCACTCAAGCCCGGCGGCGTGCTGGTGTTGCAGGGCTACACCCCCAGGCAACTGGAATACAAGACCGGCGGGCCACCCATCCTGTCGCACCTTTACACGCCAGAGATGATCCGGTCCGCCTTCGCGGGCCTGCAGATCATCGAACTGCGCGACTATGAAGCGGTGCTGAACGAGGGAACCCAGCACTGTGGCCAGTCGGCATTGCTGGGGCTGGTGGCGCGCAAGCCATAAGGCACCGCCAAAAGACGCGACGGCCATGCCCACCCCCGAAAGCCAGGCGCCCCCTGCGATACCAGCGCGTCAAGGGCTGAGCGCTGCCGAGGCGGCCCGCCGCCTCGCCACCGAAGGCCCCAACCTGCTGCCAGGCAGCGCGCCCAAGTCCACGCTGGCCATCGTGCGGGACGTGGTTACCGAGCCCATGTTTCTCATGCTGCTGGCCGCTGGCAGCATCTACCTGGCGCTGGGCGACCGGGGCGAGGCGCTGTTCTTGCTGGGCTTTGTGTTTGTGGTCATCGGCATCACGCTGGCGCAAGAACGCAAGACCCAGCGCGCGCTCGAATCCCTGCGCGACCTGTCGGCCCCGCGCGCGCTGGTGATCCGCGACGGCCAGGAACAGCGCATTGCCGGGCGCGAGGTGGTGCGCGGCGATCTGCTCGTGCTGCACGAGGGCGACCGCATTGCCGCCGACGCCCTGCTGATCGACGGCCAGCTCGAAGTGGACGAATCCCTGCTCACCGGCGAAGCCGTGCCCGTGGCCAAACTGCCCTTGGCACAAGACAGCCAGAACGCGCAGGCATCTGCCAGCGCGGGGGGCCCGGCCGCCAACGCCGGGCCGCCCCAAGCCAGGCCAGCCCCCTCGGGGAGCAGCGCAGCACACGAAGTGGCAAGCGTGGGGGCCATCTACGCCAGCACCGTGGTCACGCGCGGCGTGGCGGTGGCGCAGGTGTGCGCCACCGCCGCCCACACAGCCGTGGGGCGCATTGGCGCCGACCTTGCCGCCACGGTAGAGCCGCCTTCTGCGCTGCAGCAGGGCTCGCGCCGACTGGTGCGCAACCTCGGAATTGGCGCGCTGGTGCTGGCCCTGGCCCAGGTACTGCTGGGCTGGTGGTGGAACAGCCGCCCGCTGCTCGAAAGCCTGTTGTCGGGCATTGCGCTGGCCATGGCCATCCTGCCCGAGGAGATTCCGGTCATTCTGACCGTGTTTCTGGCGCTGGGTGCGTGGCGCATTTCGCACCAGAAGGTGCTGACACGGCGCGTCACCGCCGTCGAGGCGCTGGGCGCCATCACGGTGCTGGCAGTGGACAAAACAGGCACGCTCACCATGAACCGCATGGCCGTGGCCGAGCTGGCCAGCAGCGAGCAGCATTTCCGGCCCGAAAGCGCCAGTGAACTGCCCGAGCACTTTCACCTGCTGGCCGAATTTGCCATGCTGGCCACGCCCGCCGACCCGTTCGACCCCATGGAAAAGGCCATCCAGCATTTTGGCCACCAGTGGCTGCAGGGCACCGAGCATGTGCACGATGGACGCGAACCCGAGTTTGAATACGCCCTCTCGGGCGAGATTCTGGCCATGACGCGCGTGTTTGCCAGCGACGAGCCCAACGTGCACCTGCTGGCCACCAAGGGCGCACCCGAGGCCGTGGCCGACCTGTGCCACCTTGACGCCGCGCAGCAGGGCGCCATCCGCCGCCAGGTGGAGGCCATGGCCGAGCGCGGCCTGCGCGTGCTGGGCGTGGCGCGCGGCCGCTGGAAAGGCGCAGCCCCGGCACCCGGCCAGAGCCCGCCGTGGCCGCAAAGCCAGCACGATTTCGACTTTGATTTTCTCGGCCTGGTGGCCCTGGCCGACCCGCCGCGCACCGAGGTGCCCGCCGCACTGGCCGAGTGCCGACGTGCCGGTGTCCGCGTGATCATGATGACCGGCGACCACCCCGCCACGGCCCGCGCCATCGCCCAGCAGGTGGGCCTGTCCGACCGCCCCGACGTCATCACCGGCGCGCAGCTGGAGGCGCTGGACGATGCTTCCCTCAGCGAGCGGCTGCGCCATGTGGACCTGTGCGCGCGCCTCAAGCCCCAGCACAAGCTGCGCCTGGTGCAACTGCTGCGCGCCAGCGGGGAGGTGGTGGCCATGACCGGCGACGGCGTGAACGATGCGCCCGCCCTCAAGGCCGCCGACGTGGGCATTGCCATGGGCGAGCGCGGCACCGACGTGGCGCGCGAGGCCGCCGCGCTGGTGCTGCTGGACGACAGCTTTGCCCGCATCGTGGCTGCCATCCGCCAGGGGCGGCGCATCGACAGCAACATCCGAAAGGCCGTGCGCTTTGTGTTTGCCGTGCATGTGCCCATCATCGGGCTGGCGCTGGTGCCCACGCTGCTGCACTGGCCGGTGCTGCTGCTTCCGGTGCACATCGTACTGCTGGAGTTGCTGATCGACCCGGCCTGCTCCATCGTCTTCGAAGCCGAGGCCGAAGACAGCGACACCATGGCACGCGCACCGCGCCCGGTCTCCGACTCGCCCTTTGCGGCCGCACCGTTGCTGTGGTCGGTGCTGCAAGGCCTGGGCCTGGCGGCAGTGCTGCTGGGCGGCCAGGCCTGGCTGGTGCACCAGGGCTGGCACCCCGACCAGGGGCGCACCGTGGTGTTTGGCACACTGGTGCTGTGCGTGCTGCTGCTGATTTTGGCCAACCGGGATCTGTCGCGCCCCGCGCTGCTGGGCGTGACCGACCCGAACCCCTGGCTTTGGCGCATTGCCGCCGCGATGGTGGTGCTGCTGGCTGCGGTGATGGGCATTGCCTGGCTGCGCAATCTGATGGGGCTGGCCTTGCCCGGCGCCCAGGGTGCCGTGGTGGCCGGTTGCCTGCTGGCGCTGTGCCTGGTGTGGCTGGAGCTGGTGCGGCTGGCGGGCCGACACCAGCGCCACACCGCCTCCGGCGCGCGTGGCACAGCCTGATTCGCCGCTTCGCTGATTGGCTACTGCGTTGGCGCGCCATGCGCGCTGCGCACGGGCGGCGCAGGATGGTCCAG
>JACCEE011897111.1_pt1 | contig 14982 bp, 24 predicted proteins | sample 7449931 | NCBI WGS metagenome assembly JACCEE01 (sample SAMN15323457, study PRJNA562643) | freshwater metagenome | isolation source: river surface water | place: USA:Blue River Watershed | collected 2017-08-19 | reverse complement strand
CAAAGAAGTTAGTTACAGGGTAAAATCCTTTGCTGGTAAGAACACGATCTCCTATTCTTATCTTAGCAATAGGTACTAAGCCTGACTCTGTATGCACTAACGCATCACCAGGCAAGCACCGTCTAATATTCCCAGCCACTATAGTGCTTGCTGCTTCATCAATCAGCAAACAACATTCTATGGATGACAACTGCCTACCAACTGCTTTATTAAGTATTGCAGAGCAACGCACAAATAGGTCTTTAATTTTAACAGGGTTAGCAACTCCACCAAATGATTTTAGTGGTTCACCATTTGGACGAACATGAGATAAACAAACACTTATGTTTATCTCTCCTTGGTACATAGTATTAGAAGCCGCTTCCAGTAATAATTTATATGCTTCAACCCATCCGTTGCGACTGTCACCAACGTACATAACAAATTTTCCGTTACCTGCGGCAGTCCAGGATGTTTCTTCTTGTCTTTCTTCTGGTGATACATCTCCTGGTTCACCAAAAACATCGATGTTAATACTGTTAGCAATTTTTGGTAATCTGCTAAAGTATTTTTCCTCAATAACCGCTCCTGTTCCGCAGCCCATCATAGCTAGATCCATCATTAAAGCAAAGGCGTTCCAGCTGGTTAAGTTAGTTGACGTGCAGTTATAGGCTCCAGAGTAGTTAGCTGGCTTTTCCAGCCATTTTGTGCCGCCGACCCAAAGCCATCTACCACTAGGCAATGATTTCATACTGCTTTGCATTTTAGTAATTAATGCAATTTCTTCTGTGTTTAATTTACCTAGTTTTTCCAACGCTTTTAACGTTCTAGAACAAACTTGTTCCCATGATTCGCGTCCATACTCTGTATGACGAGAATATGTTCTGTAAAATACTGGATTAGCGGTAGCTGCGTTAAACATATTTTTTCTAGTAAACGGTTTTCTTACTGTAACTCAAGTGATACTTAATTTGGTGGATTGTAAAGTAAAATTTATTTTAGATATATATTGACAAAACAGTGAAAATGTGATATTTTAATATGAGCATTTACATAAATAAACATGGAAATAGAAGAAGAAATCAAGATTAAAGCCAGGCAAGCTCTTTATAATACTACGGAATATACTGTAGAGAGTTTAGTTTATGGGATTAAGAACAAAGAAATTGCATTTTACGATTCAACTAAATGGAGATGGGATGTTCTAAAACAATCTCAATCCATTGAAAGCATGTTTTTAGGTGTGCCTATACAGGCAATATTTATGCTAAAGGAAATCAATACTAAAAAGGTACTAGACTTAAATTCTAGTATTGATTTTGTTACCACTCTAAACAACTTTGTTTTAGGTAAATTGACCTTGACAAAGTTGTCTAGAATAAACTCCTTGAATGGAGTAAAATTTAACAACCTATCAATAGATAGGCAACGCAAATTCTTAAAACTTTGCGTAAAAACTATTGTATTAGACAGAGAGTCTAGTATAAAGTTGTTTGAAGAAATTTATTAGGAGAGACGACATGAACACTGTAATTTTGGTCGGTAACACAGGACAAGACCCAGTAGTGAAATATTTTGAGTCCGGTGCGTCAAAAGTCACTATCACTCTTGCAGTGAGAGGTAGGGACAAAAAAACTACATGGTTTGATATTGAAGCATGGGGTAAGACCGGAGACATTATTGTTAACTATGCTCCAAAAGGAACGAAGCTAGCTGTCTCTGGGAGTCTCAAGATAGACTCTTGGAATGACATTAAAACTGGTGAAAGGAGAGAAAAGCCAGTTATCGTTGCTGAAAGTGTGAATCTTATCTCAAGTAAAAAGGATGGGGTAAATGAATAAAAAACCAATTTTTAAAATGTACGACTATGTACATATAAAATCAAAAGAGTCCAGTCCTGACCCTGCTATTTACAAGATAGTTGGATTTAGCTCAAAGGACCAAACCTTTCAGCTAGAGGCAGATCCAATGGTCGATCCATTGATGAAAATGCTATCTAGTAAGTCCTGTTGGACCAAAGCCAATCAACTAGAGATTGCATCTCCTGGGCATCGGCAATGGACTATCGCCGATGTAGCCAGACTATACAAGGAGGCTAAACGCTAAAGTTGCAAGTAATTAATTAAAGCATCACCCAATTCATTTGCAGATGGATTGGGTTTTGTTATGTCTAATGCATCTAGCAATGGTTGTTTGTACTCCGTTGCAATTTTTAATTTAAGTACTGTTTCTTCTGGCTCAATAGATTCTTGTTTAAATGGCTCTTCCCAATCCAATAGGTCCTCTCCAAAGTTCAAATCGTCTAAAGTAAAGCCTGTTAGTTCAATGTCAAAATTATTGTCATCTAGAAAAGATAACTCATCTTGAAGTAATTCTGGGTTAAATCCGGAATTATGTGAGATTTTATTATGAGCAAGTCTATACGCTATTTTTTGCTCTTTAGACAGTCCAGAAATGATAATAACAGGAACTGTAGCTAGATTTAATTTTTGAGCAGCTAATAATCGTCCATGTCCTTCTAAAATTACTCCTTTCTCATCAACAGCAATTGGGTCTAAGAATTCAAACTCAGTAATGCTATTAGCTATTTGCTCTACTTGTGAGTCAGGATGTAATTTTGCGTTCTTATCGTAAGGAATAGGACGTTTAACATCCCACATCTCTATGGCTGATATTGTTATTTTTTTCATATAAAATAGACAAGTTATCTACATTAACAGATTAACATACATGAATAAAACGGACATACTTCAACAGATGATAGACGACATACAGAAAGAGCGCCCAGAAATTGGAGATTGGATAGCAGAATACAGAGGAAAATCTGGCTGGTGGGTATCTCCTTGTGAACCTCGTTTTTTTGGTGATAACGGAGAATTTCTAGGGAAAAACTACAAACAAGCAAAACATGCAATAATTGAGTTATTTGAATAGGAGAGAAACATGTCAGTAGAAATATCAAAATATTTGTGTGATTTGACGTTCAAACCAATTGAGGAAATATTTGAGCAACTAAAGATTATGAATCAAGTACTAGATATATTTGATGAATTGTCTTTAGACGAAAATGGTATACAAGTCCATAACAAATCCATAGGAATAAGAACCCATATTCCAATCAATCAAGACTACTCAACTACTGCTGCAATGATAGGCTTTGCTATATATGGTATTTTGTGGAGTAGCGCGCTGCCAGATTATTTAGAAATGGTAAATAAAGAATGGAAACAAAGAAGTAAAGAATCTAAAAAAGTACAAGCTAGCACCTGATTATAAGCACTATAGAATAAAAAATGTTCTATAGTGCTTAGACTTATTTATTGCATTTTGCAGCTAATTTTAGCAACCAGTATTAAGACATATATTGACTTTTTGGTTAAAATATGTTTTAGTTAAAAAAATAATTAAAGAACATGGAAAATTTACAAATAACGGCACATTTGCAGTCGCCTATCGCTGTTTACGATAACTATAGTCCATCATTAGATGGATTATTGCAGTACTTTTTTTTGTTAAAACAGGGAATACCTATTAATCCCAATCCAACTGAAGCGGATTTAATTGATGTTGATTTGCCATTACTAAAAATTAAACTAAGCAATGATGATTGGTATTGGGCTGTCAGTTCACCTCATTACCAATATTCTGAAGCTGTAATAGCTAAATACAGGAAAAGATGGGATTATCAGGAGTCTAACTGTAATTGGGGTAAAAAGAAAGCTAAAGTAGATGTTTCGGTAGGACATACTAAATCTTACGATTTACCATTACCAGTTAAAACAGTTTCTAGAATTGATTGGTTTGCAGTAGGTAATGCCAAAGAAATTATGGAAATTATTACTTCGTGTAAAGCACTAGGGAAAAAAACTAGCTACGGATATGGGCAAGTTTCTCAATGGGAAGTTTGTTTTATAGACCAGGATTATCATCTTTTCAGAAAAGACAAATTAGCTCGCCCTATTCCTGTAGAATACGCACAAGAATTTTATGAAAATGTATCATCAAGATTTGTTGATTGTCCAAAATTGGTTTGGAGTATTAAACCACCTGGTTGGCTATTATCTAACCGCAGAATGTGTTATTTGCCCAAGCATAATACGGTAAAAATATAAAATGTTATCTACCGGAACTGGCGTTAAAGCACCATGGTTAAAATCTGTTATTAGTAAAGCTAAAACAGTTATTGAGCAGTGGCTAATAGAGTGCGATTTTCAAGTTTACTGCTCAATCTCCGGTGGCAAAGACAGTCTAGTTGCCGCACATTTGCTTACGACTGTCTATCCACAATGCCCATTAGTTTGGGTCAATCAAGGACACTTAGCTGAATGGGAAGATTGTATAGAGTTAATTGAAGATTATAAAGAGCAAGGATTAAACGTTATTGAACTTTGTCCAGTTCGTTCTTTACTTAATCTTTATGTAGATTACGGCATTCCGTTAGACGGTAAAATGAATACTAAATTGGACAAAGTTATTAATCAAAAGTTGATGTATGATCCACTTGATGAGTACACAGAAAACAACAATATCAAAGGATATGCTTGGGGCATTAGATCTCAAGAAAGTAAAGGAAGAGCATTGTACTTGAAAAAACATGGATTAGTTTATAAAACCAAAGCTGATTTAGTCGTTTGCAGTCCTGTTGGATTTTGGAGAACTGAAGCTATTTGGCAATATATTGATAACTTTAGTTTGAAATATCCTGCTATGTATGACATAGATAGAATGACTGTTAGAAATGGACCACCAATTGGAACAACAGGTATTAATTGGGGGCGAATAGCTAATTTAAGACTGCATTTCCCCGATAAATATGAAGCGTTTGCATTAATGTTTCCAGAAATTAGGAGGTATACATGACAACTTGTTTTTTCTGTGGAGAATCTGCTAGTAAAAAATTAGTACTAGGAGACAAATTTACCGCGAGATCTAGGGCTAAAAATCCTTTTTCTAACTTAATTTGCGATAAGTGTAATTTTGCTATCACTACTTCTGCATGGTATTACAATGAATCTAAACAAGCATGGAGTAAAGTATTTGCTAGATGTTGGAGTTGGCTTGAATCTACAACCGAGAGATATCCCGTCTTTACTTTTGGTGAATCTCCCCATGGTGATAATTTGCCAGTTGCGACCAAAATTCCAACTAGAGAATTAATTAAAAAATGGATAATAGATCCACCAGAACCACCATTCTCTATTTGTTTAGCAACTTCTGGACAAAAGCATACTTATCCATTTAGACATGTAGCTTATGACAGAAATTTCTTTCCAGTTTTACTAGAAGAGGAAATTGTTTGGCTAAATAGACTAGACTTTATTGAGTCTTTGAATTATTTTGAAAAACTTATGCAACTTGGTTTTTCAAAAACAGAAATTATGTCAGGGGAATATAGATCAGATAGATTAATGAAATGTATTGACGAATGGACTCAATTAGAGTCTAAAATAAAAGAGACAAGAGCAACTTCTTATGGAGCGCTGTTAGGATATGTGGCACGGATTTCAGACGCATGATTCAAAAATAGGATTAGCCAGTGCATTAAGTTACTGGTGCTTTTTATGCAGGGACAAAGACAAGTCTCCTGCAATGGGAATCAAGACATGGGAATATTTTCAATCATCTCTGTCTAATGCTGTTATTCCTAGTGGGAGTGTATCAGATTTCATAGAAAATTTCTCCAAAAAACTAGTGGTAAATCATTTAAATCCATCAGTTTTTTCTAGAATACTAAACCCACAACAAAAAATACTTAGGATTAACAACAAAGACGAAATTGTTGAGTTGAAACAAGATCAAGAGAATGTAAAACTTCAATGGATGGGATGGGAAGAGATTTTGCATTCTTTAAGGATGCAAGGAGTTACTGATAGACATATTTTAAAACAAATTAAAGATTGTCCCCATCTAATTGCTGCATTAGTTAGGCTAAGACATGAAGAAGAAAAAGAATTGAAACTTACAGAAGAGGAAGAAAATAATGTATAATCCATACGAAAATAGAAGTAAAATAACGTTTTATTTGGTAATCAAGTTATTATCACCTTTATCGCATATTGGTGAAGCTATTGGGAATCAGAGCAATTTAAGAGTTGAAAAGGTCAGAGATTTAGAGAACAATAGTGCAGAAGTATTTGTCTATTCTGGCAATGCTTTAAGAGGCAAAATATTAAGAAGAATAGGTAATAGTTCTTTCTTAAATAAACTCAAAGAAGGTGGATATTCTGTAAATCCTACTACCCATCAAACTATGTTTGCTGGCGGTTTTATCGACGGCTCTACAGGCAACGATTTAGAGCTAGACAAAAAGATTAGAACATATCTTCCTGGCATTTCTTTACTGGGAACTGCTAAGCCAACTGGACTATTTGGCTCTAAAGAATCACAGATGATTCCAGGGCGCATCAATGTGGGTGGAGCATATTTAGTTTGTTTAGAAACAGCTGAATATATCTACAACACTCTTCCTGCTGCTATTCCTTACAATTGTTTAGAAGCAGTTAAAGAGATTGTAGAAGCTAAAAACGAACTAGAAAAATCACGAGTTGAAAACTGGTTAAACAACATTAATTCAGTTGTTAGCACAGAAAAATACAGAAATGCTATTGAAAAATGGATGCCAAATTTAGAAAATGATCTAAAGCCTTATACGCAATATTTAACGTATAGGCAGCAAACCAGACAAGATAGCTTAAAAGATTCTGAACTTGCAAAACATTTAGAACAGGAAAACCAAGGACAGATATCTTTATTCGGAGCAAGTGATAAAAAGAAAGACAAAAAAGAATCTAAGAGCCAACAGATGATTATGGGTGATTGGCTACTCCAAAAAGGCTCCACTCTTCTTAGCCGGTGGGATAGTGATATAACTTCTGTAGAGGAAGGTTTTATCGTTAATGCTCTGTCTGAATTTGCTTTGGCACCTTATCTAGGAGGTAAAGGAAACACTGGATGTGGATTAGTTTCTGTTGATGTTTACTATCGCTCTGGACAAGAAGCAGGTCAATATCTAACAATTACTGAAAACTCATCTATATTATCCGATAGAGCAAAAACTAAATTAACCGCTTTATCTGATTTTTTAAGTAAAACCAATACTTCTAGCTTTCTGGAATAAATATAAAATAACCTCCGAGTATAATTCGGAGGTTATTGCTTTAAAATGGCATACTATCTAAGCTACTTTCTGCTTTGTAGCTGGTGTTTATCACCTCAATTTTCTTGCCGTAAATAACGGCTTTTTTATTTTTATTGCCATTTGGTAATTCCTCTTGATTTATATCAAGATAACCTTCTATCAAGACAGTATCTTGCTCCTTAAAGCCGCTAGCTTCAGATGCAATTACTTTAAAGAAATAATCAAGTTCTCCTGGCTTTGTAGGCTGAACTTTTATCACAAATTCAATACCTGGTTTTCCCCAAGGCAATTCAATTTGTTTTGGCTTCAACGCTATTCCTGTCAATACGATAACATTCATTTATTTTTGTTGTAACTCCTGATTCTATATTACCAAATTATGTTGTCAATGGCAATATAAATAAAAAACATTACAATTTAAACATTTCATCTCTCTTGCTTAAACTCATACTTTATTATGCAATGCCCTATTTTCAGTAAAAAGTAACTACCATAGGATTTTCCCTGAATTAATATTCAAGTACAATTCTATTTGACTAAATTATACTTTTAAGGCAAAAAGTATAATTTAAAAAGCAATACTATTACCAGCTATCCCATCCACTATTAGCTGGTGGATTGTTTGCCGGGTCCGGCTGACGTTCTGGAATATTTCCTAGAATTTGTCCAGCAATCTCAACCTGAACAGTATCTTTTGTCCAGTGTGCTGCTTCTTGGAGTGCAGCCAACTCCTGTTCTGAACAGGAGTATTCTACTGGCATTAATACTTCTTTGCCATCATTGGCATTGAAGTACTCCACAACGTCTTGTGGAAATAACTGTTTTTCCTCCACCATCTCCCAATAACGGAGATCTATGGCGTAGCAGCCGCCATTTGTTACCACTTTAGACAAAGTCCTGTCTAAAGTGGCGAGCCACTCCTTGTAATCGTCCTCTCCTTCTTCTGGAGTATCCGCACACTCCAGAAACTCTTGTTTTTTGCTTTGCTTGTATTCGTGCAGGGTGCTAGCACCCTGCACACGCAGGTAATTAGCTAAATTGTTCACCTGGATATCATTGACTTTTTGTTGGATGTTCATAATATCTCCTTACTCGCTACTCAATATAAACTACTTTTATTTTAGTGTCAAGTGTTTTCTGAAAAATATTTTAAATTCATACAACGCTTACCACTCAACAATCTAAGGTAAAATACTAGTAATGTAATCACTGAAAACAATGGAAAATCACGTATTAATACCGTCTTTAGAGTGCGCAGTACCTTTGCATGTGCTTCAGATAAAAAAGCTAGGCTATTTACCTGCTATTCCAGATGGCATACAAGAATTAATCGCGTCTCATGGTGACACGCTACTTTTTGCTGATAAAAGAGAGAAAAAAGGCGCTGCTGCTGAAATATTTAATAAGTTGGCATTAACCATAGCCATACTGTCTTTTAGTCCTGGTGGTATTAGAGTTTTTAATAATTACTGGAAAAGTGAATTATAAATAAAAGCCATCTTTTCAGATGGCTAAAGAGGAGACAACAATACAGAGACATTAGAACTGAGAGTAGGTTTTGCCGAAGAGTAAGCTATTCTCAGCTCTATTTAATTCTATTCCAAGATAAGCCGCATGTCCTGGTAATATAGATGGATTGTTAGCTACAATTTTGTTACAAATCAAAGTAGCTGACTTGCCAGTGTATTTAGCTACTTGTTCACCATCTTTAGTTACGTGAGTGACTAAAATGGCATTATCATCAATGCGAATAACAAAGTTTCCAACAGGGTCTTCAAAAACTTTCCTATTAACAATACGTTGATAATGACACTGAATAATATCATCAGCAGCAGTCCAAGAGTCTTCATAAATGTGAGCGCTTTCACTAATAATAGACAAAGAACCCATTTTAACATCTAAATAATGCTCTTTGATTTGATTGAAAATATGGTATTGCAGTTTTCTTAATCCCATGGCATTAGAAGTCCATGCAGAAAACATATCGTTACTGCGAAAAGTTGCAGTCATGTACAATTGATTGTCATATATTTTAACCCAAACATGATTTAAGCATGGTGGAGATGGTGATTTTATATCACTTTGAACATCCCATAGATTAATTACAAGTCTGTTAGAAATTCTGTTGTTTTTTAGATTATTAACAACAGATTCAACTTGATTAATGCCAAAATGACTAATCATTCTAGTTCCATAACTACTAGAATTATCTCCACCGTTTAACATTTGATAAACATATTTTTCAATAAAAAAATTATCTATGGGCAAATAGTTAGGCTCTGGAAATATCAAATCCTCTGGCTCATCTGTAATAACAGTAATAACGTTTAGTAGCTCCTGCCATAAAATATCGCTAGAACTTACACTAATTTTGCCATTACTTCTTACTCTATGCAATATTTTAACCCATGCTTCATGAATAAATCTTGACTCTATTCTATGCCCATTTAACTGCCCAGGAGTTATTAGATTAACTGGCTTATGTTCTGGAAATATCATTGGAGAAGCCCAAGGATTAGATGTTTTATCACTAAAAGATTTAACTTTTTCTACTAGTGAGGAAATGTCTTGAAATTCATACACTTGAACAGACATGCGTAAACTATCAAGTGCAATACTTGGTATTTCAGCATCAATATAAGCCGTGTATTTTGAATCTACTATCCATGCTGTTCTCCCACCATTTGTCTTTCCCAGTTGAACTCCTTTAGCAAAAAAATCCAAGACACAATCTATAGAGCCAGAGTTTAAATCATATTTACTGGCTTTCAACAAAAATAAATAACGAATAGTTGTGTTAGCTAGTAAATTACGAACTAATAAATTAATTCCCGGAGTACAAGAATATAACTCTTTTATGACAAAATAACTGCTTGGATCTAAGTGTTTAGAAACGGTAGAAGCAATTGTCCAGCCTGTTGCTATGGCAATGTTGTTACTCATTGGAAATATTGTGTAAAGGCATATAACATTGTGCTTGATTATCTGGCAAATACGGGGGACATCTCCATCCCCACTCTTTTATCCTGTAATCACACATGAGTACACGCTTGTCATCTTGCAAATAAATACAAGGGACTGGACGACTAAGTCTGTTGTCTTTCCAAACATGACAATCTTCTACTAATTCTTGTACTAACCAGCTTTTAACACCAGAATAAGATAGCGTTCTGTATTTGCCTATCGATTGAATAGCCTCTAGTAGTTCTTCTATTTTTTCTAAATCAGCACGACAGTACCATGTAAGTTCAGAAGTTACTCTCCATGGTTTTGTAGTTCCAGTACCAAGATTGTGCTTTTTGTTTAATACATAGTGCGGACTACTAGCTTTATAATACCAACTTGTTTTTTCGTTGGATAAATACCCAATTTCTAATGGGATATTCTCTTTTACTATTGCTAATCCCGACTTTACTTGGTCGATGCTAGGATTTTGTTTAAGCATTCTAGCGTTAAACAAAATTTGATATGACAAAATCCCATCAAAGCTAGGGGTCCAGTTATCGTTTAATGCAATAGGATTAACCAAAGAGGCAACTATTTTAACATTAGAGAACATAATTATGATATGAATTACCGTGATATTTTAGATCTGTGTCAGCATTGTGCAAGAGCTTATGAGACTAAAACTATTATTGGAACTTCAACAGATACCGAAGTTCTAATAAATGAGCAACCTGACAAAATTATTATAGCGTTTACTGGCAGTGAATCAATCACAGACTGGAGACAAAACATTGATTTAAAACTAGAACCATTTCCATTAGCTGGGAATGCTAAAGTTCATTCTGGATTTTTAGAATGTTTTTTATCCGTTAAACACCAAATATTTAAATTAATAAAAGATGACCCACGTCCAATATTTTTAACAGGACATAGCTTAGGAGGCGCTATAGCGACATTAGCTGCTCTTAGTATTAAAATTTTTTACTACAACACTAATCTTACTTGTGTTACTTTTGGATCTCCCAAACCAGGAAACAAATGTTTTGCCCAGTTATACTCTGACTTAGAAATACCAACGTATAGAATAGTTAATTCAAGTGATATTGTCCCAAGCCTGCCAAGATGGTGGCAAGGAGATTATCATCATGTTTGCCCAGCTTATCCAATTGGAGTCATCAATAAATTTTCTGTTTTTGGGTTAAGGTCTAAAATCAAAAACCATTACGTAAATGAATACGTAATGGCTCTTAGTAAAATCAATCAACCTCTTTTAGCTTTGTAAGTGATATCTAGCTCTCTCTTTGCTTCGATATTCTTAGGGTTAATTCTTAATACAGCTTTAAAGTCAGCTATTGCCTCATCATAAAAATATAATTTTCGGTATAGCAGACCACGGGTTAATAAGCTGTTTATGTCTCGTGGATTTTTATCTATTAATTCACTATATTTATGAATTAACAATGATTCATTACTTTGTGCTTGTGTTTGCGATGAAATAGAATTACTTGCAAACACGGCTATTGCAAGTGCTAGTCCTAATCCTGTGTGCTGTCCCATTGTTGACTCCATTTATAAAAAGCGATTACTGTTCTTATTTTACCAAAATGACTAACATCTTGGCAAAAAACTGGTTCTTTGTTTTTCCATGAATTAATTAAGTCTATTCCATCCTTTACAGTTGGCTTAGTCCCTTCTCGCCAAGACAGTAATATGAATGGTTGTTTCTCTTTAAACGGCATTTTAGATGGCAAATCAACCAAGACTATCTCAATCTTGTGATTCCAAAGTTTAGTCTTTAAATCAACAAAATATTCTCGCCCCAAATATTTCCTAGATTTATCATATTCAGCACTGTATTCTAGCGTTATATGACTTGGATTACTACGATCAAAAACAAGAGGAGCCGGAAACTCTTGGGCAACCTCAGCCCATAATATACCTTTTTTAGTACTGAATTTATCCATTTTATTCATGGTATATAACTACTTTTAATATATGAATTTAACATTAAATTGTCAAATCTATTGACCACAAAAACAAAGTAGTTTATAATAATTTGGTGTAAACATTTAGGCTAAAAGGTGTTGCTATGGAATTTCCATATGTAGAATTAAAAACCAGAACGTTGGTTGTTAACGAAAATGAACGAGTAGACGCTACTAATAAAATAGTATTTAATAGAGCTTTAAACAAGGCTCTATCTAACAAATCGTTTCTCGTTGTTGGGGAAGATTTCAATTTTAGAATGAGGTTTTTGAAATCTGGAACATCAATTCGACCAAGATGGACCTCAGAGAAAAAAATTGATAATCGGAACATAAAAAAATATTTGTCAGTAGGAGACCCACTGACAATTAAAACTTTGCTAGATTTTTACGCTCAGTATCGCGTTGAGTTTTTTACGCAAAATATAAGAGCAAAAGCCAAAGGTAGACCCAGGACTAAAGGGATAGTAAATAATCCCTAAGAACTGAAATAGGCTTATGTTTGGGATTTAAGACAAAAGCTTTATTGGCGCATTCTATGGCACCAGACAGGTCTTTAACATCAAATAAAGCTACTGCCTTGTTGTAATACGCTTCCCATGATTCTGACTCTTGTATAGCAGAATCATAGGAAGACAATGCTGCATTGTATTGATCCATAAATTCTGGATTACCTTGACTTCTTTGTTTAAGTCCTAAGTCACGCAGTTTGTTGCCTTGTTGAATAAACATATTTGTTGCCTCAAAATTAATTAAAATATTAACAAAAACTAAAGTAATTTACAATCATTTAACATAAAATTATCGATGTTTGTTGATAAAATAAACAAAGTACTTTTAACTGAAAAAAAATATGGAAAGTCTTGAATATACCGATTTAAGTTACGCTGACTTAAAAGGACACGACCTATCAAATACTAATTTGATAGGTGCTAATTTAACAAGCGCTGATTTGACAAACGCTGATTTAACAAAAGCTAATTTAACGGGAGCTGTTTTAAGTAACGCCATTTTAGTAAATGCTAAACTAAATGGCGCTATATTAAAAGGCGCTGATTTAAAAAATGCTAATTTTACAGACGCTAGTTTAGAGGAAGCGGTTTTGTCTTACTCTGATTTGAATGGGACAATATTTAAGAATGCCAATCTTAAAAAAGCAGATTTAAGACGTTGCACTATTCAAAAAACTAATTTGGATAACGCGAGTTTTAATAAAACAAGATTTTGGAACTAAAATTAAACCTCCTTTTAGGAGGTTTTTATCATAAATCTATTGACAGTTTTTCTTTTTAATATTATAATCTAAGTAATATTTAAGAGGTGACACAATGTTTGTATATATCAACAGCGCTGGAACAGTGAAAACATTAACCCATTACGAGTGCCGTAAAATCAATTGCGGTGACTATCAGGTGTGGGAACACAAAGCAAAAGGCGAAAAACCTTTGCAAGTGATTTTTAAGAAAGAACAGAAAGTTGACTTATATTTTAATGGTGTTAGCCAATCCGATGTGGCTGAGAACATCTTTAACATTAATCCAGACGACAAAAGCAATTGGTTAATCTGTCACACAAACAGATCAATTGTTATTGAATCTTGTTCCAAGACATTATCAGAAGATGTCAGAAATGCTGTTAAACATTGGCATCCTGGAGTCTATATACAAGACTTTTTGTTCCATAAAGTCTTGCCAGATAAAGTGTATGTCTTGGCAATTAAAAACAATTCAGAAGAAACAACTAAGACTCTGAATGACTGGAAATACTATGTTTATGAAGACAAATACCAGGCGTTTGATGAAATTCATTTTGATGACTTAAAGAAATGGGAAAAGATAGTTAACGGTTAACGAACAAAGCCTAGGACGCGTCCTAGGCTTTTTGATTATTTATAGAAAGACATTTACAGCCATAGTTATTATCTCGTCCGGAGTAGCATTTGGATATTTTTTAGCTTTAAAGCTAGCCGTTGTCTCAAATGCTTTTATTATTTTCTGTTCTTCTTCACTCATGGTGTCTCTATCACATTGAAAGTGTGGTTGATCAAACAACATTTTGTTTACGTAAACAGTCCATCTTTGGTAATCTTGTGCTTTTGGCTTAACTCCATACAATTTTAGACTTCTGTTCATCAAAGTATCAGTCCATTCTGTTCTAGCTAATATACGTTCCATCCGAAGTCGTATTCTGCTATTGCGTTCTTGTTCTTCTACAAACTTGCCAAATGCTTTATCAAACCTGCGTTCTATTCCTTCTATTATTAACGCTCGTAAGAAAGCATCTGCAACAGGATTACCTTTCTTTTGCAGTTCATATATAACTTTAGAAAAATCTTCTAGAGAAATGATATTGATTTTATGTCTTTGCCCTTCTATTTGTGTTTGACGGACAATATCAAAAACAACATCATTTTCAGTGTTAGCCGAAAATAATTCTTGTTGGATGGAGAGACTAGAATCATTGCTGTGACTGGGTTTGCTCTGTTTTTCTTGTTCACAGTTGGCGAGATTAACTAAAGTACTTTTTTTGACTAAAGTTTTGATGTCTCTAGCAGCATGCGAAGATCCCAATGAAAACAATTTAGCAATCTGAGGGACAGAAACAGCATAAGTTCCGTCTGGCAACATTAATCCTTCGATTGTTGCAAAACCAAGATCAATCTGTGCTATAATAGATTTCATGATAGTAGCTCCAAAAAAGGGTGGATTTTACTATTATAGCAAAACTTTCTTAGGAGAGTTTTGCTTACACAAGTAATTAATTATGCAAATGGCTATTAATGGCTGGATTTCTCCCCCAGGGGACACAATATTAGATATAGCAGAAGAGCGCTGCTGGACAATAGAGCAATTGTCACAGCAGTTAAATTACACAATTGAATATACAAATCAATTAATTGGTGGTGAAGCGTTAATTGATAAAGATGTGGCGGCT
>JACCEE012155032.1_pt1 | contig 14983 bp, 12 predicted proteins | sample 7449931 | NCBI WGS metagenome assembly JACCEE01 (sample SAMN15323457, study PRJNA562643) | freshwater metagenome | isolation source: river surface water | place: USA:Blue River Watershed | collected 2017-08-19 | reverse complement strand
TGATTTAAATCCTATTGAGCATAAATGGGCGCAAGCTAAGGCTCTTCGTAAACAGCAGAATTGTTCTATTGATGAGCTCTTCTTACTCTACTCCATTTAGTCTTTTTATGGTACGGATACTATATCACTCATAAACTCAACCTCATCTCTAAAAATAACCCTAAGAAGTATGCAATTCATCAACTAAAAAAGGAGTGCAACAACTAAAACCCTTGCACTCCTTTAAAAAACCTACCCCGCCGCCAAGCCCGCCGCCAACGACGGATAACGCAACTCCAACCCCACCGCCTTCACCAACTTATCAATCTTCACCCGCCGCGACTCCGCCAAATACGACAACATCTCCTCACTCAACTGCTCCCCCGCCACCGCCCGCGAAACCTGCGGCGGACGTGGCAACCCCAACGCATCCGCCACCTGATTAAAATAATCCGTCATCGTCGTCGGCTGCCCATCACTGACATTAAAAATCCCCGTCACCTCCAACTCCCCAACCGCCAAACACACCTCCACCAAATCCTCCACATGAATACGATTACTAAACGGCGACTCACTCTCCAACAACACCGGCAAACCCGCTCTTAACCGCGCTTCCGGCAACCGCTCCGCGCCATAAATCCCCGCCACCCGCAAAATCACATAAGGCACTTTATGTACCGTCGCCCACGCAATCAACTGCTGCTCCGCATCCACCCGCCGTTTTGCCCGCGCCGTTTGCGGATTCACCGGACGCGTTTCATCCACCCATTCCCCGCCACAATCGCCATACACCGCCGTCGTACTAATCAACACCACTTTCTGCGGAAATTGGCTCGGCTTCTTCAAAGTGCTCAACAAATTCGCCAGCCGCGTATCCGTCACGCCCTCATTCGGCGGCGGCGCGAAGTAATACAACAACGTGCCATCAATCGGCAATTCCGATAACAACTTCGCATCCTCCAAATCCCCAGGCACAGTCAACACCCCCAACGCCTGCAACCGCTGATGACTATCCTGCGAATGCACCAACGCCATCACCTCCACATCATCATACTCATTCAACAACACATCGGCTAAATGCGTGCCGACATAACCACATCCCACAATAAACACATCGGGTAATAACATAACGCACCTTTTAAAAAAAATAACTTGAAAAAATGAAACGAAAACTTATATAGCAACTCTTAACTTTAAACAAAAGAATTTGCTTAAAACTTTGCTCTAAATAAAGCTCAAAAAATTTAAAGAACTGCACTTGATTTGCTTTGCTAAAAACTTATATAGGCTAACAGTTAAAGAAACATTCACTTGAAAAATTAATCAAAGCAAACAGGAGATTGAATCATGGCAATTCGGCACGAACCTTGGACTTTCTTAAATCAACTGTATAAAGATTTAGACCAAATGTATGCCCGTTACAACCCCAACGCAGACGAAGAAACGACGGTTGCAACCAGCACATGGACTCCCGCAGTGGACATTAAAGAAGAAGAAAACCGTTTCTTAATTTTGGTAGATGTGCCAGGCGTTGACCCCAAAACGATAGATGTAACCATGGAAAATAGCATCTTAGCGATTAAAGGCGAACGCTACACTGAAAACAACGAGGAACGCAAATATTTTAAACGCATGGAACGCTCGCGCGGCGTATTTTACCGTCGCTTTAGTTTGCCCGATACCGCCGATGCAGAACACATTAGCGCAACGGGTAAAAATGGCGTGTTAGAAATCAGTATTCCTAAACGCCAACATGCCCAATCACGCAAAATTAATGTGGGTTGGGAATAGCATTTAAATATAAATTTGCTTGCAATTGCGTTTAAAAATTTCCCCTAGTTTTTTTAAGAATGCAAGCAATTTTATTTAAATCTTTGCAATGCAAGATTGTTTAAACCAACAATCTTGCATTGTTTTTTTAGAGCGTTTATATTTCCTTTCAATTTGGCTTAACTCACACAGTTATTTTTTTTTAGGAAATTATGGAATATAAAGACTACTACAAAATATTAGGGGTGGCGCGTGATGCGTCGCCTGATGAAATTAAACAGGCATATCGTAAATTAGCCCGCAAATATCATCCTGATGTGAGTAAGGAAAAAGAGGCAGAAACTCATTTTAAAAATGTCAATGAAGCGTATGAAGTGCTCAAAGACCCTGAAAAGCGGGCGGCGTATGACCGTTTAGGAAGCCATTGGCAAGCGGGACAAGATTTTCGTCCGCCGCCTGAATGGGAGTCGGCGTTTAATTTCGGCACAGGACGGGCGGGTTTTTCTGGTCATGCGGATTTTGGTGATTTTTTCGAAAGTGTATTCGGCAAAACAACGCGCCGCCAATCGCCTTTTTCTGCTAATCGTCCGCCGCCTGAAGCGCAGCAGCAAACGATTAATATTAGTGTAGAAGAGGCTTTTCACGGCAGTACCCGCGCTTTGCAAGTCACTGAATCTGACCGGTTTGGACGGTCGCAAATGCGTACTTTGAACGTGAAAATTCCCGCGGGCGTGATGGCTGGGCAAAAAATTCGGGTGGCGGGACAAGCGAGCAATGGCGGCGATATATTGTTAGAAATCAATTTATTGCCACATAAGCAGTATAAAGTGGAAGGACGCGATATTTATTTCACTTTAGCCCTTGCGCCGTGGGAAGCCGCGCTGGGGACAACGGTCGCCGTGCCGACGTTAGCGGGGACGGTGGAGATTAAAATTCCGCCTAATTCGGCTAATGGGCAAAAATTGCGCTTAAAAGGGCGCGGTTTGCCGTCTAAACAAGCGATGGGTGACCAGTTTATTGTCTTGGAAGTGGTGTTACCGCCCGCCCATAATGCGCAGCAACAGCAGTTTTACCAGCAGATGGCGCAGGTCTTTGCGGACTTCAAACCACGGAGTTGACGCACTTAAATCTTAATTTTTATGAAACATATCAAGAATATACAGCAAACGTCGGGGCAATATGTCCTCGGCGTTTGTTTTTTTTTATGCTTGCAAATGAGCGCAATCGCGCAAACCAGTAATCATATTTCTGCCCGCATTATTGGGGGGCAAGAGACTGAATTAACACGGTATCCGTGGATGATAGCAATTTTGAGTAGCCGCGATGGGCAGCAGTTTTGTGGGGGGACTTTGATTGCGCATCAATGGGTATTGACCGCGGCGCATTGTGTGACGCGTGATTCGTCTAGTCTTCCTGTGTCAGCAAGTACGATGAATGTATTGGTGGGACAGGCAAATTTAAATGATAGTACGGGGCAAATTATCGCGGTTAAGCAAGTGATTGTGCATCCTGATTATAGTCCTCTGTCGCTAACGTCTGACCTTGCGTTGTTGGAGTTGAAAACGGCGGTTAATGTGGCGGGCGTTGCGTTATTGTCTGAAACAACGCCTGAAGTGGCGACGGGCAGCGCGACGCTCGTTTTAGGTTGGGGCAATACTTCAACGAGTAGCGTGGAAAATTTTCCTGCACAATTGCAAGCGTTAATCATGCCGGTGGTGGACAGTGCGATATGTGATGTGCAGTTGACTGACGCGGGGGTGATTAACGCGGGGGAAGTTATTAATAATGCGAATTCCATGATTTGTGCGGCAATTGATGAAGGTAACGGCGATTCTTGCGACGGTGATAGTGGCGGGCCTTTATTAGCGGCGGACAGTTTGGTGCAGATTGGTTTAGTCAGTTTTGGCGCGACAAAATGCGGACAACCGCATACCCCGGGTGTTTATACGAGATTAAGTTATTTCAATGCGTTTATTCGGGCGCATGTGCCCGAGGCGCAATTTACCACGCTTGCGGGTCAGCCTATTGTGTGCACGCCGCAAGTAACCCCGCTGCCTGAAACGCCTGTGTTAAGCTTGACACAACAAGGACTTGTTGCAACCGCGACGTGGAATAATACCGCGTTTGCGAGTCAGTATTGGCTGTTATATTTGCCAGTGGGCGCGTTAGATTTTAGTCAATTGGGCAGTGTTAATTTGGGCGAATTAACAAGTTTATCAGTGGATTATACTTATCCTGCTGCGTTGTATGTTGCGATGATTGCGGAAAATTGTAGCGGGTTAGGCAATTATTCCAATATTGCGGTGGTGTATCCTGTGCAGTGATTTTTCAACTTAAATTTAGTGAGTGATTCAAATAAAACCAAAGACCTACTAGGTCTTAGAGACCTAGTAGGTCTGTCGGTATGAATTCAAAGAGTTGTCTGTTTTAACAGCGAACTCGTGTTAACACCTACAAGGTTTTGAAAACCTTGCAGGTCTCTCTGCAAATTTTAAGCGTTAATCATGTCCATCGCTTTATTAATATCTACGCTCACGGGGCGCGAAACGCCTAGTTCATGTTGCGTTACACCGACTAATTGGTCGGCAATTTCCATGGTAATTTTATTGTGGGTGATAAAAATAAATTGTACCCGTTCCGCCATTAAATTGACTAAAGCACTAAATCGTCCTACGTTGACATCGTCTAAGGGTGCGTCGACTTCATCTAACATGCAAAACGGCGCGGGATTTAATTCAAAAATAGAGAAAACTAAAGCAATTGCTGTTAAAGCTTTCTCTCCACCTGATAATAAATGAATTGAGGAATTTTTCTTTCCAGGGGGACGTGCCATAATCGCCACGCCAGCCGTTAATAAATCTTCGCCTTGTAATTCTAGTTTTGCCTCACCGCCACCAAATAAACGCGGGAACATGGTTTGTAAAGTTGCATTAATGCTTTCTAAAGTTGTTTTAAAACGTTGCCGAGTTTCTTTATCAATGGTTTTAATCGCGTTTTCAAGCAACGTTAAACCGTTGTTTAAATCGGCGGCTTGTTCATCTAAATACTGTTTGCGTTGCGATTCTTGCGTATATTCTTCTAAAGCTGCTAAATTCACTGAACCAATTTTATTTAATTTGCGTTGCGTTGCTTCAATTTGTGCTAACCAACTCGGCTCATCGGCATGTTCAGGCAATTCAGATAAAACTTGAATCGGTGTCGGGCTGTAAGTGGTTTCAGGCAAGGGCTTTTCTTCATGGTTTTCTTCTGCATTGTTTGAAGCATTGTCTGATGAAACAACATTAAGCAACTGTGCAGGGTTAAAAGTTCTTTCACTGTCAGGAATAGGCAAACGAATTTGCATTAATTGCTCGGCAAAATCTTTGCGGCGTTCCTCGGCATTGCGCATTTCTAATTTTGCCTGTTCTAAAACTAAACGTAGTTCTTGAGTTTTATTTTCTAAAAACTGCCGTTGTTCTTCACATTGCGTTAAGTGTTGCTCAATATTTTGAGCCGTTTGCTTGGCTTGATTTAAAGCAAGTTCATTAATACTGCGCTGTTGTTGCCACTGCTCTAACTCCGTGTGCAATGTGCCCATTGGGTCAATTTGCTTTTGCAAGGTGCTTTGTAAATCTTCTAATTCTATGTGTGCTTGTTCTAAACGTTCTTCTAAACGTTCTAAGCCTTGTTGCAAACGATTCATATCAGTTTTTGCACTATTTACTTTTACTTCTAAGTGATGACGTTGCTCTTTTGCCAATTGCCATGCTTGCCGTGCTTGCAACGCTATTTCTTGCAATTCTGCCCGTTGTTGACTTAGCTCTGCTCTTTCATCCGCTAAATCGCTCATGCTTTGCAAACTTGCATGTAATTGTGCGCGGGTTTCATCCATCATTTGCTCATCATCAGTTAAAGCAAGCAATAATTCTTCTCTTTCTTCTTGCAAGCGTAAAATTTGCAAGCGCATATTTTCCAAACGTGCCGATTTTCCACCTTGTTGTGATTGCAATTGCGATAATTGATGACGAATTGTATTCACTTGTTTTTGCGTGCTATCGCGTTGTAATTCTGTTTCACGCAATAAACGCCGTTTAGTTTCTAACTGCTCATTACAATTTAAAACAGCTTTATCGGTTTTCTCTAATTGAACGGCTAATTGTTGAATTTGTTTTTCGCGGGCAATAACACTAGCTTGTTCATCCATAGCTTGTTGACTATATAACCAATTGCAACCCATCCAAATCCCTTCTTGTGTAATAAAAGAACTTTCTGCGGTTAATTGTGTGCGTAATTGCAAGGCTTGCGTGACACTTTCCGCAATATAAACTTGTCCCAATAAAGTTTGAATTTCAGGATTTTTAACCTTAGTTGCTAATAAAATCCCTTGCATTTTGTTTTGTGGCATTTGAGCAACTGCCTGTGTTTCTACTAATGCTAATTTGCCTTGTGGTGGACGTTCTAAACCAGTTTGTAAACTATTTAAATCCGTCACACAAAAAGCTTGTAAACGTTCTCCTAAAACGACTTCTATTGCTTTCTCCCAGCCAGTTTCTACTTGCAAAGTGTGAGCAACTCTTTTGACTTGCTTTAATTCATGCACATGCAACCAAGCTTCTAAATCACTATTGCCTTTACCTAATGCCGCATCTTGCAAAGCTTCCAAAGAAGCTAGTAGCCCTGTCATTCTTTGCACTTGTGTATTTAATTCATGCAATTGCTGGCCACTGTGTTGAGTTTCTTCACGCCATTTTAATTCTTCTGTTTGCAATTGCATTAATTGCTGCTCAGCTTGTTGCAATTGGGAAACGATATCAGTTAAAGCAAGTTCTAATTGTTTTAACTCGGTATCGGCATGATGCGTATCTAATTGCCGACTTTGCTCTTCATTTTTAATTAATCGTTGTTGATTTTGTGTTAAACGTTGCTCAAGATGTTGTAATTGGGTTTTCTCAACTTCGGCGCGTTTAGTCGGTTCAGCCGCTCGCTGATTAAATTCATCCCATTGCACTTGCCATTGCTGCACATTGAAATCAGCATCGCGTGAATTTTGCTCAGTTTCTTCTTCAACAATATGCGCTTCAGATAATTGCTGTTCATTGTCAAATAATTCTTCTTCCAACATTTCAATATGCTGTTGGTCTTCGCGCATTTGCCGTTGCACATTTTGAATTTCAGTATGTGCTTGTTCAATGTCCCATTGTAATTGCTCATGACGTTCAGCATTATGCGCAATAGACTGTTGCAAACGGTCAAGTTCTCGTTCAATTTTATAATAATGTTCTTGAACTTCCTCTAAAGAATTTTGAGAAAGTCCCCGCTGTTCTTTATATTGCTTATAATCACTTTCTAATGTGTGTAATTGAATTAAATTGTTTTGTAATTGCTCTGCGTGTGTTTCAATCAAAACTTGCTTTTCTTGCACTAAATTTTCTTGTGCATACCAGCGCATGGCGAATAATTGGGCTTTTAATAATTGCTCAGTATTTTTCAATTGTTGATAACGTTCTGCTTCTTTAGCTTGCCGTTGTAGTTTCTCTAATTGTTTTTGTAATTCAAAGCGAACTTCATCTAAACGCGCTAAATTATCGCGAGTTTGCTGCATTCTTTGTTCAGTTTCTTTACGACGGTCTTTATATTTTGCAATCCCTGCGGCTTCTTCTACAAAGATGCGTAATTCTTCGGGTTTTGCTTCAATCATGCGCGAAATCATGCCTTGCTCAATAATTGCATAACTGCGCGGTCCTAAGCCTGTGCCTAAAAATAAATCAGTAATATCTTTACGCCGACATTTCACGCCATTTAAAAAATAATTAGATTGTCCATTGCGTGAAATTTCGCGTTTCACCCCAATTTCTTTATAATCTGGATACATGGGCAAATCCGCTTCATCAAATACCAGTTCAATAGAAGCTGAATTCGCGGGTTTACGAGTGGCTGAACCGTTAAAAATCACGTCAATCATCGCGCCGCCCCGCAAATTTTTAGCGGAAATTTCACCCATCACCCAACGCACGGCATCAATGACATTAGATTTTCCGCACCCATTCGGGCCAATAATACCTACTCGATTGCTTGGAAAATGAATTGTAGTGGGGTCAACGAAAGATTTAAAACCTTCTAATTTAATTTTGCTTAGGCGCATTGATTTTCCAGTTGCTTAAAAAATAAAAACGTAATTCTAATATAATCATCTATAAAAGCAATCAAAGAATTAATTAATGTTTAGAGAAAAACCATGTTAAAAGAATTCAGTAATAGAAGAATTGGATTTAAAGTGTTAATTAAGTTAGAATCAAATGAATTTTTAATAACGATTTCTAGTAAAAAGTGAGTTAATTATGTCTATTCCCGTTCCAACCGCCATTAATTTTCATCAAAAATCACGCCGTTTAGAAGTGACTTTTGAAACTGGTGAACATTTTGACTTTAGTTGTGAATTTTTGCGGGTCAATTCGCCTTCGGCAGAAGTGCGTGGACATTCGCCCGAGCAAGCCGTTTTGCAAGTGGGTAAAGCGGAAGTTAATATTAATGAAATTCGTCCCGTTGGTACTTATGCGGTGTGTTTGCATTTTGATGATGGACATCATACGGGGATTTATTCGTGGGATTGGCTATATTATTTAGGTAAGAATCAGGAAAAATTGTGGCAAAGTTATTTAGAACGCTTGCAAGCGGCGGGAAAAAGTCGTTTTCCTGCTGAAAATGCAGCTTCTTGAGTTTATTTACGAGGAAAAAGTCCATGTCTGTTGAAAAAACCACGCATTTTGGCTTTAAACAAGTGCCCCGCGAAGAAAAAGCGACTTTAGTTCGGCATGTTTTTGATTCGGTTGCGAGTAATTACGACATTATGAATGATGTGATGTCGTTAGGAATTCATCGTTTATGGAAGAAATTTACGATTGAATTATGTAATGTAAAATCGGGTTATAAAATCCTTGACTTAGCGGGCGGCACGGGCGATTTATCTTTGCAATTCGCGCCTAAAGTGGGGGAAACAGGACAGGTAGTGTTAGCGGATATTAATCATTCGATGCTGCAAGTGGGGCGGGAGCGGTTGGTTGATAAGGGGGTTTTAGTGCAAGTTGCGCAGGTCAATGCGGAAACTTTGCCTTTTAAGAAAAATAGCTTTGATTTAATTACAATTGCGTTTGGGTTGCGCAATGTGACGGATAAAGATAAGGCGTTAGCGTCTATGTTTGAGGTATTAAAACCAGGCGGGTGTTTGGTTATTTTAGAATTTTCTGAGTTGAAAATTGCGCCATTAAAGCCTTTGTATGATTTTTATTCGTTCAAAGTTTTGCCATTAATGGGGAAAGTGATTGCGAATGATGCTGATAGTTATCAATATTTGGCGGAATCGATTCGGATGCACCCTAATCAAGAAACTTTGTTAAGCATGATGAAAAATGCGGGCTTTGAAAAATGTGAATATCACAATTTAGAAGGTGGTATTGCGGCTGTGCATCGTGGTTTTAAATTTTAAGTGAGTAGCGAATGACTGAAAATGTAAAAAATTCAGAGAGTTTAAGCACTGAACCTTTATCGGCAAAGGTGTCGGAGTCCAATAGTCAAATTTTAGCTATGCCGCCGATGACTGTGACTTTGCCGCTGTCGTCTGAATTGACAGCAAATGCAGTAAATTCAACAAATTCAACGGAAAATGTAGTTACTGCACCTCGTACATGGCAATACGCGCCTTTTTGGCGGCGGGCGGTGGCGGGTGGTTTAGATTTCTTGTGGATTGAGGCGATTATTCTTGCAATTGCTGGGGCGTTAATTTGGTTTGGGTTAGATGCGGTTTTTCCGCGTTCTATTCATTTTGGTTTAAATGTCGTTTTGCCTTCGCTGATTATTTTAAATTTTTGGCAAAGTTATAGTGCAGCAACGCCAGCAAAATTACTCTTTGATTGTAAAGTGGTGGATGCAACGACGGGACAACCCGTACACTCGGTGCAAGGGGTTTTGCGCTTAATTGGCTATGCAATCAATATAATGTCGGGGGGATTGGGGTTTTTATGGGCGTTGTTTGATGCCCGTTCGCAAGGTTGGCATGACAAAATTGCTCATACCGTTGTTATTATGCACGATGATGCAGATTGTTCTATAGAGGAATTAGAGAAACAATGTTTTTAAATCCATTAAATTTATTTTTGCCGTTTGCTTTAAAAAGTGCCGAGCTTTTATTAAATCAAACGTTGCGGTTAGAACCCTCTATTTTAGTGCAATTGGAAAGCTTAGATAATAAAAAAATAGAAATTCATTTATTAGGTTTAGAATTAAGTTTCTTTATTTCTATTGAGGAAGCAGGTGTATTTTTATTAACCGAGCATCCGCAAGAAGTTAATGTGCGTTTAATTGGTGCGCCTTTTAGCTTGTTGCATTTATTAATGAATAAAAATGTGAATTTAGTTGCTAATCCAGATATTCAAGTATTTGGTGAGGTGGCGGTATTGCAAAAATTTAGTGAAATTATGCAAGAATTGCATTTAGATTGGGAAAGTTATTTAGCGCATTGGATGGGCGATGCGGCAGCGTTTCAAGTAGGAAATGCTGTTGGACAAACGCAGGAATATTTCAATACGCAATCTCAGCATTGGCAACGGACATTTGTAGAATATTGGCAAGAGGAAGCTAAATATTTACCTAACCCTTTAGAAGCCAATGAATTTATACAGCAAATTGATGTATTGCGTGATGATGTAGAACGTTTTGAAATACGTTTACAACGACTTTTAAAGAAACATTTAGAATAAATTAAGCTTACTTTTGTAAGTTATTTTAATAATTATCAATGGAATGATTTTATTAATATTTAATGCAATTTTTTAATGGATTTAGGCATTACGCAATTGATTAAACAAGAGTGCAATCACTTTAGCGATTGTACTCCTTATTTCAACTATGTAACGCCTATGGATTATGTGGGCTATGCAAAATTCTTTATTTGAAAATTATAGGCAAGAACTGATTGCTTTAATTCAATCTAGTTGCTTTGAAGAGGGTGGGGTAGAAACAGAGATAAAATCGCTTTGTTTTTATCGCGCCACTCAAGCGACTGAATTTTTACATACTTTGTATGAACCTTCTTTATGTATTATTGTACAAGGCAGTAAAGCAATTGAATTAGGCGATATTGTTTTAAATTATAATTCAGATTCTTATTTATTGGCTTCAATTCATCTTCCTGCAAAAGTAAGTATTCAAGAAGCTTCATCTGATAAACCGTATTTATCTTTAAAAATTGCTTTTTCTATGGAGGAAATTTTTGAGGTTTTGCATAGTATGGATAATGTTTATCCTTTTCCATCCATTTCAAAATTAGAACGGGGCTTGTGTGTTAATGCAATGAGTGCACGCTTATTAGAACCAATAGTGCGTTTAGTCCGTTTGCTTAATACTCCACAAGATATTCCTTTTTTAAGCAATTTAATTAAGAAAGAAATTTTGTATTTAATGATGCGTGATAAAGGCGGCAGTTTTTTTCGCCAATATGTCATGGATGGGAGTGCTGTACAACGCATTGTTAGTGTGATTGCTAAAATTAAAAACGAATTTAAAGAGGAATTAGATATTCAATTGCTTGCTAAATCTATAGGTATGAGTGAATCTTCTTTATATCACAATTTTAAAAAAGTCACGACAATGAGTCCTTTACAATTTCAAAAGTCTTTACGTTTGCAAGAAGCACGGCGGATTTTAGCATTAAAAAATGCTGAAGCTTCACAAGTTGCTTTTGCCGTTGGTTATGAAAGTCCATCACAATTTAGCCGTGAATATGCGCGCATGTTTGGTTTGCCACCGAAAGCGGATATTAAGAAAATGCGTGAAATAGCAGGGGCGGAATTTGAGGCGTTGGGGGTAGATTAGAACAAATCACTTTTTAATTGAAGTAATTAAATTGAATGTAGTATTTTATTAAAATGTTTTATTCAATATGGATTTAGCAACAATAAAATTTTTCTAAAAATTAAATTTGCATCACTCATCAAGAAATTACTTAATCTTATCTTTATTCTCGTTTCTAAATTCTTTAAATCCGCATATACTTTTCGATATTGTGCGTTAAGCCTATTGCTAACGCTTGGTTTTAATTTAGGAGCTTTTTTTATGCGTCTCTTTTCTGCTTTTGCAACGCGCTTGTTATTCTCCGCGTTCTTCTCATTGTATGCTACTCTCAGTTTTGCACAAACGACTGTTATTAGTGGGATTTGGAAAGATAATTCTGAAAACTATTGGGCATTTATCCAAGATAAAAATTCTTCAACAGTCGCCGCAACACGGATTAGTTTCGATTTCACTACCTTGCAAGCCTTTTTAGGGGGCTTAAATGGTTCAAATTTAACTGTCAACGAATTTAATGGTACAGCACAATTAGATGCGATGATTGATAGTAGCGGCACAAGTTTTTCAGGACAATATGCAAAATCGCCCAGTAGTGAACCATTATCCGTTACAGCTGACCAAATCTTTGCTTATCAAGGCAGCGAATATGATGGCGTATGGCAAAATGATGCTGGACATTATTTGTTATACATCACTACACAAACAGCGGGGACTAAAATCGTCGTCGTTGTGGATTTAGTTTTAAATGAATCTCAAGATAGTGCTGTTTCTTCAGTTGTTTATGTGGGCGCGATTTCTGGAACAGATTTTGTGGGAACGGAATTAACAACTGCGTCAAATGCAAGTAAAAAGACTTTACGCTTAAAATTTGACACCGTAGGCAATGGCTCTGGTAGCTATGTTACAGCGAGTATTCCGCCCAAAGTGACTTCTTTTTCAATGTCGCGTGTTATTGAAGCCAGTGGCAATGTTGCGTTAAGTACACCGTAAGCTTAAAGTTTTTAAACCTACTAGGTCTCGAAACCTAGTAGGTTTTTATGTTAGTGCAAGTATTTCGCTAAATTCAATTTCTCTTAGTTTTTCATGCCTAAATGCCGCAATAAAGCATCAATTTTTGGCGGGCGACCGCGAAATTCTATAAATAAATCCATCGCTTCTTGTGAGCCGCCTTTCGCTAAAACAGTATTTAAAAAGCGTTGTCCAGTCTCAGCATCAAAAATGCCCTTTTCTTCAAATAAAGAAAACGCATCCGCCGATAGCACTTCTGCCCATTTGTAACTGTAATAACCTGCTGCATATCCACCCGAAAAAATATGATTAAAAGTATTTTGAAAACGGTTAAATGCGGGGGGAATTAAAACAGACACTTCTTTGCGAACACCGTCTAAAAGCTGTTGTACATTAATATCAGGTTGATATTGCCAATGTAAACGAAAATCAAACAAGGCAAATTCAATTTGCCGCAACGTGAATAAACCCGCTTGAAAGTTTTTCGCGGCAATCATTTTGCGATATAACTCTTCTGGAATCGCTTCACCTGTTTGATAATGTCCTGAAATTAAATTCAAAGCTTCCCGTTCCCAGCACCAATTTTCCATTAATTGGCTGGGCAATTCGACTGCATCCCATGCTACGCCACTAATGCCCGCAACAGGTGAGTAATCAATTTGGGTGAGTAAATGGTGCATTCCATGCCCAAATTCATGAAATAACGTCAATACTTCGCCGTGTGTTAATAAAGTCGGTTGATTATTTAACGGCGGCGTAAAGTTACAAACAATATAGCCAATCGGCGTTTGCACACCGTTTGCCGTGCGATGGCGGTCAATACAACCATCTAACCACGCGCCTTGCCGTTTGCCCGCGCGGGCGTACACATCTAAGTATAAGTGTCCGCGTAAATTCCCTTCTTTATCAGTAATTTCAATAACTTTAACTTCTGGATGCCATGTTTCAATGCTGCCATCAGTCAAGGTTTTAAATTGAATTTGATATAAGCGTTGCAATACCGCAAATAAACCATCTAACACTTTGTTTAAAGGGAAATAAGGGCGCAAACTTTCTTGCGATAAAGCGTAATTGTGCAAGCGTAATTTTTCAGAGAAATAGGGAACATCCCACAGTTCTAATTGAGTTAACCCCGCGTTTTGCTGGGCAAAAGCTTGTAATTCAGTTAATTCTTGTTCTGCTAATGGGCGGGCTTTTTGGGCTAAATCTAGCAAAAATTCAACGACTTGTTCAGGCGTTTTTGCCATTTTGGTATACAGTGAATACTCAGCATAATTTTTAAAACCGAGTAATTGCACTTTTTCATGACGCAACGCTAAAATTTGCTGCATTACGGGCAAATTATCCCATTGAGCAGTAATTTCGCCATTGGCTAAACGGCTATGTTCAGACGCGCGTGAGACAAACGCGGTGTAAATTTCTTCACGCAACGCACGGTTGTCTAAATAGTTCAAACAAGGAATATAAATGGGATTATCTAAAGTAATTAACCAGCCACTTAAGCCATTTTGTTCAGCATGTTGTTTCAACAAAGCTTTGATATTTTCAGGTAAACCCGTTAATAAACTTTCATCGGTAATATTTTTTTTCCACGCATGAGTTGCGTCTAGCACATTTTCGGAAAAACGACTGCTTAAGGTAGATAATTGCTGTTGAATTTCTTTGTAACGCGCTTGTTGTTCGGGCGGTAAATGAATGCCAGACAAGCGAAAATCGCGTAATTCATTGTTAATTGTTTGTTGTTGCGCTGTGCTGTATTGGTTAAATTCTGCACTTTGGCTAACTGCTTGATAAGCCCTGTATAAATCTGGATTTTGTCCAATGCCACTACTATATTCAGACAGTTTGGGTAAAGCTTGATTGTAATATTCGCGTAATTCTTCTGAATCGGCGACGCTGTGTAAATTGCGCACGGGCGACCAGACTTGATTCAAACGATTATTTAACGCAATCATGGGTTCTATAAAATTTTCCCATGTATAGTTTTGATTTTCTTTAACTAAATCTTGCATTTTAGCGCGATTTTGGTCTAAAACGCTGTCTAACGCGGGCAATACGTCTTGTGGTTTAATTTTGCTATAAGGCGCGAATTTTTCAAAATTGAGCAATGGATTATTCATTTTTTTCCTTTTTATGAACTACTTTATGCGAAAACGGTTGTATCAAAGTAGAAATTCAGATTGCTTGTTTATCTGAATAAAATATATTTTTAATTCTAGCGTAAAAATAGATGTTTATAAATTTTTTTAAATTAAGTTTAAATTATTTTCTTGAGAAGATATAGTATCCGTACTATAAAAAGACTAAATGGAGTAGAGTAAGAAGAGCTCATCGATAGAACAATTCTGCTGTTTACGAAGAGCCTTAGCTTGCGCCCATTTATGCTCAATAGGATTTAAATCAG
>JACCEE012031998.1_pt1 | contig 14991 bp, 14 predicted proteins | sample 7449931 | NCBI WGS metagenome assembly JACCEE01 (sample SAMN15323457, study PRJNA562643) | freshwater metagenome | isolation source: river surface water | place: USA:Blue River Watershed | collected 2017-08-19 | reverse complement strand
CCGCGCCCGGATTGGCTTCCAGTTCTTCGACGCTGCAACTGGGCGCGGTAAATGGATGATGAATCGCATTAAAGCGATTGGCTTTTTCGTCCCAATCAAACATCGGGAAATCGACGACCCACAACGGTTGCCATTTACTGTTCACCAAACCGCGCTCTAAACCCAATTTAATCCGCAACGCACCTAAGGCTTCATTGACAATCGTGGCTCTATCCGCGCCAAAGAAAATCAAATCACCAGTTTGTGCTTGCGTTTTCACTAATACTTTTTCCCACACTTCTGCGGGCGCAAATTTCACAATCGGAGATTGTAAGCCCTCAATGCCGCCGTTACGGTCATTGACTTTAATATACGCCAAACCTTTCGCACCATAAATGCCGACAAATTTGGTCAAATCATCAATCTCTTTACGGCTTAAGTCGCCACCGTTGGGCAAACGCAACGCGGCAACCCGTCCTTTTGGATCATTAGCAGGTGCAGAAAAGACTTTAAAATCAACGTCCTTCATCTCTTCGCCAATATCCACCAATTCCAACGGAATGCGTAAATCAGGTTTATCTGAGCCGAAACGTGCCATCGCTTCAGAATACGGCATCCGCGGGAACGGATTCGGTAAATCTTCATGCAAAATGATTTTGAAAACGTGCCGAATCATGCCTTCCATAATCGTCATAATGTCGTTTTCGTTCATAAACGACGTTTCAATATCCAATTGGGTAAATTCTGGCTGCCGGTCGGCGCGTAAATCTTCATCACGGAAACAGCGCACCACTTGATAATACCGATCCATGCCAGAAATCATCAGCAATTGTTTATAAAGCTGGGGCGATTGCGGCAAGGCAAAAAAGCAATTTTCGTGCGTGCGACTTGGCACTAAATAATCACGCGCGCCTTCCGGTGTGGCTTTGGTTAAATAAGGGGTTTCAATTTCAAAAAACTCGCGTTCGTCCAAATAATTGCGCAACAGGCGGGTAATGTCGCGGCGAATGCGCATTTTTTCCTGCATTTGTGGGCGGCGCAAATCCATATAACGATAACGCAAACGGGTATCTTCATTGACTTCCACTTCGCTTTCCAACGGGAATGGCGGTGTTTCGGATTTGTTCAGCACTTCCACAGACAACGCCAAGACTTCAATTTCACCGGATGCCATATTCGGATTGGTTGTTCCCGCTGGACGATGACGAACTTTACCCTGAATTTTCAGCACATATTCAGAGCGCACGGATTCGGCAATCGCGAACATATCGGCTCTATCAGGGTCAAAAACGACTTGCACTAAGCCGGCGCGGTCGCGCAAATCAATAAAAATAACGCCACCGTGGTCGCGGCGACGGTGTACCCAACCCGCTAAATCAACGATTTGGTCTAGGTGAGTGGTGTTTAATTCTCCACATTTGTGGCTACGCATTGTGTTTTCTCGTACAGTTAATGTTAAATAAGGCATGTAGAATAGATAAAACCAAGGTAAAAATCTATGTGCGAGGTACTTTCTTTGTTGAACCGGCTAGGTGTTGTGCTTGTAATACACACAAAAGAGGCTTAACACATCCGTGACATAAGTAACGAAATTCACCCTAGGATGTTAGAATAGGCATTATTTGCGTATGGCGTAAAGGTAACTTTCTTTCCATACGCCTCCCTTGTGTTGTTAAACGCTATATCTGTAGTAAAGAGGAATTTATGCGCAACTGGAAAGCTTGGCTTGGTGTACTTAGCGCGCTGGGCATCGTCTTATACGTTACATTTTATTTCGTGTTTGTCGATTTTTTTGTCGATTTATGGTGGTTTAGGTCATTAGAACTAGAAGGCTATTTTTGGCTAAGAATGCTGTACCGGTTCTTTTTTTCCGGCGGTGTCACCTTACTATTTTTCTCAGTGTTCTTTTTTCACTTTTGGATTGCCTCCCGTTATTTAGGCTTAAATCCTCCCAATGATGTTTTGTTTAACAGCGAAAAAAGACAGCGTTTTCAAGCTTTTGCTGATGTTTTTATGAACGGGTCAACAAAGTTTTACACGCCGATTTCTTTAATCCTAGCTATTGTCGTTGCTATCCCTTTTTATAACCAATGGCAAGCGGCATTATTGTTTTTCTTTGGTGAACAAGCCGGCGTTACTGAACCGGTTTTTGGTAACGATATTAGTTTTTACCTGTTCTCCTACCCGTTATTTTTAGTTATCCAAAAAGAACTGTTAATAACCGCAATCCTGCTACTCGGTATGGTAGGGTGTTTATATTGGCTAGAACATATTTTTGTTCCCAATCAAAGTAAAGAATTTCCAATAGGGGCAAAAATTCATCTAACCGTATTATTAGGCTTTATTGTGTTATTTGTCGCTTGGGGCTTTGGTTTAGAACGCTTTTCCCTACTCTATATTAACACGCATCAACCGGTATTTTACGGGCCTGGCTTTGTTGATTTACGCTATGATTTACCCCTGATTTGGATTGCGATTTTTACTTTTTTAGCCATTGCTATCACCACAGTACTCTTTATTTTTTCCGAAAAACACCGTGTAAAATCACCATTATTGATTTCAAGCGTGTTTTTTTTCATGATTTTAGGCTTGCGCAGTCTGGACTCTATTCCAGATTTACTGCAAGAATTTATTGTAAAACCCAATCCGGTAAAAACAGAAAAACATTTCATGCAGCATAATATTGATGCTACACAAGATGCTTATGACTTAAAAAAAATTAAAACTGTGGATTTGGCTATTCATGTTGATGCGACAAAAGATATTGAAAACTGGAGTTCTCAGCAGCATTTTGAAAATATTCCAGTGTGGGATGCTGACTATCTTATGGATGGCTACATGCAGTTACAAGGCATTCGCTCATATTATATTTTCCCCACTGTTGATGAAGACCGGTATTTTTTACACGGTCATTTTCAACAGGTCAATCTGGCAGCACGGGAAACGAATATCAGTAAATTACCACAAGAAGCACAAAATTGGGAAAATACGCATTTACGCTATACACACGGCTATGGTGCGGTAATGACACCTGCGGCACAAGATGCAGGCAAGCCAATCACTTGGTATCTGCGTGATTTAAATATGCACTCTGACCAAGGCATTAAAGTTGAACATCCAGATATTTATTTTGGGCAAGAAAATTATCAGTACGCCATTGTGCCTAATAATTTAAGCCCTCTGGATTTGTCTAGTTCAGATGATAAAGACAATCGCGGTTACGAAGGCAAAGGCGGTATTCCCATTCCATCGTATTTTAGAAAGTTATTATTTGCGACCTATTTTGGTGATAAAAAAATATTTTTTTCTAGCAATATTTCGCAATACAGCAAAATGCTCATACACCGGAATATTGCAGACCGTATAGCACGAATTACACCGTTTTTACATTTAGACAAAGACCCGTATTTAGTTATCACAGACAAAAGTTTTGTCTGGATTCAAGATGTTTATACCTTATCAAATAAATATCCGGTATCAACGCCAACTACGGAAGATTTTTTAACAAATAATCAAACCTTTAACTACATCCGCAATTCAGTAAAAGTCACTGTAGATGCTTATAGCGGTGCGGTTAATTATTATATTTCAGACCCTACTGACCCGATTATTCAAGCTTATAATCGTGCTTATCCGGGGGTATTTAAACGTCTTGACGAAATGCCCGTATCGTTACAGGCGCACTTGCGTTATCCGCGTGACTTGTATCAAGTACAGATGAAAATGTATGCTAAATATCATCAAACAATGCCAGAATTGTTTTATGAACAAGCCGAAACATGGCAATTTGCCGCCGTGAATAAACAACCGGTCATGCCCCATTATATTACAATGGATTTTGATCACTGCAATAATCGCGAAGAGTTTGTCATTATTAATCCGATGACTCCGGTAAAACGCGATAATTTAAGCATGGTTGGCATTGCTGGAACGTTGAATAAAAAACAGTGCGATTTAAGTTATAGCCCTGAAATCACAGTGTATAAATTTCACAAAGATGTACAAGTTAACGGGCCTGCGCAAGTTGATGCGTTAATTGATCAAAACCCTGAAATTTCTGAACAATTAACCTTATGGGATCAGCACGGTTCAGCGGTTAAACGTGGGCGCATGGTCATTTTACCTATGGGACATTCAATGCTTTATGTACAACCTGTGTATTTGGTTTCTACACAAACAAAAATGCCTGAATTAGCACGCGTAATTGTTTCAATTGGCAATCAAGTTGTGATGGATAAAACATTGCGTTCAGCATTTGAGCGTTTAAAACAGTTGTTTATTCAAAATGCAAAAGACACAATCGGCACGGGTACAGCAACTGCGGCAGAGATAAAACCTGCTACCCCTTAAGTTTTTTTATTTTAAGTTTTTATGGAGTATTTTTAATGCGTATTTTAAGTTTTTTCCTGTTACTGATGTCGTTGGCAGGCTGTGGTACTGATATGGTCAATAGCCCCTATGCAGCGTTAATTCCAACCACACCAGAAGTCAGTTTAAAAGGCTTTGAGTTAACCAAATTAGGTTTAAGCCAACAAACTTATCATTTAAAATTTTATGTAAAAAACCCCAATGCGTTTCCATTACCGATACAAACTGTCAATTATCAACTTTTTATTAACAACAAAGCCTTTGCTAAAGGGATAAACAGTAAGCCTGTGACCATTGCTGCTTTAGGTGAGGGATATGTTGAAACCGACGTAAGCAGCAATATCGCAGATGTTGTCGAAGGTTGGCAACAATGGTTATCGTTAGCCAGTAAAACAGTGGATTATCGAATTACTGGTGATGTTGGCGTTTCAAGTTACAATTTGCCATTACCATTTCAATATTCAGATAGAATTGAATTATTAATTAAAAAATAATCCAGCTAAAACTTTGCACTCCTTGCGTCATGGCACAAGGAGTGTAACAAACGACTAAAACTCCCCTGTTTCTAGCCATTTTGCACAAGCAGCCCCCATTTTTTCTACCGCAAGTTGATCAAATTTTTGAATTTGTTCTAAGCTAATCACTTTTTTGCTATCGCGCTCAGGCCCTGCATGAAAAAAAGCTTTTGCATCAGTCATATGCTTGCCATTAAAAGGAATAAATTTATTGGCATTATCTTTCATAAAATCAAAACTACAATTGGCTTTAATTTTTTCTAAATTCAGTTGTGCTACATCTGCATTAATAAATTGCGCAATACGCTTAATTTCATTTTCAAAATCATTGACCATTTTACTGTAATGGACTAACAACACATTGGGCTGATCTTTATATTGCCACCAAGTGTGTGTCACATCCAATACATCACACAACCCCACCCCTTCGGTATTTAAATACAAATCAAAAAACTCGCCGCAGCTTTCAGGAATTGACATTTTTTCCTTAGTGCCTGAAAAAGCCTCATACAACTGATTAATTTTAGAAACGGTTTCGGCATTAAAATTGTACAGATAATTGTGAAAACTACAGACCAAATCTTTGCCGTTTCTACCAACAAAAACATATTTTACTGCCGGGTCAATCGGAACATAATTAGCGGGCAGATGCGATTTAATAACACGGCGATGGCCGGTTCTTTTTTGTTCTGCCAATGTTTTTAACATACCATCATAATCGCCCCAACTTGAATCTAACCACGGCGATTTATCCGATAACGTTTCTTTAGATTCTTCACCATTGGTTAAAATTTGGTCAATCACCCGTTGCGTAAAAGTGGTTCCCGCTTTAAAAGGGTCAGCAATTACAATATCGTTATGCGCAAACCCCACCTCGTTGACAAAACGAGTCCAGATACGCGAGTCGGATAGAAAATCAACATAGTCATGGTGTTGTTGCATAGTTTGATTATTCATTTTTCTTCCTAAATATTTTGAGTGGGAGTGTTTTTACTTATCAATTAAAACAAGCTGTGAAATAAATAGTTGCAGCGGGATAAATTGTAATACACCCATTCCATTTATCGCTGTGATAGGCATCATAGATAGTAATTATTTTTATGTGATTAAACACTAACGAGTCACAAAATGGGCAAAATTACGTCACGCAGGCGAATGCGATTTTAAAAAAGTGTTAACTGTTTAGGCTAAAATATTTTCTGTTGCAATAAAGCTTCAAATCCAGAGGTGACATCAAATAATTCTTCATCAATGGCATTTTGTCGCAAACGGTGAAAAGTAGTTCTTAACTCATCGAGTAACGTATCAATATTTTTTTCTGCACGCTGCATGGCGGTTAAACGACTGCTGTTTTCGCTGGCCAAAGAGTGAACACAGGCTCTAAATAATGAAACAAACAGATATTCATAAATTAAATTATGCAAGGTTTGCTCCTCTCCGGTGAGCAATTGCGGTAAATTTTGTGTTGGCCACCGCAAAGTTTTCAATGCTTGTTGCCACGCGGTGTCAAGCGGTAATAGCCGTTGGCTGGTCGCTTCATATAAAGTAGCAGAAGTTGGGCGATTATAAAAAAGATAAACCGCCGCCAAACCCATCGTTTGTTGATAGGTTTCTATTTGCGTTAAAATTTCTCCGATTAAAGGCGTAATCATCCCCAGCGCGTTCGGGACATGAAAAAAATACGGCGGGTTGATATTTTCTTCCATTAAACGTGCGTGTATCCGTTCCCCGATAATCCAAAATTTTTTCTCATATAACGACGCATTCAGCGTTTTTAGGGCGTAATTGACAATCGTATCATTAAACTGTCCAACCAAACCTTGGTCAGAACCTAAAATAATAACGCCTATCTGCTCAGTATGCCGTGGTGCGGTATTTTTAAGTTGCTGCTCGGCATTCCCGTGGCGCAAGCAGGCAAGTAGCCCCCATTGTACGGTTTGATAATAGTCATCTAATGCCCCCACTGCTTGTTCATATTGAACAATATTGGAAGCGGCTAACGCTTTCATGGTGCGAACCACAGATTTTAAATCCCCAGCACTTTGAATTTTACCGTTTAAGCTGGCAAGGGTATGAGGCATAATAGCAGCTAAGTGGCAGTGGGCTGAAAAGTTGCCAAGGCTTGGGAAGCAAGGCGTAAAATTAAAGCTTTGTCAGCTTCAGGTAAAGTTTCGCAGGTTTTAAACCGTTCACATAAGGCTGTGGGCAATTGCTGTGCGGCGGTTCGCAGAGCAAATTCGGCAGCGGGCATGTTTTCTAAAGCAATAGTGTCAAATAATCCGGCACTTAATGCTAAAAGGATGCTGATTTGTTCTGTAACTGACAACGGCATAAACTCCGCCTGTTTTAAACAAGCGCGAATTCTGCGTCCATGTTCAATAATATACTGGGTATTTTGATCTAATCTTGCGCCAAACCGTACAAATGTTTCCAATTCAGCAAATTGTGCATAGGCTAATTTTAAATCCCCGGCAACTTTGCGATAGGCGGCTAATTGTGCCTTACCGCCGACTCGTGAAACGGATTTACCCACATCAACAGCAGGCAAAATTCCTAATTCAAACAATGATGGCGATAAATAAATCTGTCCATCAGTAATCGAAATCAAGTTAGTGGGAATATACGCTGACATATTTTGCGCTTCGGTTTCGATAATCGGCAATGCAGTTAACGAACCGCCCCGCAAAGCTTTGCTTAAATGTGTAGCGCGTTCTAATAATCGCGAGTGAATATAAAAAATATCCCCCGGAAAAGCCTCGCGAGATGGCGGACGACGTAGTAGTAGTGACAATTCTCGATACGCGCGTGCGTGGTGGCTTAAATCATCATACACAATCAATACGTCACGCCCTTGTTGCATAAAATATTCGCCAATACTGGTCGCCGCGTAAGGCGCAATATACGCTAACCCCGGTGGCTCGTTACCTTCAGTGACCACCACCACCGTATAATCTAACGCTCCTTTTTCGCGCAAAGTGGCGATAACTTTCGCAACACTGGCAGCACGTTGTCCGATGGCGCAATAAATACACAGAACACCTTGCTCACGTTGATTTAAAATGGCATCTAATGCCAACGCCGTTTTGCCGGTTTGTCGATCGCCTAAAATCAACTCGCGCTGTCCGCGTCCGATAGGCACTAATGCATCAATCACTTTTATACCGGTTTGTAACGGTACGGTAACAGGCTCTCGATCCATGATTGCCGCCGCCGGACGTTCAATCGGCAATCTTTTATTTAAAATTAACGCCTTACCGCCATCTAAAGGGCGACCTAACGGATCAATAACACGTCCTAATAATTCAAATCCTACCCCAATATCCATCACCCGTCCGGTACGTTCTACTTCATCACCGGCATTAAGATGCTGATATTCGCCCAATAAAATAACACCTACTTCCTCTGCGTCCACATTAAAGGCAATACCAAACACATCATCAGGAAATTTAATTAATTCTTCAAAACCAACATTCGGCAATCCACTTACTTTCGCAATACCTGTAGCAATACTTTTAATAATACCGATTTCACGCGCATGTAATTGGGGAGAAAAATGCTCACGTCCTTGGCTAAGTGTTGTAAATGCTTGGTCAAAAACATGCTGTAATGTTTGTGTGGTCATCTATTTACCTCAATCAACAGCCGCTGGCGCAAATGCAGGTGGCGATAACATATCGCTTAAATGATTTTGTAACCGATGCAAATAATGGCTGATTGTCCAAGCAAGTTTTTGTCCATTTCCGCATACTTCAATGCCGCTGATTAAATGTGGGGTCACTTCAAATACAATGTCGCCGTTGATAACAAAAATGTTTTTTAAAGTGGTTGCCAGTTGCTGTTTATCCGTATCAGATAATGCAAATGCGGTTCGTACTCGCAGCGACTCGTTTGCGGCAGACAATGCCACCTGCCACTGTTCACGCTCACTGACCGTTAACAGTTGAATTTGGTGCGTAAATACCTCGATGATGCGCAATTCCAAGCGCATATCTGCTAAATCAGTTAACGTTTTCGCCGCAATTGCAAACACCTCTGCTTGTGTTTTAGCGGTAATTTCTTGTGTAAGCAGTTGATATTCATCTGCTAATGCTTGTTGCCATTTAGTGCGTAAAGCTTGTGCTTCTTGCTGCGCGGCGGCTAATAAGCGTTGTTTCTCGCTATTAGCTTCGGCTATCGCTTCAGTTAATAACGCCGCACGTTGTTGTTCAAAAGTTTGATTTTTAAGTTCAAACGCTTGCGATTGTTGCAAGGCCTGTTGCTTTTGCGCATCGGCAGCGGCTAATTCGGCGGTAATTTTTTGTTCGCGCTGGTTGAGTGCTTGTAAAATCGGCTGATATAAAAAACGTTTTAATAGCCACACCAACGCGATGAAGTTAATCAATTGCGCTGCAACAGTAAACCAGTCAATAAGCATGGCGTTATTTTCCAGCGGTATGTGCGATAGCGTAATTCCAAAATGGATTGGCGAAAATTAAAATCATCGACACCACGAAACAATAAATAGCAGTTGATTCAATCATTGCTAAACCGACAAATAAAGTGCGGGTAATTGTTGAAGTTGCATCAGGCTGTTGAGCTAATGAAGTCAGTGCCGCTGCAACAGCTCGTCCTTCGCCTAATGCAGGCCCTACGCACCCAATGGCAATGGTAAGTCCGGCTGAAATAATCGATGCCGCAGCAATAAGAGAGAGCATGTCCATGTTATTTCCTAAAGTAAAATTAAAAATTAACAACGTGTTGATTCATTTGATTTTTTAGCATCTGCTTCCGTTGCTGTCGCAGCAGCGGCAATGAACACCGTGGCTAAAACAGTAAAAATATACGCTTGTACCATGCCCGTCAGCAAGCCTAATGCAGTCATCAATATCGGAAATATAAGTGGCGTAACGGTTAATAAAATCCCTATGATCATTGAACCGCTCATCATATTACCAAACAAACGTACTGCAAGTGCTAAGATACGCGAAAATTCGCTAATGATATTAAACGGCAACATGATTGCAGTTGGTTCCACATAAGTGAGGAGATATTTTTTTAAACCTTGTTCTTTAATACCAAACCAAGGGACAGCCACAAAAACACAAATCGCTAAAGCTGTGGTTGTTGACAATGAACCGGTTGGTGGTTCATAACCGGGGAAAAGGGTAAACAGATTAGCGGTGGCTATAAACAAAAACAACGTTCCTAGTAATCCTAGATATTTTTCCGGCTGAGGTAAACCAACTTCAGCAATTTGTTGTTTTAAACTGATGACAATGATTTCTAATAAACATTGGCTATAAGAAACTGTATCGCTGTGCGTTTTAAGATGTGAAGTGGCGTATTTACTTAGGACTACCAAAACTAACATTAAAAACCAAGTTGTAACGATAGTGGCATTAAGATTAACAAACTTGTAATGCCAAAAAATCAATTGATCTGAACTTAATTGCATCGTGGCAATGTTTTTTTATATAAAGATATTGTTGTAAAGATAACAGATTTAACTGCAAAAGAGCGAGTTTTAAATACCGGCACGCATAAAAAAAGGCTAGTCAACAAATGTTAACTAGCCCTTTTTTAATCAATCCAAACAACTAAGTCGCTTTAAAAAGTTTTAGTGTCTTTTGCTGGAGCACTTCTCGTGGTTTGTTTAGCACCGTCTGGATCATCCATACAGCCTGCTAAACTTACAATCATTAATGTCAACGCTACAAACGATAATACTTTTTTCACAACATCCTCCAAAAACAAGGTTTTATATTTTTTTTAATGTACTAAACGCTAAGCACACCGCAATATCTATCACTGCTTATAAGCCTTATTATGTCAGCGTGCTAATCTCAAGATCACCAAGCTCTTTCAAGTAATCTTACAACTTAACAGAAGAAGTAGAGCTTGAAACTTTTTGTTTGGAACCGTCTGGATTATCCATACAGCCTGTTAAACCAACAATCATCAGGGTTACTGCAACAAGCGATAATACTTTTTTCATAACATCCTCCAAAAAGGGTTTTATATTTTTTTATTAGTGTACTAAGTGTTAAGCACGGGTAATTTATATCATGGCTTAATGTGTCGAGGCAATAATAAAATGCTTTTAAAGCGAATTTATGTTGCTAGGTGCTTGAATATCAATACTTTTATCGTGCCACCGGGCTGTACCGATAGTTATCCAGCTACCAGATAGGTTCTGATTGTGTAAATCATAAACCCATTGTTCAGAAACGTTAATTTTTTTTAATTTAAGATAAAAAACTGTTTTATTTAAATTTAAACCGGATTTTATACCCCAAAATGCTGTTACTTTTGTTAATAATTTATGTAACCGATAATTATCAATTTTAGGTGTAACGGCAATATTTGCCCACATGGATTGAATTCTTCCCCAATTTGGTGCAAGTAAACGTCCTTCTGAATTAACGAAAGGCAACCATTGCTCTTTACCTTGTGCATCTTGATAGGTAATAGCGAGAATATGTGTATAGCCTTGAAAATGGTCATGTAAATACAGCGCGTGTGGAGTAATACCCAAAAAGGTATTGGAAAACATAATCAACGCATTGCTAACGGCGGCTAAACTGGCGGTAACGGCTGTTTGTTGGGTATTTATTTTTAAGCGGTAGAGTAATCCGTAATGGACAGTGCTATTAATTTGTAATACGCACAACAAAACTACAACTTTAGTTAAGATACGATGATGGCGTTTTAATTCGCTAGGGCTTGCTAGTGTGATAAAACGATCGTAAAAAGTTGGCGCGATAGCTTGCGTATTGATCACGCATTGACTGTCACAACTGATACGCACACGGGTGTCTGCAATTTTTCGATAACGGCGGGCGGCTAACTGAAAAATTCCCGGGAGTAGAAGTAGCCGTCCTAAAATCGCGGTATAACGCATTTTGATTAAAATTTGTGCATAAGTGGCAACACCAACATACAAATTATCATCTTTATCAACTGAATAAAGGTCGGTCAGTAAAATTTGTGGGCTGATGTTGGCAACAGCAGGATAATAGGTTGAAAATGTTTGTACCCCTTTAAAATCAATGCAATGGAAAATATCAAAGTGATTTAAGGTTAGAGCGGTACGATTACAAAGCGGGCATTGTTCATCATAAAACACAGTCAGTGTAGGTTCTTCAGCGACAAACCAACGGGCTAAAGTTCGATAATAAGAAAAAGGTATGACTAGGCTGTAGCAAATCAGCATACCAAAACCAAAAGGGTAGATATTAAGGGTGAAAATAATGCTTAAATGTAAACTAACACCAACTAAAACATACAATAATCGCAGTTTGCGAAAATAGACTAAAAAGACAAATGTGAATTGAAAAATGAGCAGGGTGTAACCGATAATTTTTTGTATCAGTTCTTGATTTAACAACCATGACATATTTAATGCGGAAACATAATACGGCATCGTTGCAGGTAGCCAGCCACCTAAACCATTACGCCAATGCGGGGCAAAGAATTTGTGAATAACGGAGTCAAAATATAAAAAACCTAAGCAGACGATGACCGGTAAACTGTAGGCTAAAATGCTGACGGTTGGTTTTGCATAATGGCTGTAATGTACAAACGGCGTAGTCAGTTTACGGCGTAAGTTGTCGAGTGCGAATGCTTTATCGGCAGGGAGGAAGATTAAGAAAAAATTAACCCCGGTCATAAATACATCAAACCCCCCGTCGAAATCGCGTTGCATAGGGGTAAAATTGACGAAAATTAGCCAAAATAAGTAATTGGCAATGATGGTGGTCTGGTAGCGATAACCTAGCGCGACAAACACAGCGATGACTGCCCATACACACAGAAAAAAATGGATCATCGGAAACTCGACATCCAAATAGGGAATGGGATCAAAAATCAGGTGGTTAAAGTACAGTAAGAACAAAACTTCTTGTAACGTTACTAAACCAAATAGCAGCCTAAATAGACCAATACCTGTAGCAGGAACTTGCGTTTGTAGCTGAGACAACAGCTTTAGGGAAAGTAATTTATACATTTGTGGATAGCCAAACTGTCACAAATATGTAAATTATAAGCGATATGTGTATTTTAAAATATGATTAAAACACTAAAAACAAAGACCGCCGCAAATTTTGATAAACTTGCAACGGTCTTAACTTGATCGAAATCGAAAAACTTGGTAAAGCTTACTCTTCTTCGTCTTTTGGCTCTGCAAAAACCCATTTTACGAAGAAATAACCAGCAGCAATAACAACCAGTGCTGTAATCATACCGGCTGGTTCTTTTAACATTTCTGTTACGTCTAAGATCGCTCCCATGAGTGTCCTACCTTTCTTGTGTGTTGTAAGTAAATGAACGTACCATTTATATGGCATCGGAATTTATATGTTACTTTAGAGGATTTTAAAGTCAAGCTAAATCATAATTCTACAAAGAATAAATTATTGTGCATGTGTGTTTGATTATGATTTAAAACAACGCATAAATTGCCATCTTGGAAGAATGTGAGTAGTATGGTGATGGGCTATTTTTGGAGTGACTATAATGATTAAAAAAATAACAACATTGGCGTTAGTATCGGTTTTTCTTATGTCTATTGCCAGTGCTGAGGAAACTGTTAAAGATACCGTGGGAGTCATTGGTAAGTGGAAAGTATGGGCGGAAAGTCCAAGCAAAAATAAAGAAAAGAAAAAAGTTGATAATGTGTGGGAATTTAGAGCCGATGGTGTTTTACATGCAGTTTCTGAAGACCCGCGCACTAAAACGCTTGATTTAACAACTAAATATTTTATAAAAGATGGTGCAGTAATGAAACAACGCACGGGTAGACCAGATAAATATGATCGCTGTACCGTTGAGAAAAAAGAGGCGGAATTGATTTTAGGCTGTCCGGGATTATACTTTTTTATGACAAAAATAAATTAAAAACATCAGAGGTAAAAAACAAATGATTGGTGGCATTGTATTAATATTTACAGTAATTTGGTTTTATCAAACAGCCATGCGCGAAAAAACCGAAAATATGTTGTTTTGGGTCGCAGCAGCAGCAGTTGCATTTTTAGTTGTGCAATACGTTTTCGTATATCTTAATGTATATATTTTAGAAACATTTCGTGGCAGCGAAAGCACAGAAGGCTACGAGCGTGATATTATCAGCATAGGGGATCGGAAAAACGAAGGCGGTTTTGAAGGCTTTAAAGGGGTTTTCTTATCTGTCTTTTTTGAATTAATGCCGCCATTTGCAGCCTTTTTAAGCGTTGCAGTTATTAGAGCTAAATTCATTCTAAAAGGTTCATTTTCACCGGCAAATTTATTTAGCGGTATTACAGATATGTTTGTTAGCATTAAAAACAGCTTTAAAAATACGGCAGTCAATGAAGATTAATTCCATATAACCTGCCCTGTTTGCGATAAAAAGCCCAAGACATTACTTGGGCTTTTTTTATGCGTTACCCCATAACATTAGACACAACGAACACAATCGCCAAAATAAATACTACCACGACTACTAAACCTACAACGATATAATGGCTTATTTTGCCGTTTGTAAAATCTACCTCCCTGTTTTTACTGCTTTGCACCCCCACAAACGCCGCCAATACGCTTGTTAACACTTGTAAAATTGAAGGTCTTGTCATAGTTTCTGCCCTTAAATTAAAAATTATCGCTCACAATATCGCTTGCTCGCATATTAGGCAATGATTATATACTTAACGCGCTAAACAACAACACGCGGACACATTAATCTGCATCGTGACAACGAAAAATTATACTGGTAAGGGCGATTTTAAAAAATTTTCCCTCAATAACAACTGATTTTCCTTGACTAATCCGCATTAACCGAGTCTAATACGCGACTTTATCAGGTTTGCCCAGGTAGCTCAGTCGGTAGAGCAGAGGACTGAAAATCCTCGTGTCGACAGTTCGATTCTGTCCTTGGGCACCACCATTAAATTTAAGAATTTCAAAGGCTTGTTAGTATTACTAGCAAGCCTTTTTTATTGTCTAAAACTTTATTTCACTTAAATTTTTACCATGCAATTAATTTTATTTGGCACAGCCGCCTGCCATTTATGCGAAATGGCAGAAAATTTACTCACAACAGTCTGCCGCGATTGGCCTGTGATTGATTTGGAACATATTGATATTGCAGAACAAACACAGTGGCAAGACCGTTATG
>JACCEE011784394.1_pt1 | contig 14992 bp, 10 predicted proteins | sample 7449931 | NCBI WGS metagenome assembly JACCEE01 (sample SAMN15323457, study PRJNA562643) | freshwater metagenome | isolation source: river surface water | place: USA:Blue River Watershed | collected 2017-08-19 | reverse complement strand
GGTACTGTTTCCTATCCAGGTTCTGATGCATGGAATATTGTATTTCGTTGCGATCAAAATTATGCTATCAGAGATGCATTAGAACTTGCTACGGTGCAAACTTTTGATGATGCCACTAGTACAGGTTCATATGGAATTCCAACACAAGATGTTACGTTAACAATGCAATTGTTAGGAAAGAAACAAGAAGTTAAGCGTACCTATACGCTTTATGGTGTTTGGATTAAATCCATCGATGCTGCTAATTATGACATTAAAGACAATGGAGCTATTCAAACGGTAAATTGCAGTTTAGCTTATCAATTCTGGAGAGTTAATGGAAGACCTGGTGGAGGAGGTAACCAACTTGATCCAATTAATCCTGGCCAGTTTGCTAAAGCAGTTGCAGTAGATGTTCGAGGCAATCCAGCCTAATTAAATCTACAGTTGTTTATTTAAAATTTTCCCCTATGTTCAGGCATAGGGGAATTTTTTTATGGACATACTTAAAAACTATACTCCACTTTTGGAAATAGGAGTGGTAGACGAAACTAATCCAGCAGTTAAAGTGTTAGGAGATTTTGAATTAAATCCTCCTATGCTCGCAGCTTTGTGTACAGGAATATTTGAATCTGTTATGAGGGTAGTTCCTGAAAGTTCACAGACAGAATATGAACAAGTTTTTTTGGATTGCTTTAAAACTCTCATGGAAGAAAGACATAACTATGATGTAATTCATAAAAATTTATCGAATGAATAAACGAATTTCTTGGGAAGATTATGCTTTAAGAATAGCTGAAACTGCAGCGTTGAGATCAGAAGACATATATACTAAAGTTGGAGCTACAGCATTAGATTTTTCAAACAGAGTAATTGGTGTTGCTTATAATGGTTTAGCTAGTGGTGTTCAAGTAGACGATAATTTTTGGGATGATAGAGATGCAAGAAGACCGTTTATGATTCATGCAGAAACTAATCTACTTTCATTGTTTAAACGAGGGGATTGTAGGTTAGTTGCTTGTACTTTACTTCCTTGTTCTTATTGTGCATCAATGATTGCTAGTTATGGAATCAAAAAGGTAGTATATAGAGATGTATATCACAGAGACCAACAAGCTTTGGATATATTCAAGTTTTATAATATCGAGTGTGAGCAGTTTTTAAATTAAAGCTTGATAATGCGGTTTGTCTGTTCTAAGCTTACTGTATGAAATCTTTGTTTTATAGACCCATTAAATTATCAGGGTCTCCAGATAATATTTTATTCTGGTCCGATACACATTTTAATCATCGTTGTGAACATTGGCAGATACCTTTGTGGAAAGCTCGAGGATTTAAATCTGTGGAAGAGCATACAGAAGGGTTAATTCGACGTTGGAATTATAAATCAAACGTTAATACTGTTGGTTTTCATTTAGGAGATTTTATTTTTGGTTTTAATTCTATTGATAATTTTAAAACTATTATAGAAAGACTTAATTTTAAAGAACTTTATATAATGCCTGGAAATCATAATTCTGGTTGGAAACAGGTATTTGAAGAACAAAAAGGAAATATTTGGAATATTAATTCTAATAAAAGAGTAATTTTTGTTCCAAATTATTTAGAAGTTGTTGCTTGCCATCAATTTTTAGTTCTTTCTCATTATCCAATACTAAGTTTTAACTCCCAAGCAAAAGGAGCTATTTGTGTATATGGTCACGTACACGGAAATCTATCTAAAAATAAGATTGGTACGCTTTATTCCCAAGCTAGAACACTTGAAGTTACTGTGGATGCAGCTCCTTTTCCGTTAACCTTAAGAGAAGTTCAAAAATCCGTAACTGATCAATTTATTTCTTTTGATCATCATATAGCTGAACCAGGAGAACTTAGAGCTGTAGTTTAGTGCAATCTTCTAGCAACTTCAGCTAAATTATCCATAGCTATGGCAAGTTTTTGTTGTTGCCATGGTTCTAGATGATCTCCAGCAGCACAATGAGAAGCAATCTTCATAATACTTTCTCTTATTGAGTTTAAATTATCAATTGTCATCTCATCTTCTTCTGTTTCATCTTCTTCTGAAAGACGAGGATCATCGAACATATCGTTATCCCCAATTTCCATTTCAACTGGAATACCTGTTGTATCCATTTCTTCAGGTTCTGTATCTTCAACTTCTGAATCTATCATGTCCATGTCAACACCTGGAGCAGGTTCGTCAACGGGGCCTGTACTAACTGTTTCGTTCGGTTCAACTGAAGGATTACTTTTTTTAGATACTGCAATGTAAGCTTCTTCAAGTTTTTCTAGATCTGTTTGTTTCATAATATTATTTATTTAAATTAGTACTTTACTAGGCAAGAAGGAAGATTGTGAGTTAATGGCATTACTTCCAGTTCCTTGTTCTCCAAAGTAATTAGCTCCACAAGAATAAACTTCCCCCACATTGTTTATGAAATATACTACGTCATATGCTGCATAAATTTTAACAATATTTTGCAAGCGCTTTAATCCCGTAGGATCTAATACATATGATGGTTTTGAGTGTATGAGCGGAACTTTACCAAATTTTGTTGTTTCACTCATATTAACTGAAAATGGGTTGTTGCCTATTCCGGTACCATATCCTCCTTTATAACCGTATCCCAATTGTCCTTGCTCATTGCTTCCACATGATAAAACAGTACCATCTTGTTTCAAAAAATACGTTGAAGAACCAAAATGAGTATGTCCTTTATTGTTTAAACTGTAACTTACAGGTAACCAATAATTTAAACGCAAAGCATGAGCAGTCGTCATTTGAGATCTAATTACTTCAACGTTGTTAGTGAACAAACCATTAACAATGTTCAATATATATTGATATTCGGGATATTCATCATAGTTAAAATCCCAACATATAGGGGAAATTGTTATTTGATCAGTAATTCGTTCAGCTTCATTAAACAAAGCCACGAAGAAATTATAAGAAAGTGTCAAAGGGGTGGTAATAACTTGTTGATATATTTCTAAGGATAAGTTTAAATTACAATTTGTTTTTATTTCAATAGTTGAGTTTATTATGGGATTTCCGAGTGTATATACAATATTATCTGTAGGGTAGGGTACTGCTACCTCTGTGCCAGCAGCCTTTAATTCTCTGTAAAACACAGTATCTGAAGCTAGATTTCCTGTATAAAATAAATTTTCTCCTTCTTTTAATGTAATCCAATTAATTGTTTGTTGTTGAATTGTTTTTCCTAAAGAAGAAGATATTAAAGGAATTACAGTAAACGTTTTTTCTTCAAATTGCTCAATGTTTTGATATACTACAGGAGGTACACCTTGTCGTTTTTGTCTTACTAAATCAGCTACATCAGCTAAAGTGGCATTCAATTTAGTTAAATCAGTTTCCGAAAATAGTTGACAACCAGTTAAATTTCTAAACCTTGTGGGTAGGGAAATGAACCCTCGTTTATCGTTGAGAGCTAATTCATATACCAAACATTCTTCATTTTGCTGATAATTTAATACAATTTTATCGTCCCTGGTGTATGGAAGAATTTGAATTTGGTTAGCTTCGGAAAAAGGACTTTCCAACATATCCAATCCCATAGTGAGAACATCCATTGAATTATTATCGCTGAATATTTCCTGCAATTTTGATAAAGTTATATAACCTTTTTTATAACTTGCTAAAGCCCACCAACGGTATAATTCCTCAGCCGTATAATCAGAATTGGCATGATCTTTATAATAATTATTATCAAAATTAGGAATAATTACATTTGAATTAGAATTTAATAAAGCCTTTTCTCCATAAGCTAATTTATAATCATAAAAATTTGTTTCTAATGCATTATGGATTCTGTTCATCCACGGAGAAACGCGGGTTGTAATAGCTATATCAACAATATCCGTTAATGGATTATACGTATCAGGATCAAGTGGCACATTAACTCCTTCTACAAAATTGTTCCCCCATTGACCACTTTCATTTGTACCAAAAGCTCTAGGTACTCCTCCGGATAAAAACCAGGTTGTGTGATTTCTATTGTATGTTGTTCTGGGTCCATACCCAGGAATTTTGTCAAAGTTTGTATAATTTTCTAAAGCATGTAAGCTGTAATCATAATAGTATGGATGAACCCATTGAGGTTCCATATATTGTCTAATGTCAGCAAAAAACGAATCCCAATTGCAGTACCATCCTGTTGCAAAAGAAACAACTTTATCAAAAGAAAATGGTAATTTAGTGGGCAGATTGTAAAAACCTCTTATATAAAATTCTGGTCGTTGTGTTGGAGAAGCTGAGGGGCTTTTTTCCAGATGGGATCGAGCATTTTGAGGTTCTCCGTAATAGCTCCAAACATCTTCAGGTTTGAGATTTGACAAGAAATCAGTTAATGTTAAAAATGTCCAATTTGTGCTAGTCAAAGCATTTGTAAATGTCCAGCAACGAATGAAATTAGCATTTCCTCCTAAAAAACTATTATTCCACATGGAGGTATTGTTATAATTATCAGCCTTCCATTTAGTTAAACTAAACGGAAAACCTGATGCAGTCCAACCAACAGGATAGGATGAAAGCATATAGATAGAACAATAATCATCGTATGAAAATCTATTAACTTTTTCGGCATGATTGGTGTACATCCATATACAAGGATTTTGTTTTATAGACCACGCAGCCATTTCGTTGTGTTCAGAATCCAGTGTCAGGGTATTGTGTGATTGTCTATTCGTTTGCCAAAAATAGCTTGGATCTGTGCACAGCGGCGTAACTGTTGTATTGGTTAACTTCATTACACTGTTTCTTTTTTGCTCAGTTGAATTCCAGTTGATACTTTTTGTTTTTTGAGCTTCTTGTACTGCATATTCCCAACTACCAAATGTTACATTTGTTCCACAGTTTCTGAGTATTTTGTTGACGTTTGCTGCCCTACTAGTACCAATATCAAACGAACTCAAAGACGTTAAATTATTGGTTAAATTATAACCACTATATAAGTTTAGTTGAGAAATAGTAGGCGTAGAGTAAAAATGTCTAACTCCTGCAGATATAATTTCATGCAAACCAGTTTTTATATCAGTAAAAGGATATGCGTTGTTACCATACAAAGAAGTTTTACTGATTGGGTTGGTTTCCCATGTATGACCAACGTTTGAAGAAATATAATTTCTAGAAAAAATGGTATCTGCCTTTTTATTAATTACATCAAAAACAAAAGGTATGTTATAATTCGTTTTTTGTTCAAACGTTTCATTATATGGTAAAGGAAATACTAACTCTTCATTTCTAGCTATATACCGTTTATTGTGATTTGGGTTAATAAGCTCTTGCTCAAAGCTGTAATATTGCCATCTGAATGGATATTCATAGCTTTGATTGTCTGGAGATCTGAACATATTTGCTTCCGATACTCTTGTATACAAAGTTTTGACTCCATTTTGTCCTCCATCAACCATCACATCATAAGTTGAACGTAAACATTTATTAACCGTAGGTATGGTTATAAGTCCAGGAGAATTTTGAATAGCCCCCAAAAATGTTGAATTAATTCCGCTGCGTTCGTTTTGATCATGAAAAGCTAAGCTAGCCCAATTTGGTAATATTGAATATGTCTGTACAGGTTGCTTATATGAAGCTCTTCTGCTAGCAGAAAAATTATATTTACTTAAAGACGGCTCTGGAGACCGTGGTACTAGTACAACAGGTTCATAACCAGTGGTTGATGTATTGTAATTATATTCGTATTTTCCAATAAATAGACTGTTTATTTGCAACACTTTAAATACATCTGCAAAAGGTACAAATGGCCATCCTGTAGTTCCACGATATGTATTTGCACAAGTTAGTAGAAACGGCAATCCAGGCATCACCACTGGATATGCCCCTTTTGTTTCGTATGTTAAGCTATTACCAATTAAATCTACGTTTGGTGGTATGAGGGCAGATCTTGGATCATAAATACGATCTTGAAATCCTCCAAGTTTTGCTGTTTTAACTAATTCAAATTTAGGAGGAAATATAGATCTACTCAAATAAAAATATTTATAATTATCTATTGTACTATACCCTAATCCACAATAATCTTCTTTAATAGTTGCTCTTCTTGAAGTGATTGGAATGTTGCCTATTCCTCCTTGATTCCAATAATTGTATAAATTACAAAAAGAATTAGCTACTGTTAATCCATTATTGTTTAAGTCTTCATTTATATTTGTTGTTGTTATTCTATTAAATACAAATTCATCTGCAGTTCCTAAAGGCCAATGGGTGTTATTTGATGTTAAACGGACTCCATTTATTATTAAATTAGGAGAATTTTGTTTATCCTTCCATACTGTACTCGTCCATGGACAGTATGTATGTAGAGCTCTTAAAGCATAATCTGGTCTACTATAACCCTCCAATGTTCCGTTATATTGAAGATCTGTTTTGTTTTTAGAATAAGGATTATAATCAGGATTAGATGGCTCTATTCCAAATTCTCCTCTATTGTTAAATCCACCAGCATATACAATTTTTTGGTTTTGGTTATTCGTTATAAAAAAAACCGAATTGCCTGTACTTTTAACTTCAATTACATTTTTAATAAAATCCCCATCTTCATTTCGTAATTTTGTTAGAATACTTGAAGCATATATTTTTTCTACAAATGGGGCTACATCTTTACTTCCATCTAAATATTTGTCTAGATTTTTATCTTGATCTTCTATTCCATCAGGCAACAAATCAATTAAACTATCAGCGTTTTTAGGAATTTCGGGGGTGTATTTATCTCTGTTACCTAAGCCTGTAACTATTCCTATACCCCAAACGCTGCCGTCATCTTTAACGAAATAGCTTCCTCCTGCAGTTGCCTCAACTGAAACTATATTTGTGAGTTTTAATCCTTTGCTATCGTACACTTGAGTAGGATATAAACTATATTCCTTACTAGGATCATCCGTATGAGCTACGTATATGGGATACTTAACTCTTTCTTCAGGAGTTAAGTATCTTTCTTGTGAGTCTGGAACGTAAGGATTGGAAGCTTGAGTTATTGTTGTGAAAAATTTTAATTTACCGCAAATTAATACTGTCCCATCTCTTTTTAAAAACAGTGTATGTGTATTACAAGTTTTTACTTGTTTTATTCCAGTTAATGTTTCTTCAGGAGAAGCCATCACATACATCGGTGTATTTGCGACCTTTGCGTTATTTATTTTGGCTACTGTTTTTTCTGTTTCTGAAGCCTTTATTCCTGTAGTGGTAAATACGTCATAGTGAGCAACCATGCTATGAGGAAATTCAATAACAGTTGGATCTTCAGGATCCCACAACAATTCGTGTACATATGGAGGAACCTCTGCATAACTCCAATATTGATCTTGAAAAAATTTGTTTTTAGGTTTCCAGTTGTTTGTATATCCAAGTTCTCCCACTCCACAAGTGTAATTCAACAACCCTGACACTAAAACCGTACCATCAGCTTTTAAGAAAAAGGTTCTATGGTTTTTTCCGTTTGTAGATATATCAACTACAGGAACACGCCCCGAACTTCCAGCACCAATTGCAGTATAAAAAGTTCCAATCATAGTAATAATTAACCTGAGTAACCTTGACCTACAATTCCTCCATACCACTCCACTCCATTAACTGTAAAGAATGTAAAGATATCAATTTTAGAAGCTCCTGATGTTGGATTTGGAATTATACCACTAGGCCAACGTATCGGAGACACTCCTGCATTTCTTGAGGCTGTTCCAAAATTTGTCATTGGCCAAGATATTCTAGAGGAAGCATCAGGATGATGTCTTAATATTAATATCATGTTATATGTTACTAACGTTGGTATATTAATAACAAATACGTCAGTAATATTTTGTTTAGAAGTTAAAGTGATATCAAATACGTTACCTTTACTTAAATCCAATACAATTACTTGTTCGTTTAAATTTGAAGTTCTGGATGTAACTTCAATTCCAGGTATATTGCTTCCTGTTCTATTTGAATCATAAAAAACAGCAGATTGTGTTAACTGTCCAGCTTGCACTGTGCTTGCTTTAATTGTATTAAATGTAGCATCACTAGCTGAAAAATTGATAGTTTGCTCTTCAATATTGACTATTCTTCCGTTAGCATCTACTGTTAAACATGGCACCTTGGTGGATGTTCCATAAGGACCGCTCTTAGAAGCCATTGATCCAGGAGTAATCAATCTGGTTGTTATGTTTCCGTTATCTCTTTGAGTAACTACTATATCTCCCTCAATTGAAGTAATAAAAGGAACGTTTGTAGTAGTGGCTTCTATAACTCTTCCTGTACGATCAACAACAATTCTAGGTATTTGCACTGTACCTCTGCTAACTGCTCCATATGTACCACTAGGACTAGGAACTAATGTTTTTAACGTAGCTGTGGTGATTCCCGTTGATCCTGTAGGAGTTTCTACATCTCCTTGTAATTTTGTAATTGATTGAAATGCTATAGGGGATACTTGAGTAATTCTTCCTTTAGTATCGACTGTAATTCTGGGAACTAACATTACTCCAGCATTATTTCCGGTCTGAAATCCTCCCCAAGTTCCAGATACTCCAGGCAATGTCTTAAGGCTAGTAGATACAACTCCAGCACCAAACGCTTCAACGTCCCCTGTTAGTGATGTAATAGCGTTAGTTGCATCTATAATTCCTAAATATTGTGCAGCACTTATTGTTTGGAATTTTGCTGTATTTCCAATAAATGAACCATCAACACTCAAAGAAGGAAGAGGTTCCTTTATGACAATTGGTATATCTCCTAAATATTCTCCAGCACTAATGCTAGTAAATGTTGCGCTTACTGCATTAAATGTTTGCGGGTTAAATCCCAAATACTCTGTAGCACTAATCGAGTTTGTAGTGATGTTGCTGCCGTTAGCTGATGTAAAAGTTACTGTGCTAGAACTTAAATTTGTACTGAAAATATTATCAGCACTCATCCCATTGCTGACTAACATAGTAACTGTCAAATTTTCTGTATATTGGCCAATGCTTACTAGACCTTGATTAGAAATTGACATCCTTTCAACAGAACTAACATAAGGAGCATTGGTGTTTGGCCCAGTAAAAACTTTAATATTGTTTCCTGATCTAATTTGTAGTGTGTTGGGCTCTTGCATCCCAACAAAAGCAGATGATAATTTACTATTATTGAATAATATTCCAGGATATGAAGGATTATTTGTTTGTTCGTTTGTATTAGATTCTAAAATAAGTTCACAATCTCCATTGTCGTTGTCTCCACTTGAAACGTGCAACTTTCCAAGTGGGCTATTTGTTCCTATTCCGATATTAGTATCATCATCATACAACAATAAACTTTGTCTTAGTATCTTTTTTCCAGGTACATCTGCAGACTTAACATAATATCCAGGAGTCAAATCTGCTTCAATCAATGCATTAGAACATAAAGCGTTTTTAAATGTTACTGTTATTGTTCCATCTTCTCTATTAATAGTTTGTAGAATTTGATCTATTTGAGTCATGTCTCGGATTGCATCCATCCATTGACCAGAAATGTCTCTGACCATGTTTGTGGTCTGAGCCCATTCGGAACTGTTTGTTCCTCCAGAAATATCATATATATCTCCGGTTATAAATACGTCTCCAGCAAATGTTGCATTAGTTCCATTAACTGTAATTGGAGCGCTTTTAAGAGTATTCAATCCTGAATAATATGACACGTGCTCTGGTAGCATGTCGTCCGCAGAAAGTAATTCTGCTTCTGTGTTCCAAATCACTGCATTAGGCGTATTGTATACAACATTCTTTGTAGTTTCATCATGCACTAGTACTTTTGGAGTCAAATTAACAGAGCTTTTGCTTACCTCCATAGCTCTTATTGTTTTATAAAAGATACTATTTCCTCTTACTGCTAAATCTCCTCCCGTTATCTGATCTTGCTCAAATTCTACATCTTCTGTAACTCGCAATTCCCCATCAACTAAAGCTTGATTTAATGCAGTCAAACCTGTAGTAGCAAATATATTAGGAGCTTGTACTATTATACCAGCAGTGACATCTTCTCTGCTTTTTACTGTTCTTGTTGTTAAGCTATCCGAATAAGCAGAATTTGTTACATACAAAGACGACAATCCGTGCATGTCGCCATTAACGTGAAATTCTCCTTGAAATGGAGCTTCGGGAGAAGCAATTGGATCATAAGCAGAATCTGGATACAAATTATCCCTATCGGTTGGGTTTGTATGATGATTGTGTCTATGAAACTTGTTATGAAATCTGTTAGACATGCTATATTATATTTAATGAGGGATATAAAAAATAAAAAACAATTATTCGTCAAGTATTTCATCAAATTTATTAGCATCTAATTCTTCTAGTTTGTTTAGTAAAATTTCTAAACCTATCAAACATTCCTTTTTTGTAGTAAAGCTGTTAGCAAAACATTCCAGTATTGTATTTTCAATTAAATCTTCTACGATTGCCTCAATTTCGTGGTGCTTATTGTACATAATTTGTTTCGTATTTATCTCTTTTAGTCATAAATAAAAGTTATGGCGGGGATTTCTTTAAAATTAAATGCAGTTGGAGAGAATCATGAAGCAATTCTTCAAGCTCAAGAAGATGCTTTTATCAGAGGTAGTAATGAAATTGTATCTGGACGCCAAGATTGGAATCAAGCTTGGAAACAAAAACAACAAGATCAATACAAAAAAAGAGGATATATCATCCAAGATCATACAAATCCAAATTCTCTTTTAATAGATAAAATTTCTAATTTGAAATCTGGAAGCAAAAGAAGAAATTTCTTAGAAGGCCTCAAAGGAGTATTGGATAATACTACAGGTAATTTTAATTCTGGTATTGATAATTTAAATAAAGAATCTTACAGAGAAATTAAACGATTAACAAAAACTTCTATGATGCTAAACATGGGAGTAAATTCTTCACTACCAACTGCAGAACAAGCAGTGGGCTATGAGGAGGGTAAGATGGTTTCAAATTTGCAAAGTTGGAAACCTCATTTTACGAATGCTGTACAGCCAATTTCAGAAGCAATAGGTTCCCACTCAAACACTTCATATGGTATTGAGAAAAATCCAATGGGTCCTTCTCAATTTTTACCTCAAACATCTTCTATTCAATTAAGAAGTATTTCTCCTACTTTTGTGGCAGAAATAGAAACCAATTTTGGTAAAATACAAAGAAGCAGTTTAGTTCAAACTCCAGCTAAAGACACAGGTAGCATTCGTCAAGCAATGAGTTGTAGTTTACCTATTTCTTTAGCAGTTCCTTTTGATAGTTTAACTGATGTTTATGGTGGCTTGATGGGAATGGTTGATAGTGCTGCAAAATTATTAGATAAATTGAAAGACAAATTAATAAAATTTTTAATTAGTCCGATGGGAGTTAACGATAGCTTGATTCCTTTAGGTTTAATTAAAGGTTTAATTGACATGATTTTAAAATTTGCTAAGGGATTTAAAGAATTATTTGATTTTTTAACGGGTTTGTTTTCTTTAGCTAAAGCTTTGGCTGCAGTTTTGGCAGGAGCTCCTATTGATTTTTGTGTAACAGGCAAAAAACTTTCTGCAAATGTAAGCAACTCCAGGTCTGGTCTTTCAGTTAATGTTAAGAAGCCCGGCAAATTTAATTTAAATGCAGCAATGTCTTCTGTTGCATCTGCTGGTAGATTAGCATTTTCTTTAAGTGGAATGACCAAGGGAGCTGATATTACAATGGCTTTAGGCAAACAAACTTCAGCAATTTCAAATCCTGGGGAAAATCAAGCTAAGTTTATAGATGGAACTGTACTAAATTTGCTAGTACAGCTGCCTTTCTGTTGTCATATTGGAACTACTGGCGACAGAGGATTTACTGTTGGTGCATCATTTGATTCCCTACAAGACAATTCTTTTGGTAAAGCTTTAGCTAAATGGCCAGGTCATGTTTCAATTATTTCTCCATCCTTTAATAAAGATGGTGCATCACCATCAAGTTATGCTCAAGAGGATAGTTTGGATATGTATGATCAATTACCTTACGAGAATAGTGCTCAAGGGAACAAAGGTGTGATAATGTATGGGCCCGGTTCAACAGGAAGCAAGAAAGTATTTAGATTATAAAAATTAATGAAGACTTATTTTGGAAATTATTTAGGTATTGTCGTTAATAATAACGATCCAGAGTTTAGAGGAAGAGTGCAAGTGTTTATTCCCCACATAATGCCTTCTTTATATGAAAATTGGAATAAAGATGGGAAGGATATAACAATTACTTGTGTTGGAGATAATGCTCCTCAAGGCATATCTTCCGAAATGTTGGATAAACTTAGAAAAATTTTGCCATGGGCTGAAGCTGCTTCCCCAATTATTGGTCAAAGTTCTCCAGGTAACGTTTCTGCTGGGTTGGCTAATTTAATTGGAAGGGACTTACCTCAAAACGTGAGTGCTGGAACTCCTGGTGGAGTTGTTGGCAACGGTCAGTATTTAGATCAAACTCCTTCGTCAATTCCAAATGGTTCAATTCAAGGAGCTGAAAAATTATTAATTCCTTTGGAGAACTCAGGTGTTGATGCTGCAAATCTAAGTCCAGGATTCAAAGAACGTTTAAATAATTTTTATAATGAAGCCATTAGTTTAAATTATAAAATTTCTTGTAGATCTGGATTCAGAAGTTTTGAAAAACAAACTAGGCTTTACAACAACAGTGATAAAAAGGGTTCAGTTGCAGTTCCTGGTTCATCTGCTCATGAGTTTGGTGTTGCTGTTGATCTAATTGTTACTGGACCAGGCACCAGCATAACATCTACTTCTGTTATGGATTCCGTGACAGGAAAAAATTACGATACCCCAGCTTTTAGAGCTTTATTAAGAAAGCATCTTTTGCATCAACCACTGCATCCTCAAACTACTTCAGCTTCGAAGCCTGAACATTGGCACATTGAACCTTTAGAAAATCCTGCAGCAGGAGGAAACAGGGGTCCAGAAACATTTAAACAAACACAAACTATTTTAAGCAAGACACAGACTACCGTTGTAGCAGAAACACCAAATAGTAGTCAACTTCCTCCGCATGACAATCCTCTAACAGTTAAAAACCCTTCTGGAACAAGCCAAGGAACTCCAACTTCACCAACAACGAATATATAGCATATGTCTTCTCAATTAGCTAAAGACAGAATTGAACGCTTTGAACCAGAGCTTAAAGATCCTGCAGTGTTGGATCGTTTGGAGTTCCTTCTTAAAAAAGAAGGGGGGGCTAGTGGGGATTTAATTTTTGAGACAGCTTGTAACAGAGCAATGTTCAATAATCAAACGTTAAAGTTTACTTTATATCAGCATGCATATTTTAAAGATGCTAAGAAAGATCCAGGAGCTAACAGAACAACTCCTCATACAAGTTATGCTTTAAATGCAATTCAAAAAGTTATATATGGGGGTTCAAACATAACAAATTTAGCGACAGATCAAGGATACAACGACAAGACAATGTTTATGACTAGAAACTTCATTAATAATGGAGTTACTGGGTCGTGGTTTAATTTAAACAACGGACAAAAAATTACAGATCCTGGTAAAATTACTCAGTTGAACTCTTCTCCTGGTTCTGGAATGGAAGAATTTATATACAGAAAAGATGGGTGGGGAAACGGTTGCTCCAGAGCAGGTCAGCGCGCTAAGAATTATGCAGCTGCTTATGGCATTGAAGCTTCTGGTCCATCTACGTTTGAGTCTGGTAAAGAAGTGCCAGAAAATCTCAAACCGTCAATTGCTTCTGATTTAACTGGAGAGCCTGTACGGACTGTTTCACAAGAAAATATTCCATCAGTTGTAGTTAACACGGACCCTCATGGTCCCACTGTTGTTAAAAATACAAATGATTTAGCAAAAGGAATGTTTACATTCCCTGCTGTAGGTGCAATGGTGTGGGTCTTCTTTAGAGAAGGCAATCCTTTGTATCCAGTATACTTTGCTGCAAGCTTTAGTTCTGATGAATGGAAAAGTGCTTATGGAGGAACAAATGTCAATGCAGATGGAACAAACAACGGCAATGTAGCAAATCAAACTGCAAACACGTTGAAATTTAATCCTAATGCTGGAGGGGGTTTAGAATTTACACATATTAAAAATAATGAAGATCCGTCTGGTGCAGGAGATAAAGCAACTGCAATGATATACGGAGATGATGGCTCCAATATGCTCTTTACTAAAGGGTATCATCAAATTTACACCAGGCATGATAGGAGAGATCAAATTGATGGTCATTTATATCAAACCATTGGAGGAACTGTCGAGCAATGGATTGAAGAAGACCTTAACATTAACGTTAAAGGTCATTTAATTATTAAAATTGGAAAGGTTGACGCTGAATCAATGGAAGCAGCAAAACAATTAGCAGACTTTTCTAAAGAAGTTAATAAAACATTACTAGATAACCCTTCATAATATTATGAGCTTAGAAAATTGTATCCCAGATCCTAATGACCCTTTGTACAGAAAAACTTTTGAAGGAATTTCTAATCCTTCTGTGTGGTCTAAAGATAAAATAGCTGCTGAAAGAGCTAATAATAAACTTAGTAGACAGCATGCTAAACAATTAGCTCAACAAAAACAAAAATTTAAACAATTTCAAGACAAGTGTAAGAATCGTTCTAAAGCTGCAAAACCATCTAGAGCTGGAACAAATAAAAAGAAATGCATTTGTTATGTGTGTTTAGCTCAAAATTTAGTTTTTGATAAAGTTGCTGGCAAACAATTTTTCAATATTCCTTTTACAACAAAAAAAATTCCTAAGTTTGATCACTTAACAGACAAAACTGTCACATATGATAAAAATCGAAGGACAGGAGAAGTTTGTGGAGCTTGTGGAGGTTCCAAGCAATTAGTCGATGTCAATGACGACACTTCCAAGTATCAACAAGCAGCAGCTAAGATTGATCAAAAGTCTCCACAAATAATGGAAGCTGAATCGAAAATGGGTTTGGGAGGTTCTCGTACTACGGTTGTGCAAGGCAACGAAACATTAGTGTGTGGTCTTAACTTTAATGAAAACGTTACGT